>Ga0129333_10001169_pt1 | contig 23455 bp, 19 predicted proteins | sample CPB6_08_DNA_FD_94474 | JGI IMG/M metagenome (GOLD analysis project Ga0129333, IMG submission 94474) | Freshwater to marine salinity gradient microbial communities from Chesapeake Bay, USA - CPBay_Sum_0.6_0.8_DNA | ecosystem: Environmental > Aquatic > Marine > Coastal | place: USA: Chesapeake...
CACCTGCACCTGGGCCTTCTTCTACAACAACTCCAAGTGCTGGCAGATTGGAATCCAACACAATTCCTGCCTCCAGGCGCTTCTGTCGTTCCTCCTCGGTTTCAGCTTGCTCAAAGCGTCCCACACGAGCTTCAGCTGCTTCACTAGGACCCTTCTCTTCCACAACGACTTCAGCAATTTCCTCAACAGCAGGTGGAACATACTCAGATCCCTCCTTTCCTTCAAAGATACCCACACTCAGAATAAACTTATCATTGACCTGGAAGCGAGACTTTTTGATTTCCACTCGCACATAATCTCCAATTTTCACTTTGGAGAACTCCTCATCGCCGATATGTAAATCACGAGGAAGGATAACCTTGATCGCATCAATGGAGGTCGTGACTGCCTTTTTCGTTTTACGATCCATTTCACGGTAGCGAACTTTATAACTGCCATAGATACCCATCATATTGTTACCAACTACCTCGCAAACAATGTGAGAGCCAGAGGGGGGGTTCAGAACTTTGGCTTGGGCTTGGACGTGGAAGACAAGATCACCCGTGAATCGCCCATTCTCAAGATATCCCATTGATCGGGAGAGAATCTTGATAGAATCGGGCAAAACCCAGCCGTGAAGAGAACATTTCGCTTCCATCTTTTCACCAAGTTTCGCGACAAGGATGCCGTGAATATTGAGGTTCTGGTTTGCCATATCACGAGGTGTTATGGCAACTTTTTCTTCAAAGAGCGCAACTGATTCAATACCTTCCATTGTGTCCCTATTTAGTCTTGTTACTTGGCTTCAAATTTGCTTAGGCAGTTTTTTTGGGCAAAATTCCTGGGTGTTTCGTATAGAAAGTAGCAAGAGGTCTGTAGAACCAACGTTTTCTATAGATACCTATTTCATCAAAGAATCGTAGGGCTATATCAGTTAATGCGCAGGCGCGAACTGAATTTTTCACACCTCTAGGTGCTGGCGCATCCTTCAATTCAGACAGCACAAAGCCAAGATTTGTTCGGAGAGTTTCTTGTGCTATTCTACCAATTTCTTCTAGGACATTGTAGTGCGGGATCATATTCGCAACATTTGCGCATTCAGAACCACGTTCTTGTTTTTCACGGACAGCAGGATTCAAACTGGGGCGAACAGGCACATTTGTTTTGAATACAAAAATGCCTTTCTTGAAATTCAAAGTGCCATAAGGATTGCCAGTTGTATTGGAATTGGCCCGCAAACTTCTTACTTCATCTGTTGATTCATCCTCGGCTTCCAAAGCAGCTGCTAAAGCAGGTGAACAATCAGCACCGCCACATTTGTATTGTATTTTCCCAAGAGTTGGATTCACAAATCTGTAGATGGTTTGGCCATCAAAGGAAACAAGATTCTCACTCCAAGCTCTCATCATCAATTCTGAGTTTTCTCCTTGTTTCGCCAAATACACAGTATACTGTTCATCTGTCGTAAGAAGTTCATCCCAGAGGAATTTTACAGCAGCGCGTGCGAGTAACATTCTCCAATCTTCATTGGCTTGGACGTCCTTATAAAAGCGATAAAACATACTGATAGAATTATAGACCTTGTCATAGGATTTCTTATTCGCACTGTATCGGTTCTTCAGTGTATTCTCAATAGAATCTGGCAAGATCTTCTTATCAGATCGCGCATCAGGTAAACGTCCATCCTGAATCATTGTCACAAGACTTAGTATGCTGTCCCAGAACTCTACAACATTTCCTCGCACTTCTACAACCTCTTCCACATTCGCTGGCGCAACAGGCGCAGCGGAAGCCGCAGCAGCCGCAGCACCAGCACCTGGTGGAGGGGCGCGGTTTTCTACAGCACGAGCAACAGCTTTTCTGCTTGGCGCTTCAAACTCTTCATAAGAATCTTGTTTCACAGGGAAAAGAGCAGTGCGAAGAGCAATAGGAATACCTGTATCTCGTAGCCTTTCAGGCTGGAATAGATAATAGCCATTTTTATAAATTATGTATCCAAGTTCGTCATTGAGAGAAATTCGGAACGAACGATTTCCTACGATATCGTTGAGGATAGCCGCACGGGCTAAGCTAGGAATATCTGCCAACATAGGTCGTAAATCTGAATAATGAATATAAGGCTGTCGTGAGAATACTCTTCGCAAGCGTTCTTTCACCTGGAACATACGCCATCTCGCAGCATATTGATCATAGGTGCTTATATCAGATACAGAAGGATCAGCTGTTGTTTCTACCACCGTTCCACAGGTATATTCGCAATTTCCAATCCAATCGCAAACACTTGTAAAGGGAACATCGTTCAAGGGAACAGACCGAATGAGGCCTTGGCTATCTTCAACAGTTACAGGATCTAATCCAGTGATTAAAACAGCATCTCTATTCAAATTACAATCAATCGCATATTGTTTCATTACTCGCGTAATTTTTCCAATCTGTCCCGCCTTTTCAAACCCAATGCGATACTGATACATATCAATGGTCTCCTGATTCTGAGTTTCAGGGAATGCTGTGAGTAAAAGCATTACTGTACAATTTCGTTTGTCCATTGGCAAGGCTGCGTGACTGCAGAAACGGATTCCACGACCAATGACTTGTTCTAATTTATTCAAGTGATACCAACTATCAAAGACAATGAGTTCACGAATGAATTTCAAGTCAATACCTTCTGACGCAACCTGCGAACCAATAATGACTTTGACATCCTCTCCATTTTTATTGTCAGGGCGAGTTGCTAATTCAATTGCTCCTTTGTTGTTGGACGTAAGATCATCACGACCAGTTAGCAAAACATACTTGGCTTGTCTGAATGAATGATCGGAACCAGCGTGCTCATCCTGTTTTTTGGGACACAATGCGCACTGTTTGCCTCCTGGAGCAAGCACAGGGTCTTTTAATAAACCACCTGACTTCATCGCATTTTCATATCCATTGGCTTCCAAAGCTAACGCAATGGTTAAGGCTCCTGAATAGACAAAGCGGCTATAAATAAAGGTTAGCCCAATGGTTGTTCGTAAACGTTCTATTAAACGCGCAGCCTTGGGAGAATACTCTTGGATATTTCCTTGGTGAAGCCAGGCTGGAGAAATTCCTGCCTGAAGGCGAAATTGCTTCGGTTCCTTGGTTTCTACAAAAGCTCCTTTGAAACCTTGTTCGCGAATGCGTGTCAGCGGTGTAGATCCAGCGAGTCCAGGAAACAAGAAATTTCCTGCCTGAACTAAACCATCAGTCGCCCCTAAGCGCAAACCTGATGCTACAATAAGACGACCTACAATTTCACGATAATCTGCCAAGCCTTGACCTGTATGACCTGTAGCTACAAATGGAAGGCGAACAATTTGAGAAAGAACAGTTTCATCTTCAATCGGATTGCCAAGAGGATCCTGTTGAGGCCAACGAGTGACACGAGGAATCTCTTCAGGCTCTAAACGCAAAGGGAATGCCAAAGGATTTTCACCGCGCATAAATGAAACATATCCCTGAAGAATGGTTCCAAACGCCTTTTCACCACCTGGCAAAAAGTTCCCTTCGTCATCAAAGAAATCAGATTCACTCACGGTTGCCTTCTTGTCATTAATGAGCAACAAATTCAACATAGGGATAATTTCCTTGTAATTATTATACATAGGCGTAGCTGTCAATAAGAGGAGTTTTGTTCCTTCTGTAGCTGCTAAGAGTTTACGCAAATAAGGGGTAAGCTTCTTTCCCGCTTGGCTTTCACTCATTTCTGCTTTTCCACCAGGAGCATCCTGGTTGTCTTCTTCACCCTCTGCTAAATCGCGAACATTGTGCGCTTCGTCAATGACAATCAAGCGGTTGGAAAACTTGCGATTCAATAACTTGTATTCCTCTTGAATTCGTCTTTCTCCCTTGATGGACTGGGATATCTCACGATCCAGGAGTTCTTTTATGTAATTGTAGAAAGCGAGATATCCAACAAACTGGTATCTGCGAGCTTTCATATGATTCACGCGATTCATAATGTATTGCTTGTCACGTGAATATTCGGTGCCTGTAAGTTTCAAATAGGTGTTTCCAGTACAGCCATTGTAAGTATTCGGTTCCTCATCTTCACCAATGGTGAGTTTCGTTTCCGAAAAAATCTCACGACTAAAATTGGGCTGAATGTTGCGTGGTGCCAATATAATGACTTGTTTGCGTGGATAGATCTCCAAGTAATTTTCCGCGACAGTAATTGCGCTACAGGTTTTACCTACACCAACTCCATGAAAAAGAAGAGCAGACATATAAGGGGTTCTAGGAGAGAGGAACTGTCCAATAAAGCGTTGCGTAGGACTCAATTCAAATCCTGAAGAACCCTTACAAGGATCAATTCCTCTGCGAATAGATTCCAATACAGAAAGTTGCTTGTTTTCAGCAAATTCTTGTTTCTGCAAAAGCTTTTGGAGAAATTGAGGATCCTCCTTGTCAGGATAAAATCCAGATTCTTGTTCTTCTAGGTCCACGTATTCTTGGGGATATAATTTGCGTCGCTTCATTTCTTCAACAATTTTTTCACGTTCTCCCATAATTGCGTTTAGAGTTGCCACATCATTCAAATCAAATTCCTCTTCTGTTCCCAATTGTCTCCAATCTCTTATGAGTTCCTCATCTGAACGAGAGGCCATTCTATCCTACTCAATAGATTTCCTAGAAGGGATGAGACAACGCACAGTAGTTCCGAAGAAGAGAAGCGACACGAAGCAAAACCTCACGTTTTTCAACATTGTCTGGCCGAATTTTGGAAAGAGCAGCATTTAGAGAAAACCAACCCATATTTCCCAGCTCACGACGCATATGCGGATTTTCAGTAGTGTATTTGACTTGGTTACCATCCGGAACATAGACTAAGAAATATTTGTGACAGTAATGAATATGATTGGAACCAAAGAAAGTCTCATTGAGAGGTTCCAAGTTATGGATGATGACAACTTCCTCTTCCCGAAGTCCTGTTTCTTCTTTCATTTCACGAAGTGCGCATTCTAGATCTGTCTCATTCCCATCACGCCGTCCCTTAGGGAACCCCCATTCAGGCGTATCCCAATGGGCAGAGCATTGGTTGACGAAATCTTGTAGATTTGCCTTGTTGCCGGATATATCCAGAGTGATACCTTCTCGTAGCGCTATCAGTTTGTTTCGTGAATTTTCCTTGTCTTTTTTGTATTGAACGTCACCTGACTCTGAGCCCCACATATCAGCCCAAAGAGAATCAAAATCTCGCTCTACAAGTTTTTGTCTCTCTTCGTCTGTCATACCGTGTAACTGTTTTCGGATATAATCAGCGTCGTTAACAAAATATTTCCCTCGTAGTAAATCAACATATCCCAAACTATCACGTCGTTGAATGAGCAAAATTTCAATGTTGTTAAAAAAAGGCTCAAACCCTGTCAAACTTTGCGAATACTGGCTTAGAACTTTCTCCTGACTCCAATTTGGATGGTTTACCCGAAACAAGATCGTTCCAAAGCTGGTAACAGGACTTTGGCAATCGCGATACGAGTGGCCATAGGAGCCACAATTTGTGCAATGCTTGGATGTTTTTTGAAAATGAAACATCTGCGGTTCTATCTTAGTTACTGTATGCTTTCCAATGTTTAGATAGAAAGGATGCATTTGCCGCCGAGTTCGTGGGGACCTTTTTTCTGGCACACAATGCATATTTGTGCGTTAGGGTATCCACTCAAGCCAACCTATAGCCACAAAAAAGCTGCGAAAGAGTTTTATGAGTCTCTCGCATTTTTAATCCCGTGTCCTATATGTCGTGAGCACTACGTTCAGTTTTTGAAAGAAATGCCAATTACACCCTTTTTGGATCGTCGTGATGATTTGTTTAAATGGACGGTAACTCTTCACAACAAAGTCAATGAGAAACTTGGGAAACCCCAATATTCCGAAATTGAGTCCATTGAATTTTACAGACGCCTTGGAGCTTCTGGAAGAAGTCCAGTCTTAAAATCAGATGACTTTGCGGAAGCTGATCTACGGGCAACCATAAAGGGTCTTGCTATGGGTGTTGCTGCGACGGTAACCGTTGGTGGTGTATTATGGTTTGTAAATAAAGGTTCTTCATAAACTTCTTTCGCAAAAGTAGGAATATGGAAGAAAAGATGGATGGAAAACAGCAAAAAATTTTGGAAGGACTCCAACTTCCAAAAAAACCAGCAAAGGAAGCTGCTTTAAAAGCCAAAGAGGTAGTCTTGGATCCTATTTTAACAAATGACCAAATTAAAGCCAAAGAAGGAACCTATTTTGACGACAAGGCTATCAAAATTCTCATTGAGGAGGATACTGACGTCTATGGAAAAGATCCTGAAACAGGTGAAAAGAAGTTATTGGCCAAGTTCCGTAAAAATGTGATTCCTCACGATATTGTTCAAAAAGGTTGGGAAAGTTATTATATTACCGCTGCCGCTAGTCGCAATAGAGGTGCGGCAGCTGGACCAATTCAATTGAATTCTGCGTATTGGAAAAAACGGAAACCCACAGGTATTACTGGATGGTCCGCGCGCTATATGCAGGATGGCAAAGTGAGTAAAATGCGTGTGAATAACAATGTCTTTAGCAGTGTTCTTGGATATTTTGAACAGACACCTTTTATGGGCTTGCCTTGTCGCTTGACTTCGTATACGCAAAAATACTTCAAGTATTACAAATCAGGCATCCCTTTCATTGAGGCGTTGAGTGATGTTTTCCAAAAACTGGTTCCCGATCGCTATGCGATTCAGAAAAAAGCTGCGGATGAAAAACCAATGTATCGCATTGGTGATACTTGTTTCTCCTCTGTCACTGTCAATCGGAATTTTAGAACAGGCCTTCATATGGACGATGGTGATTTTAAACAAGGGTATGGAAATCTCTCGGTGATTGAGCGTGGAAAATACCACGGAGGGTATACGATGTTTCCTCGGTATGGAGTTGGATTTAATCTTCGCACAGGCGATTTCTTAGCGATGGATGTTCACGAGTGGCACTGCAATACAGAATTGTATGAAACAGCAGAAGACAAAGAGTTCAACAAAAAGCTGCCAAAGATCTACTTTGATGACCCCTCTACGGGCACACTTGGAGGTGAAAAGCCTTTCACACGTATTTCGTTTGTTTGTTATTTGCGGGAAAAGCTTCGTGGCTGCAAGGATTCTGAAACAAGAAAATACTACAAATCCATTGGATTTGATGCTGAAAAGGGCCCCAAATCCATCGCAAAAACACGCAAAAAGAAACGCGAAGAGTAAGATAGAATGGCGGCGACGGCACGTAAGTTAGAATTAAACGCATTGTTAAACCCGATCCAAAAAACTGTATCGGGTGTAACCTCCTACACTACAGAATCTACATCATTGAGTCAGACACTCTTTGCGTTTGCGATTTCACTCTTTATTGTTTTCTTAGTTTTACTTGTGATTCACTACACAATTACACCTGTCTTTAGTTTCACAGGTGGCGATGGAGGATTCCTTCCACTCGCAAATACCACGGATGGGCAACTTGTTTGGACGACTCAGCCTCCTTTGGCCGATGTCAGCGCAAATGTTCTCCGTATTTTACCCACTGGCATTACCATACAGCAGGATATTTATTTAGACAATGAGACTGCTTTATCCAATCGCAGACGCCTGTTTTTCTATAGATCCAACAATGCGATTGTAGCAAATCCTTCTGAACCTGAAAATTTACTGACTCAGTATCCTGATTCTAACTTATTTATGTATCTCAGTCCCAATACAAATGATTTAATTGTCACAGCAGTCACGAAAAAACCCAACAATGATCTTGTTTTAGAATCAGCACCTACCTTACTCAACGTGCCCATAAAACAAGTCATTCGTGTTACTGTCATATTAATGCCTCAAATGATGGAGGTGTATTTAAATGGCAAGTTGCACGGAACAAAAACATTCCGTTTCACACCTATTACAACCAATACCTATTTCTATTCAACACCTGATGCGTTCCGAAATACTGTGCGGGTTATGAATTTGAAGTATTGGGATAGACCCATTCAGGCTGCGGAAGTTCGGAATTCAACCCCACCTTTGACGGATAAGGCTCTTTTCAATCCTAGTGAAATGTCTACGGCGACTTGTTCCTAGAGTAGAATAGAATGTGGGGCATTGCTGCCATACTTGTAGCATTTATACTGTTTGTCTATTTTTTCAACCGTTTGAGGACAGCCAAGCCTGTAGTGGATACAGCGCTTTCACTTTCAGACAGGCCTCAAGTTGCGAGTGCGGATGCGACAAAACAATTACTAAATGCCACAAATACGGGAACTATTCAAGCATTTGTGTATCCTCTTCAGGCGCAGAAGACAGGAACGGTTGTCTTGTGCAACCCTTCTGGATCTGCGAACCCTGGGGAGCCCAATTGTTCTTCAGGTGAATACAATTTGTGTCGCTGTGTGGGCAACGATTGCTCTAAATGTATTCATTCCGGTTATGTGAACATATTGAATATCAGCAATGTGATTCGTTTAGAACTTTTGGCCGCGCCTGATGCGTCACGGCAGAGAGCCGCTGGCGCACAACTTGTGGTTCGCACCTTGGGAATGTCGTCACCTTTGGTGAACAATCAACCAAATCCAGCTGCACCACGCACAGAAACTGTCTTTGAGGAGACAATTCCTCTTCCGAATATCCCTTTCCAGAAGTGGACATTTGTCACAATTGCGCGCGAAGGTCGTCGCTTTGATGTGTATTATAATGGAAAGTTAATTATGTCCAAGCGCACTCAAAATGTAGTGGATGTCCGATCTGCGTTTGGCCCCATTGTTGCGGGCGACCCGTCTCTCAAGGGAACAATTACGCGTGTAGAGTCATTCCCTGAGAAACTCACACAGCCTCAAATTGAAGCCAAATACAAAGAGCAAGCGGATACAACGGGTCAGCCGCATATGGCCTCCACGTTAAACATATTGGATTATGTGCCGAACTGCAAAGGCGGTGGATGCCCTACAGGTCCTTCTGTCCGACCCACATCGCCTCTTCTTGATTGGGAAACTCCTTATGCTTAACTTCTAAAAAAACCTTCGTTTCATCAGAAGCAAGATGAATGCCCTACAGGAGTCTGTGAATACGGCGCGTAATGCGCTTCCGGCCACAGGAGGCATCACCCGAGTGATCAGTTCTGTCGCAATCCTTATCATCGGTGTTGTTGTATTGTATTATGTTTACAATTATTTATACGGTGGACAGTCAACCGATACCCAGAGTATTCTTACAACGGCTATCCCTGCCAATCCGGCAAGCTCGCCTCCTCCTTACAAGATCCTTCCTGTATACGAAGGCGGTGAGTATTCCATTACCTTCTGGACTTACATCACTGCCTTCAAGGATCAGGTAGGCAAGTCCAAGCACATCCTTGAGTTGTCACCGAACACCACTACAGGTGCTCCCACATCTACGCTCGTTGTTGGACTTGGACCGTTTAACAACAAGCTGATGGTTCGTGTCAATACAAATGCGACAGGAACTGAGCGCTTGACGCAGGCCAATGTTCAAAAGATGTTCCAGCCGACCAATATACCTTCCGGTCAGCTCCTACAGGACACAATGCCTCTTTGTGACTTGCCTGAAGTTGAACTCCAGAGATGGGTGTGCTTCGGCATTGTCCTGAATGGCCGCACGATTGATGTCTATATGGACGGCAAGCTGGCTCGCTCTTGTGTCTTGCCTTCATTCTATACGGTTGACTCCAACGGTGTAAGACTCAAGTTACTCCAGTATGGAGGGTTCAATGGATTCCTCAGTGAAGTCAGCGTTCACAATTTAGCACTGAACCCCGACCAGATGTATAGAATTTATATGAAGGGTCCGGCTGATGTAGCAGATCGTGGGTTCTGGGGCTGGATTGGTAATATGTTTGACGTTAAGGGCAAGGTTACGTATAGATATCCTCAAATGGGAGTTACTTATCCCAGAACAACATTAACTTTCTAAAAAAGAGATAGTAGATGTCGTCCAATACAAACTCTGAGAGTGGGGTCCTGAATTTACTTACTGGCAAAGGTTTTTTCCAGCAAGTCCTTCTTGTGTTGGTTCTCCTATCTTTGTTGTTCTTTGTGTTCATTTCGCTTGAATTCATCATCAAGAGCTACAAGCGCATTGGGGAGAAACACGTGAACTTGATTCCGATGACTGTGACTGCTGAGGACAAGATGCTCACCTTCCAGCAGAATAAGAACGCTTTTGCTGATGCGAGACAGATCCCTCTGTCCGACAATGAGCGCACGGGTATTGAATTCACCTATAGCTTCTATTTATTCATCCACCCGTCTACCTTCACGGGCAATGATACCCTCCACCACGTCTTCCACAAGGGCTACATTAATCCTTGGCCTTTGATGGGTCCTGGTGTGTTTGTCCGTGGAAACAGCAACACACTCCGGGTTGTGATGAATACTTACAGAAACGCCTACACCTTTATGGATGTTGAGAACATTCCTGTTCGCAAATGGTTCCACTGTGCGCTTGTTTGCAATAACAATTCGCTTGAAATCTACATCAATGGCAACTTGCGGAAGAAGTTACCGTTTGAGGGAACGTTGCCCTACCAGAATTTCCAGAATCTGATCTGCTTCAATCCTCTCAAGAAGATCATTATGGGATCTCAGGTTCCTTCCTTGGGAATGGACAACAACTTGAACTTTGAGGGCGCGTTCCGTGGAAATATGAGCAATCTGATCTATATGGCCTATGCGGCTTCTTTCACTGAAATCCAGAGCCTCCTGGATTTGGGCGTGAGCAAGAAGACAATGTCATCTCAGTTGGACAAGCCTCCTTACCTCGTGGATACTTACTGGACCACCAGCTACAACCTCCAGGAGTAAAGAAACAAAGCTAGAAACCTATCTTTTAACGTTCCAAAACAACTTTAAAAGATACGCAATCTAATTCAGAGAATGCCAGGTGGTGGTCTTTTATCACTCGTCGCTTACGGCGCCCAAAATGTCCTCTTGAGTGGAAATCCTGATATGACATTTTGGTATAAAAGTTTTCGCAAATACAGTCATTTCAGTCAAGAAAATGTAACAGTTTTATTGGAGGGACCGAATGAGTTGTTCTATTCGCAGCCGATCCAATTGCGAGTGAAAATTCAACGTGTGGGAGATTTACTCAGCGACATATACTTTACTTTTCGCATTCCTGATATTTATAGCAAATACATTCCGCCTGAACAAAGAACAGCTCAGTTTCAGTATCAATGGGTTCGCTATCTTGGAGCCACAATCATTCAGAGAGCAGGATTTTTTGTAGGAGGTCAGAAAATTCAAGAGTTGGATGGAACGTATTTGTTGGCAAAAGCAATGCTAGATTATGATAATACTACATTTGAGAAGTGGAGAGTTCTAGTGGGCGACACCCCCGAACTCACAAATCCTGCGGAAGGAACGTTTGCTGGAGGCACGAATCAGACAGGGTATCCGAATGTATTTCCTAATGCTTCGCTGCCCCTTGGAGGCCAAACCAATCGCCCTTCCATTTTCGGGCAAGATATCCACGTCCCTTTGACATTTTGGTTTTCGGAAGCAACCTCCTTGGCTCTTCCTCTGATTGGTCTCCAGTATCACGATTGTGAAGTTCAGCTTACTTTGAATTCCATTGAAAACCTCTATACTGTCTTGGATGTTTCTGGATACCGTGTAAGTCCACAGTATCAAATGGCCGCTTCCACAGCGGAAATTCAATTGAATCAACCTGAATATGTTTCTTCCAATGAACAACAAACAGAATGGAGATATTTTGCGACAGATGTGGGTGCGAGCATTCCTGCTTTGAACCAATGGTTCTTGAATCCGAGGCTCCAATGTACCTATGTGTATTTACCGGATGAAGAACGAAAGATATTCGCGACACAACCTCTTTCTTATTTGATGCAGCAGGTTACACCATATCCTTTCCCTGGTCTGTATACAAGGCAACTTCTGGATCTTTATACGCACAATCCAGTAACAAGGCTTATTTTTATACAGAGACGTTCAGATAGTTTACAATATAGAAACGATACCGCAAATTTCTCAAATTGGTGGAATTATCCCTACCCTCCTTTTGCGCCTACCCCTGGATTAACCCCTTTGAATACCAAAGCCAATTCCAGTGGTCTTTTAATACCAACGGGTCAGGAAGGTATTCTCAGAGCTCTTCGTATTGTTTGTGATGGAAATGAAATTCAAGAAGAGAAACCCATTGATTATTTTACGAAAATCACTCCCTGGAAGAGTCTTAATGGCAGACCAGGACAGAGAATTCCAGTCTATAATTTTGCCCTTCATTCTCCTACGACACAGCCAGCAGGATCTTTGAATACGTCCCGCATTAAGAACTTCCAAGTAGAAGTTGATTTCTTTCCTCTGCCAGTCAATACAAATTATGTATATGACTTGACAATTTACGTGGAAAATCTGAATTGGTTTGAAGTGGAAGGTGGTATGGGTGGATTAAAATATGCTCTTTAATCGTCTTCTTCTTTCTTTTTTGTTTTGTCTCGCAGGCGAACTTCAGGATATCCACTCTTTTTGGTAAGATTTAATGTGGCATATTCGGGGAAATGTTCAACCATCCATTTCGCACCATCCATTACTGATTTCTTGGTGCGAAATTCTTGATTTCCTCCTTTTTCTGTGTAATACGCTGTCTTAGGGGCAACATAGCGTAGACGAATAACACCTCCATCCGCCTTGTAGAATCGGCAACTGCGTTCATAGTCTTCTTTGTCCATTTCAAGCTCCAACTTGACACCCTTGGGTCCTTTGGTTCCAGGATTGAACATTCCATTAAAACAGCCAATAATAAAACGGAGATCGGAATCAACTTTGTCACTCATAAAGTAACCATTGGGAGTGGGATAAATGCCCCATAAGCGACAGTTGTGTTTTTTACATTCTCTGAATCCATCCTCAATGATTTTTTTGAGACTTGTCAGTTTCTTTTCACTGCGTTTTGCCTTAGGATCATATTCAATGAATCCCTGGATGTCATCGTCCATATGAATTACGGGTTTCCCAAGAGGATAATAATCGCTGATAAAGTTTCTCTGAGGACCAATCTTAGGAACACCTACAATAATTTTCCCATACGAGCCTTTTTCAAGAGTATCTTTGTATATTTGTTCTTCTTCTTTGTTCGCTACAAAAATATGAATTTTTGAAGGATCTATGTTATATTCCTTCAAAACTTGCAAACTTTTGTCTCGCAAAGTCTCGGCACGTTTATACGAAGGAATTGCGATTACATAGTCTGTATTCCTTGAAACCTTTCGTGTTTTCCGAGAAGGTGTCCCCATTTTCTAGTATTGGAAGAGAAAATCAAATCCTTTGTCACCGGAATGCTTTTGATACTGAGTATTCCGGTTGTTGTTGGTTTTCCCTGTTCCAAGTAGCAAGAGAATATGGGTCTTATGGATAGTATAAATCGGGCTCTTTTTACTCTGACCTACAATGAACAGGCCAGCAAAGCCTATGATGAACAAAATGCGAAAGCAGCAGGCGCAGTCGATGATCTGAAGAAAATTATTCAAAACTATCGCGATACACGGGAGAAAATTATTGGAGCGGGGGAGGCTTCAGATTACTTTGCGACAAATGCGCTCGCAAGAATCACGGAATGGGAGAATTGGTTGGAGAAAAACGCAGGTCTCGCAGCAGGCGACTACAGCAAAAAGGAGACAGAAATGAAGACACAATGGGAGTCTATTTTGAATAGCAACAAAATTGTCCAGGAAATGGAACGAGTTGCTCCTTTCATTCAATTGTATTTGAAAGACAAAGATACAAAGATTCCGTCCAAAGAACAAAAGGAACTTCAAACTCTGAAATCAGATGCGGAGACATATTATAATAAAATTGTGAAACAGACTCCTGCTGATATCATAGCGAAACGTGATGAATTTAATCGTCGGTTTGAGGAAATTCAGAAAAAAATACCCGAGAATTTTGAAGATTTGAAAGAGTCTTTCCAAGATTCTGCCGCATCACCTGTCACTCTTATAGATGGTATAAAAGAACAGCGATACAAGACCTATGAAGCACAAGTAAATCAAAAAGAGAAGGCTGATGAAGAAACATTTAATGTTGGTCGCTTATTTTCAAGGATCCAAGAATATTCATTCAAGGGATTTTCAACCTTTTGGCCTTATTTCTTTGGTGCGGTCTTTGCTATGATTGTAGCAAATGACGCAATTGGAAGACCCGCGTTTTATAGATTGTTTTATTTCGTATTTATGTTTCTTCTTTTCCAAGTAAGTTTGATTCCTGGATTTCCTTTCCTAGTCCTCGCATATTATCTCTATCGCGCATTCTCAGCCTTAAATTGGGGGAATATTTTCACATTGAACCCTACTGGCCCTCGTATGGATTTTTTGAAGGCGCCTGTTTTGTTTGCGTTCCTCCCTCTCTTGGAAGGTGGACAGAATGAAAGGGTCCCTTGGTATTGGAGACCTTTTAAATACGATGTAAATGATTATGGAGGATTGGCACAAAAGAAACGATTGTTGTATGAGCAAAACGCAGGAATCTTGGTAGGAAAAGAGATCAATGGTCCCACTCTTCAAGAAAAATTCTCTCAAATTGTTGCAAATGTTCAAACTCTACTGACGAATGTTCCAAGAGGAACTCTAGAAGAAGCAGTAGAAGGTATCAAAAAACAGGCATAATAGAAGATATCTAAACCATTTCCACAAATATACCATAGGTATGAGCACACAAGAAGAAAAAAATTTTCCTTTTGTGTCCGTTGTGACTCCTACATACAATCGGCGTCGGTTTATTCCGAAACTCATTGAAATGTATGATCACCAAGATTACAAGAAAAATAGAATGGAATGGATTATCCTAGACGATGGACAAGACAAAGTGAAAGATCTGTTTGAAGAGGCTGCGAAACGGATTCCCAATATTCGTTACATTGCGTTGGACGAAAAACTCACCATTGGTGCGAAGCGCAACAGACTCAATGAGGAGGCCAAGGGATCCATTCTTGTCGCAATGGACGATGACGATTATTATCCTCCTTGCCGTGTATCCGCTGTTGTGAATGCTTTCAAGCACAAGCCCAATTTTGAACTCGCAGGAGCTTCCGAAATCTACATGTATTATTCAGATATTCAAACCATTTACAAGCTTGGACCTTACAATCCAAATCACGCAACCAATGGAACGATGGCCTGGAAAGCATCGTATGGTAAGTCTCACAAATACGACGAAACAGTGACCCATTCAGAAGAAAGAAGTTTTTTGGACAATTACAAACACCCTATGATTCAATTGGATCCGTTTAAAGTAATGCTTGTAATGTCGCATTCTGAAAATACTTTTGACAAACGCAAATTGAGGGAACAAGAAAATCAGTTTGTGAAGAAGACAGATATGAAATTGAAGGCATTTATTAAGGAGAAGGGTCTAAAAGAGTTCTTCGCAAATGCCTAAACCTTCTGAAGATAGGTCTAATCAGGATGGCTTACGAACCTGTGCTAAAATCAATTCAATGTATAAATGATGCTTACATTTATTCATTGAAAACAGATGAACATACAGTTGAGCAACCAGCAGAGATAAAGGTGCCTTTGCGTGCTCACCAGAAAGCTATCTTGTATGAGATGGAACGGAGGGAGCAGGCTTTATCAAAAGGTATGGATAGCAGCGGCGCGCGTATTTTCAGCCAGTTTGCCTTTTTGGGAGACAATGTGGGCGTTGGAAAAAGTTTAATGGTTCTTGGACATATCGCGCGACTGAAACATCTTCCTCGTTTGTCAAATCTTCCTATGTTGGAGCGAAATTCTACGTCCAAGATGTATTCTCTCCAAGATCAATTTACAGATAGAGGGTTAACTGAAATTGGTTCTTTGATCATTGTTCCCCATACTCTTTATCGCCAATGGCAAGAATATATGAAAACGCAGACCACTCTGAAATATTTGGGCATTCAGTCCAAGCGAATTCTGAATGCGGATGGATTTGTTACAAAACTCCGTGAAGCAGATGTTACTCTTGTAAGCAATACATTGTATGGATCTCTCCAAGAAATTGTGAAAGAACAAAAGTATTTGTGGAATCGTGTATTCTATGATGAAGCCGATACTCTTCATATTCCCTCCACGCGGTTGGTTCCTGAAACGCGGTTCTCGTGGTTAATTTCAGCCAGCTGGCAGAATCTTTTGTTCCCAAATCAAAGCATTTATGTGACGACCCAATTGCTCAATGATGTATTGAATCAGCCTGTCTACAATATTCAGCCTGAGGTAAAGGAACTCGTGAGATCAGCAATGCCCCACGGTCTTTACACATACCTTCGTTATTATATGGTGAGCAATTCATTCTTCCGTGAGTTTGTTCATACGAACAATCCTTTCCGTGGCCGTCTCGTTCTTCGTTGTTCTGAAGAATTTGTGAAGAAGTCTATTCAATTGCCACCGATTTATATCCAAAATATTCTCTGCAGACAGTCCATTCTACAGCAAGTTGTGGCGCACGCCATTCCTCAGAGTGTAAGAAATCTTCTTCACGCAGGAGATATCCAGGGTGCTTTGGAGGAGTTGGGTGTCAAGGAAGAAGATTCAATGTCTCTTGTCACAGCAGTTACAGAAAATCGCCTCAAAGAATTGGATCGCTTGAAGAAAACCTATGATTTCAAGGCCTCACTGGAATACGCAACCCCTCAAGCGAAGGAACACGCTCTGAAATCTCTCCAGGATAAAATGGCAAGCTTGGAAGAGCAAATGAAGCAAATGAAGGAACGCATTGAAAATTACAAGGACGAAATGTGTCCCATCTGTTTTGATGAACCGCAGCAACCAACGTTAACACCGTGCTGCTCTCGTATTTTCTGCGCAGGTTGTATTTTGACCAGTTTGACCCGTCAAACCAGTTGTCCCCTGTGTCGTGCGAATATTTCCGCATCAGGACTTCGTGGATTGGCCACGCAAGCCAAAAACGAGATTATTCATCCTGAAAAGCCGAATGAACCTCAGGCGTTGAAGAAGACAGAACAACTCCTTCAGCTCTTGAAAGAAAAGCCAAATGGCAAATTCTTAGTCTTCAGTCGCTATGACAATCCGTTTCTCCAACTAACTTCAGAGATTGAAGCACTCAATATTACTGTCAAGCAAGTCAAGGGAAACAAAGATGTAATTGCTGCTACGCTGAATTCATTTGATCAAGGAAAGACTCGCGTTTTGCTCTTGAATTCCATTGAAGCTGGAGCAGGAATGAATATTACTGCGGCGACGGATGTTGTTCTTTTCCACGCGATGACACACGAGGAAGAGAAGCAGATTTTGGGTCGCGCTTACAGACTTGGTAGAAAGGAGCCCCTCTATGTGAAGAAACTTCTTCACCCTGAGGAACTTAACAATGCACACGCGATTTGATTATTCTAACAAAGTTTGAAGAGCAATATTTCGCAAACGCCGCTGTTTATCCGCCTTCATTTCGGGTTTTTGGGCTTCCAAATGACAGATAGATGGAACAGTATGAACGGGAATTCCATCGCGATCTGCGAGTTCGCACATAAACTTCCACGAGTTAAAAATCGCAGATTGTTTTGTCAAAACCGGTGTGTATCGCAAACTATCTGGTTTAGGAGTCGCATAATTTTCAGGAACGCGACAGAGTTGAGATAACTGAAGACTTGGGATTTTGAGTTTCAAGTCTTGAGAAAGTGGAAGAAGATTCCAACATTGGTGGAAAAAGGCCCAAAAGTCAGCGCGATCTGATTTACAGTAAGCACGGAATAACTCCATATACGTTTGCCAGGCCTCTTGTGTATTTCCTTTGGAAGCCTTAATTCTATCATTTAGATTTTCAACCATTACCAATCCAGCTAAATTCGCCTCGTGACTTTCAATGTCCAAATCAATAAAGGGATCCCATTCCGTCCAAAGGGTCCACCACGCAATCGGTAAAATGCCTTCAGGGATTTCACTAATTTCTACAGGTTCTTCTAAACCTGCGACTTGTCTCTGAAGTAAGCGCAAATCTCCTTGAACACGCTTCACCATATCGTCTGAGTGGAGTGGCTTTCCTAACCATTGTTCTACTTGGGCTTTGTCGGCCTCACGAATAGGTATGGTTAAACAAAGCTTTGAGATCTGAATTAAATTCCTGGAGTCTAACGTATTGCTAATCAAAATCAGAGGTGTGTTTTCTTGAGACGGTTTCCACGATCGCAAAAAATCCAACAACTCTTTTAATCCACCCTTCTCTCCTTGACTTAATCCATCAATTTCATCCAAAATAATTCCAATGCCTCCTCGCTTTCCAGTTTCCAGCATATTCACAATACCACCTTCTTTCAATAAAGGTAGGATAATTTTGCGAAAGCTGGTTCCTGATCTTGTATGAGACGCATTAAATTCAATAATTTTCAGATTTTTCTTGCGCAAGCTACGATGCGCAAGAGTCGTTTTTCCAACTCCAGGTTCTCCATACAAAAGAACTGCGGCGTGGGAAGGTTTCTGTAGCCACGTTTCAATTTGCTGTTCAGCCGAGGGATGAAGACAAATTGTTTTATCAATATGCGTGGGTGACCACATAGTCTCTTAGAGATTCTTTTCATTTTTATTTAGATACCTAATACTTTGAGTAGCAGTCTAGATATTACTAAAAGCACAATTGTGCTATACTGATTTTCTGTTAATTTCATAACTTCTAACATAAGTCTACACCAGGGACTTGCGGTAGTAATAAATCCAAATAGATATCCTGTGATACCGTTGGGCACACAGATGTAATTATAAGATTTTGTAGTGAAGTAATGACTAGAATATACAACGAGAACAGACAATCCTGACTTCTTAAATTCAGAAATGAGGGATTCCGAAGCCTCTGTTGGGGTCGCCATTTCTGCTTAGGAAACATCCTTTCCATTTGTCAGCTGACCCGCAAAGAAAATTCAATTGTTTCGGGTCTAACACTTTCTGCCTCGTGTGCTATCAGTGGTTCCACGCGCATTCGGCACATTGCCAGTCGCAGTGCACGCAACACCGTCATAAACACCTTCCCAAGTTACCTTCTTCAGCTTACATTCACGGCAAAGAGCTTCCATCCGTTGTGCTCCAGTGAGATTGTTATACAATCTGAACACGAAGTTATCATTGACAACATTCGCAGGATCTATGAGACGCTGAATTCCACCTTCTGCGACACCGATGAGATCTACACAGACCTTCTCCTTTGCAGATGAACCAGGAACTGAACGCTCATACACGCTCAAGAAGTCGGGGCACGTGTTGACAACAGGAGGCCAACTTTTGGTATTGTAGCGGGAAATGTTAAAGGCATTGCCTGAAAACCAGCGGAGGCCGTAGAATGTTAAGATAAGAACGCTACCCACAAAGAATAAAAAGCCTCCAAGAGTACGTTCATTCTGGATGAACATATACGTTCCGCCCACAGATATTACCAGTGAAAAAAGGATGTAAAGGATGTAACTAAAGTCCATTCTATCAGTGGATTGGAAATTTCCGAAACACTTTTTTGATCAAGACTTCTTGCTCAAAAAAGTGGTTTTGAAGAAAATGAGAAATCTGCTTAAGCAGTGCGGGCGACCGGCGCAGGCTGGCCACCAGAGCCCTCCCAGCCGAGCTCAATGTAGCCAGTCAGGTAGTCCTCAACAGGGGTCGTGTTGACACGGCCCTCAACACCGAACGTGGAGGTAACCTGGGTGTTCTGGACGATGAGCTGAACCTTGCGGAAAACGCGGCCAGTGGAGACATAGGTGCGACCCATATCGCGGAGCTTGCAGCCACCCGCGCTGTTGATGGTGGACGCATAGCGGGTGCCCTGGGAAATACCGCCGACATAGACGGCAGGGTTCTGGGCCCACGCAGCCTGGGTGAGGACACCCGAGGTGGCGTTCAAGGCGTTGATGCCACCAGGATACATCAGAGAGGACACAGGGATGAAGTTACGAGAGTCAGTGGGGATCTGCTTGAGGAAAGAAGGGATGGCGCTCATTGAATCTATACCTTTTCTTTAGAAAATAATTTTGCAAAACTGGGACATTGCCGTGAATCTATTTTGGCGGGTCTCGGTAGAAGGCGCAATGTCAAAGCTCCCCCACGCAGATTTTGAACTCCCTTTATCAAATCCGGTAGGGTTTGCGGGACAGAATGGCCGTGTAAATTTAGCCGCACGATCCTCTGCCGGTGGCCAAGCCCCTGAGAACTTTCCCGGATATAAATACCAGACAACAGCGGAAAAAGGATTTGAGGCTGATATGTTACGCGGCAACTGGGAAATTACACCGGTAAGTCAAAAGTTTTTTAGCCCGGAAAACATTAAACTCCTCCAAAATGCGATCCGCCGATATGTCTATGAGAAAAGCGCACCAAAAAATTATGTGATTGACGATCAGTCCGTAGATGAACTCAAAATTATAATGCGCGCGATTTATTATCAGTATGCCCGGAACCTGCCCTTTGATGTAGCCAACCAAGTGGCCGATTTAAATGACAAAGTGGTCGCCTGGTCTGGTCCGCACATCTTAAGTGCTGTCCAGCATTACTATTACTATTTGGATGATATAAGTCATATGCCTGTGCCTTTGCAGCAGGCTCAGAACCTCAGTGCGGCTGGGACCAAGTCACTGCCGTTTAATAACTTCGTTTAGAAGTTATGCTTTCGACTTCGGAGAAACAATAACTTTGTCTAAGTGTAATAGAATGCTTCCTGATATCCGTGATATCCACAATACAAACCTTTATTTGCCGATTCTTACTGCGTCTAGTATTGTAGACACAGCAGGACTCTTTGTCTGGCGGTATACATCTCTGCCGAATGCTCCCATTAACAAGTGGTATGACCAATTTGGTTTGTCCGCGTATACCGCAGATGTTCTGAGTATTGCGCTGGGTGTTGTATTAACACAGATAGCAACGACGTGGATTGGAGGTGCGTGGAATCCGTGGTTTTTCTGTGCGATGTCTGTTGTGATTCAAATGGCCCACGATCTATTCTTTGGGAATGTGATTGTCCCTATGATACCCAAAGGTCACAACACCATTATGGATTTGATGAAAGAATATGTAAAAATTAAGTTCCCTGCTGGGATTTTGATTGTAGATGCTATTTATATGATTTCTGCGAGTTTATTGACAATGACCTTTGCTTCCCTACCTATATCATATAGCTGGTTCAGTTTGTTATGGACCATTTACATTACGATGTATGTGCTTTACACCCGTCCTTCTTAATTTACTTCTTCGCACTGCGCTTCTTCTTGGGACCAGCACCGATCGCACTTGTCGCATTTCGCCGCTGCGTCTCCATTGCTGCCCATCCCTCCTCAAACTCCTCCAGATCAGAAAGCCACAGCGCATTCGCATTCGTATCACGCAGAGTCTCATAGGCCATACGAGCATTTACGACACAGCGCTCAGCCTCCTCAACAGCAGAGGCCTTTACACGATCCATACGAAGTCTCAGTAGATACTCGTATGAATCCACTTCGTCAGGCTTCTCAGGATTGCTCAGTGGCGGCAGATTGTTGATATCCATCCCCGTGACAATTTCCTCATCTGAAGCACCACGGAGTTCCAGAGTTCCATTGAGGATCGCCTTGATGAATCGCGCCTTCGCATCCGCCTCCAGAGCTTCACGCTCCAGGCGAGCCATCTCACACTGACGGCGCTTCTCATACGCAAGGAGGCGAGGAGTGAAGAAAGCCTCCACCATATCTCCCACCGTGGAATACTTCACAATTCGCATCTGATCATCAAAGCAGGTCATATTGGACAGACGCCAACTCGTCGTGAGTTTGAATCGCTTCTCAAACTCAGCAGGCTCGGCCTTGATATCCTCATAATAGTCATTTTCAAAGTAGAGAATGAAATTCACCGTGTCGTCATCGTAGAGATCATCAAAGGACTTCAGGATAGGCTTTCCCTCCTCATTGAGACCAGACTTCTCTCCACTGGCCAGTTCGTCCAGGAAGACCTTGTAGTCCTTCGTCCAAGTTCCAACAGGAAGCTCTGTAATCGTAATGCTGCGCTTCGCATCATCAAATGAGTAGAGCCCCTTCGTGATCCAAGTATCCTCATTTACAGAAGTCACCTGACCGCGGAATCCGAACCACCAGGGCTGAACCGTGAGACCATTGAGAGACTTCTTCACTCCTGTCAGACGCTCCTTGAGCATCGTAGTAATTGTGAGAGGGTGATGGGGAGGAATATCTGTGCTGAATCCAGTGCCGATTCCAACACAACCATTAATAGCCAGAAGAGGAACAACAGGTAGATAGGAATCAGGCTCTACAATCAGCCCATCATCTTCGGTGTGATTAAGGATAGGCTGATCCTCCTTGCGGAAGATTTTCTCCACAATGGGCTCCAGATGAGTGTGAATATAACGGGGAGAGGCTGAATCCTTGCCACCTAGGAGTCTTGATCCAAACTGTCCAATGGGAACCAGAAGATTGATGTTGTTGGATCCTACAAAGGTCTGAGCCATTCCCACAATGGTTGAATTTAGAGAAGCCTCACCGTGGTGATACGCTGCGTGCTCTGATACATATCCTGCGAGCTGTGCGACACGGATCTCTTGCTTCAGGTTGCGCTTGATACATCCAAACAGAATCTTACGCTGAGAAGGCTTGAGGCCATCCATCAGATGGGGCAGAGACCGCAGGTTGTCCGCATTGCTGAAGTGGATGAGTTCATCGTGGACAAAGCGGCTGAATCCAAGACTTCCATCCGAACCAGGAATAGCAGTGCGCTTCGCATCATACGTTCCTAGCCACTTCTTACGATCATCAGAACGCTTCTTACTGAAGGCCAGACTGACAGACTCATCCGTGGCCTCGTCCCACTTGTATTTGATTTCGTGAAGATTCTCAAACCACTCGCGAGCCTCTGCAGGAGTAGACGTGCCCAATCCCTTGTAATACTTCAGCTTCCATCCCTTCACTCCCTCTTCGCCCTGTTGCTCTTTCCAGGCCTCAAACTCGGGAGCTGAGTAGAAGGAGAGGACCTCGTTACGTCGCGTGGCCTTGAGAAGAGGAGTTGCGAGCGAACAGATAAATCCAATTTTCATCAGAGTGGGCCACTCCGTGTGAAACAGATTCATTAGCAGACCCTTAATGTGTGCTCCATCAAGATCCTGATCTGCCATAACCATCACACGTCCATAGCGGAGATCCTTCACAGAAGCATACTTCTTCCCTTGCTCCAGGCCAAGAATCTTCTTGATAGCGGTCAGCTCCTCGTTCTGGTTGAACTTAATCTGGCTGATATCCTTGACGTTGAGCATCTTACCCTTGAGAGGAAAGACACCCCACGACTCACGTCCAACGATCTTGAGACCACTGATTGCGGAAGTAGCAGCTGAATCTCCCTCCGTCAGGATGAGTGTACACTCACTACTCTTCGCAGTTCCAGCCCACAGAGCATCCTCAAGCTTAGGAATTCCACGGATGGTCTTCTTCTTCGTTCCATCCGTCTTCTTCGCATCCTTGGCCAACTTTGCCTCTACAATGTTCTGCGCTTCATCCAG
>Ga0129333_10001171_pt1 | contig 23436 bp, 35 predicted proteins | sample CPB6_08_DNA_FD_94474 | JGI IMG/M metagenome (GOLD analysis project Ga0129333, IMG submission 94474) | Freshwater to marine salinity gradient microbial communities from Chesapeake Bay, USA - CPBay_Sum_0.6_0.8_DNA | ecosystem: Environmental > Aquatic > Marine > Coastal | place: USA: Chesapeake...
TATACACTATTCGTTATAATGTAAAATTAAACGAATAGTGTATACTAAAATAATAAAAAAGATATTCTAGCATACACGAAGTTCTCTAAATTTAAATTATTTTTTCAAAAATCTTTCTATTGAATTAGAAACAAAGATATGTTAATATGTATGTAATAGTTATTTCCTCAGTAGCTCAGTGGTAGAGCAATCGGCTGTTAACCGATTGGTCGTAGGTTCAAGTCCTACCTGGGGAGCTTAAAATAAAACCAATTAAGTTAAATTATGAAAAATATATTAGATCCATTAAAAATTGGCGAAAAAACATTTTCGTCGCGTTTAATGCTAGGAACAGGTAAATATAAAACTAGTCAAGATGCTTTACAAAGTATTGAGGCTAGTCAATGTGAAATTGTTACTGTTGCAATTCGACGATTACCAACAAATATAAACTCTGATAATATCAGTTTTTTAAAATCTCTAAATTGGCAAAAACTTTGGTTATTACCAAATACAGCAGGTTCACAAACAGCAGAAGATGCTATTAGAATGGCATTTTTAGGTCATCAATTAGCTTGTCAATTAGGTCAACACGATAATTTTTTTATCAAATTAGAAGTAATTTCTGATCCAAAATATTTATTACCTGATCCTATCGGCACTTTAAAAGCCGCAGAATTTTTAGTCAAAAAAGGATTTACCGTTTTACCTTATATCAACGCTGACCCTATGTTAGCTTTACATTTAGAAGATTTAGGATGTGCTACAGTTATGCCACTTGGTTCGCCTATTGGATCAGGTCAAGGCTTAAATAACTTGTCAAATCTTAAAATTATCATTGAAAATGCAAAAATTCCTGTAATTGTAGATGCTGGAATTGGCGCACCAAGTGAAGCTACAATGGCTATGGAATTAGGAGCAGATGGAATATTACTTAATACAGCTGTTGCACAAGCCAAAAATCCATCACAAATGGCTTTTGCCATGAATTTAGGTGTAAAATCTGGAAGATTAGCTTATTTAGCGGGTCGAATGCAAAAAAAACATTATGCAAACCCTAGCTCCCCAAATAGTCAAATTAGTAAAATTTATTGAATATAAAATTTTTTAATTAATAAATCTTATTTCATAAGAATGTACAATTTAGATAATAAGATTTATTTAAAATTGATAATAAAAATTTTATTATTTCTAGTTATTATAAGTTTCCATAAATCAAAGTCTTTAAAGTTCCATGTATTTATTTTTGTAATAAAAATAAATACATGGAACTTTAAAGACTTTGATTTATAGATAATTATCTAATTTGTTTAATATTCGTTTACTTTATTTTTTCTCTAATTTTTAACCATTTTCTCTCTTTCTGCTTCTAAGTTCGATTGTACTTTCGTCTGATCAAATGTAATTAAAATATTATTAGTATAAATATCATCAAAATATTTTGTATGTACCATAGGATTTGGTTGTAGTTGTTGTTGAACAATTATATGTGTTCCTCGTTCTAAAGGATGATCCAAACATGCTGAAGCTAACTCATCTTCTAATAGTTTTATAATTGCTCTTCTTAATGGACGTGCCCCATAGACTGGATTATAACCTTCTTGTGCAAGGTAAAAACGTACTGCCTCATCAATTTCTATCGTAACTCCTTGGGATTCTAAACGTTTTGCTAAATTTTTTAACATTACACCACAAATTTCCCAAATATCATGTTTCGATAAATGATTAAAAACAATAGTATCATCTATTCGATTTAAAAACTCTGGACGGAAGAATTTTTTCAACTCTTCTGTTACTAATTTAGTAATTTCTTCAAATTTTTCCTCATCAGCTTCCGTTATTTCAGGTTTAACAGGAGGTTTTATTGTAAACGTTCCATCTAGATTAAATTCGAGTTCAATCTTTTTTAATTCTTTTAACAATAAGTTTTCATCTTCATCCCATTCCCAACTCTCTTTATGGAAACCAAATGGTTTCTTGTCTTTTTCTGGAAGTATAGGGGAGTGACTTTCAATAACTTTCGAACCTAAATTAGTTGTCATAATAATTATACAATTTTTAAAATCCGAAAGCTTTCCTTTAGAATCAGTTAATTGTCCATCGTCTAATATTTGTAAAAATAAATTAAATATATCTGGGTGTGCTTTTTCAACTTCATCAAATAAAATAATTGAATATGGTTGTCTTCGTACCGCATCAGTTAATTGTCCACCTTCATCATGTCCTACATAACCGGGTGGAGAACCGATTAATTTTGAAGCTGTATGTTTTTCCATAAATTCAGACATATCAAACCGAATCATATTTTTTTCACTATCAAATATATATTCAGCTAATGCTTTTGTTAATTCTGTTTTTCCAACACCAGTAGGACCCGCAAATAGAAAACTTGCAATTGGACGTTTAGGATCTTGAATACCAGTTCGTGATCTACGAACAGCCTTTGAAACTGCAACAATGGCATGATGTTGACCAATTAATCGATTATGAAGAGTATTTTCCATCTTTTTTAATCGATCTAATTCTGATTGATTTATTTTTGTTACCGGAATGCCTGTCCAATCTGAAATAACGCCAGTAATATCTTTTTCTAAAACTTTGTCATAATTATCAATTGTGTGTTCTTCAAAAATTTTTTTATTTTTTAGTGCGGATTTCACAACCCTGATGTGTCCTCGGACTTCTAATTCATGTTCATACATTAATTTTGCAAGAGCAAAATCATGGTTTTCTATTGCTTTTTGTCCATCATCTAGAGTTGCTTGTAATTCAATAAGTAATTTTTCTAGTCCTCTTGGTAAATCACGATTACGAGTTCTAACTTCAGAACCAGTTTCATCTATAATGTCAATTGCTTTATCTGGTAACTTACGATCAAGAACAAACCGCTTTGAAAGACTTGCCGCTGCTTCTAAAGCTTGGTCCGTATAAAGGACGGAATGGTGTGATTGATAATATGATTTTACACCTTTTAAAATGTCAATCGTAGTTTCTACGCTTGGTTCTTCAACAATGATTGGGTGAAATCTTCTCTCTAAAGCAGGGTCTTTTTCAATATGTTTACGATATTCATCGAGAGTCGTTGCCCCAATAATCTTTAAAGCTCCTCTTGCTAAAGCAGGTTTTAAAAGATTAGCAGCATCAACAGCACCTTCTGCTGCCCCTGCCCCTACGATAGTATGAATTTCATCAATGACTAAAATACTTTTGCCATGTTCTTGCGCTTCTTGAAGAATAGAATTGAATCGTTCTTCAAATTCACCTCGATATTTTGTACCTGCTAATATTTTTCCCATATCAAGATTATAAATAACATGCTTCTGTAAAAAATCAGGACACTTGGGACTTTTCATAAGCATTGCAAGCCCTTCGGCACAAGCAGTCTTACCTACCCCTGCTTCACCTACTAAAACAGGATTGTTTTTACGTCGCCGTGCTAGTACTTTAATTAAAGAAACAATTTCTTTATCTCGCCCAATAACAGGATCCAAACTTTGATCTTGCGCCTTTTGTGTTAGATTTTCACTAAAGTCTTTTATTTCATGCTTTTTTGTCCCACGACGATAAGCCGCAGCCGCTCTTAGCAAGGCTTCACTTGGTTTCTTTTTACGTTTTTCCGAAACGGAACTAAACCATGGTTTGCTTTCTAGTTCTTCTCTCCATCTCTTTATTTGATCTGGATCTTCCCCGTATAGATCATTTGGATTTTCTCCATCGGCACCAATAATTTCTTGTTGTTCTTCAATCAACTTAAGTATATCTTGCCGTAACGTTACAAGATTTATACCCATTTTGCTTAATGTTGTGTAGCCCATACATATACCGTCATTTAGTATAGCTAATAACAGATGCTCTGTTCCAACATAATTTACATGATTATCTTTAGCTTCATGAATAGCGACTTCTAAAAGACGTTTTGCACGCGGTGTGAATGGAATTTCTGAAGCAACAAATCCTGAACCCCGACCAACTGATTTATAAAGGGCAGATCGATAAAGTTTTAATGTTAATTTTTGTTTGGCTAGCGCACGTCCAGCGATTCCATGTCTTTGTCCAAGTAGACCCAATACTAGTTGTTCACTTCCTACATAATTATGACCAGTACGTCTTGATTCCTCTTGTGCTAACATTATGACCTTAACAGCACCTTCTGTAAATTTCTCAAACATTTTCTCTTCTTTTTATTAAATATAAATAATATCACATCCATCTAACGTTTGTTCTACTATTCACACTAAAATTAAAAGGTTAAGTCAAATATAAAAAAATCTAAATTACGCACGATAATTTTTCTAGAGTTGCGTAATAATTTGTTTTGAATTATACTACCTAAAAAATTAATTAATAAATAACTTTATGGCGGTATGGCCAAGTGGTAAGGCAGTGGATTGCAAATCCTCGACCCCCAGTTCGAATCTGGGTGCCGCCTTTAAACGTATTTTATTAAAGTTGATTTTTAGATCATATTATAATATAATAATGTTATATTATATGTCCATATAATAATATGGGGGGACGTGGTGGAATTGGTAGACACGACGGACTTAAAATCCGTTGCCTAGTGATAGTGCGTGAGGGTTCAAGTCCCTCCGTCCCCAGTTAAAAACTTTTTAAGTAAGTAAGAAACTAGCAAGAAATCAGAATGTGAAAATTCATAACTTATTGTATGCAATATCGTTACTTTAGTTGAAGTAACGATATTGCATACAATAAGTTATGATAAACAAATTTTATAAAGAACTCCAGGAGGTAAATCTGATTTTACTAGTAAATCAAAAATATTCGTCGAAGAATCATAATAAATTTCTAGAATTCGTTTATGAATTCGAATTTCAAAATGTTCTCTCGAATCTTTATTAACATGTGGTGAACGTAATACACAATAAATTCTTTTATCTGTAGGTAACGATACAACGCCAATATTATTTATATTATTATTTTGCGTAATTTCTATTATTTTTTGACATGATGTATTTAATAGTTCATGATTAAATGATTCTAATCTTACACGAATTTTTTCATTCGATTTTATTTCCATAAATTTTTTTACTTATTTAACAATTTTAGAAACAACTCCAGCACCAATTGTTCGTCCACCCTCGCGAATAGCGAAACGCATACCTTCTTCAATTGCAACAGGATAAATTAATTCTGCAGTCATTTTAATACGATCTCCCGGCATTACCATTTCTACTATAGAACCATCATCTGCTGTAAATTGTTCAATTGATCCTGTTACATCAGTTGTTCTTACATAAAATTGTGGTCTATAACCTGTAAAAAATGGTGTATGACGACCACCTTCTTCTTTCGTTAAGACATAAACTTCAGATTCAAAATTTGTATGAGGAGTAATTGTGCCTGGTTTTGCTAACACCATGCCTCGTTCAATATTTTCTCTAGTAACCCCACGTAATAAAATACCAACATTATCACCAGCAAATCCTTCGTCTAACGTTTTCTGGAACATTTCAATACCGGTAATAGTTGTTGTTTTAGTATCCCCAATCCCAACAATTTCCACATTATCACCAACTTTAATTACACCTCTTTCAATTCTTCCAGTTGCAACTGTTCCTCGACCTGTAATTGAGAATACATCTTCAATTGCCATTAAAAATGTTTTTTCAACATCACGTTCAGGTGTTGGAATATAAGCATCAACAGCATCCATTAAATTGTAAATTTTATCAACCCATGGATTATCTCCTCTCTTAAGATTTGGGTTAGACGAGATTGCTTCAATTGCTTGTAACGCTGAACCTGGACAAATTGGAATATCATCCCCTGGAAAATCATATGTTGATAATAATTCTCGTACTTCTAATTCTACTAATTCTAATAATTCATCATCATCAACTTGATCTTGTTTATTTAAAAACACAACAATATGAGGAACCCCAACTTGTTTTGCTAATAAAATATGTTCTCGTGTTTGTGGCATTGGACCATCTGCAGCTGATACAACTAAAATAGCACCATCCATTTGTGCAGCTCCAGTAATCATATTTTTTACATAATCGGCATGACCTGGACAATCTACGTGTGCATAATGACGATCTTTTGTTTGATACTCAACATGAGCAGTATTAATCGTAATTCCACGTGCACGTTCTTCTGGTGCACCATCAATATCTGCATAAGCTTTTGCTACACTATCACCATCTAACGCTAATGTTGCTGTAATTGCTGCAGTTAAAGTTGTTTTACCATGGTCAACATGACCAATTGTACCAATATTAACATGCGGTTTCGTACGTTCAAATTTTTCACGTGCCATTTTTAGAGTTCCTTTGAAATTTAATGTATATAATTCTAATAAAGATCTATTTACTTTTAGCGAAATAAAATTATTTAGTATTTAAAAATTAATAACGAAAATGTGCAAAAGCTTTGTTAGCATCTGCCATTTTATGAGTTTCTTCCTTTTTCTTTATAGTATTACCTATATCGTTTGCTGTGTCAATAATTTCACTTGCTAATTTAATTGACATTGTTCGGCCAACACGTTGTCTTGCATATTGAATAATCCAACGTAATGCTAAATTTGTTGCTCGAAAACTACTTACTTCAATTGGAACTTGATAAGTCGAACCCCCAATTCTTCTGGCTTTTACTTCTACCACTGGACTAGCATTTCGAATAGCTTTTTCAAAAATACTTAAGGGATCTTCATCTGTTTTTGATTTTATAATATCAAAAGCTTCATTTACAATATTTTGCGCTAAGTTTTTTTTACCAGATTTCAAAATTCTCGTTACTAATAAACTAACTAAGTAACTATTATAATTAGGATCTGCTATAGGAAATCGTTTTTTTGAAATATTTCGGCGGGACATAATATTAATTATTATTTAATAAATTATTTTTTTTTAAATACTAATTTTAAATTAGTATTTAATTTTTTGGTTTTTTAACTCCATATTTTGAACGTCTTTGTGTTCGGTTCTTAACCCCTCCACTATCTAATGCACCACGAACTATATGATAGCGCACACCAGGTAAATCTTTAACTCGACCACCTCGAATTAAAACAACTGAATGCTCTTGTAAATTATGTCCTTCTCCTGGAATATAGGCCGTTACTTCAAAACCAGAGGTCAATCTAACACGAGCAACTTTACGAATTGCTGAATTTGGTTTTTTTGGAGTTGTTGTATAAACACGTGTACATACCCCTCTTCGTTGTGGGCAATTTACTAAAGCAGGTGATTTTGTTTTTTTTTTAATTTGTATTCGTCTTGAACGAACTAATTGCTGAATAGTTGGCATTTTTTATGCTAAGTAAGTAAGTTTTAATTAGTTTAATCTAAATAATTTAGTTATCTTTTGATTGTAATCCGTACTTTTTCATAAATCTTTCAACACGTCCTTCACTATCTACAAGTACTTGGGAATTAGTGTAAAAAGCATGATTTCCTAACCAAACATCGAGTTGTAACTTAGATTTAGTTGAATTAGTATAGCAAAGAGTTTTACCTTCACAAATAACAGGGATGTTTGAAAACCAAGTTGGATGAATTTCAGATTTTGGCATATTTTTAATATAAAAGTTTTAACGTTTTGAATATTGAGAAGCTTTTCGTGCTTTTCGTAAACCATATTTTTTTCGTTCTTTAATGCGAGCATCCCGACTTAAAAAACCAAATGGTTTTAAAATAATTCGATTTTCCTTTTCCATTTTACAAAGTAATCTTGCTACCCCTAATTTAATAGCATCTGCTTGTCCAGTCAAACCACCACCTTTTACAATAGCGATTATATTAAATTGATTTCTTAGATTTAATTTTTTTAACGGTGACCAAATACTATTTAAATAATTAGTATTATATTGTAAATATCTTTCTCCAGAAATTTTATTAATTGTTATAACTCCATCTCCTGGAACAAGAAAAACTCGTGCAATTGCACGTTTTCTTTTTCCAAGTCCAATATTATCTTTTTGAAAAATTGTATTCATAAATTTTTTTAGTTTATTAATTCGAATGTTAAAGGTTCAAAATCAGAAGGATCTCTAGAAAAAAGAATGTACTTTAAGAAAAAGTTGGAAACTTTAAATCTTCATCTCTAAAAACTTAGATATAGCATATTTAGAATTATTCCTATTATATTATAGAGCAAATTTTTTATATCTAACTTTAAATCTTTTTGATAATATCTTGAACATAGTTAAGAAACTTTTATAAAGCTAAACTTTATCAAAGTAATTTTGCTAATTTTTTATTTCTAGTCTTATCTTTTTATTGATTTTTCTATCTTCTATTTCCATTCGTATCAGGTTTTGAGCTGTATGAGGATGTTGATTACCTTGATAGATTTTTAGTCGTTTTCGTAAATGTTTTTTTGTAAATCCACTTGGTAACATATTAAAAATACAAGCTTCAAGAATCCGTTGAGGAAGACTCACTGTAAGTTTTTTTAACGATTTCCCTGGGTGACCTGGCTGAAAAACATGAAATCTTTCAATTTCTCGGTCAAATTTTGCATATTCAGCATTAATTAATATTACATAATTACCCACGTCTGTCGAAGGATCATACGATAAGTTACGTTTTCCTATTAATGTTTGAACAATTTCAGTAGCTATACGCCCAAATGATAATGATTGATAAGTTTTACAATCAAAAATATACCATTTTTTTCTATGAGATGAAGGGAGAATAAATGATGTCAATGTTTTCATAAAAGTAAATTTAAATTTAATAATTATTTTAAAACTATTCCTAATTTATTTTTAAGAGTAGCAAAAACTTCATCTGCCGATTTACGACCAAAGTTTTTTAATTCTAAAAGCTTTTCGGGAGAATAATCTAATAAATCGCCGATTGTATTAATTTGAGCTCTTTTCAAACAATTATAAGGTCGTACGGATAATTGCAATTCTTCAATAGCAATATGAGTATATGGATCAATAGGTTTGATATTATTTTTTTCTATTAGAGTTTCTTTCTCTTTCGTAATTTTCTGATCATTAATTGACTTAAATAAATTTATAATTAACCCAGATGCAGAAAAAATTGCTTGTTCCGGTGATATACTTCCATTTGTCCAAATATCGAGAATTAAACGCTCTTTTATAGTATTTGAATTGTCATAAATATTTTCAACTTTGAAATCTACTTTTTGAACAGGCATAAAAATTGCATCTGTTTCTATAAAATCTTCAAATTTATCTGAAAAAAGCTCATTGGCTAATCTATACTTTGTGCCAGCTTCAATTTTGAATTCTATTTCTACAATATGTGAGCTTGAAATGGTTGCAATGTAGTGATTAGGATTAATAATCTCTATTTCGGGTGGTAATTCAATTGAGCTCGCTGTAATAACTGCTGGTCCATGAACTCTTAAACGTGCAAATTGTCTAGTGAGTATTTCCGATTTTAGAACAATTCCTTTTAAATTTAGTAAAATTTCAAGAATATCTTCACGAATACCTGGAATTAAAGAAAATTCATCTTTGACTCCAGCAATACGAACACCAGTAATCGCTGTTCCTTTTAAATCTCCTAATAAAACACGGCGTAATAAATTTCCAATTGTTATCCCTTGCCCTGATTTAAGTGAATCAATTAAAAATTGCCCATACATTTGCCCCGATTCAATTTTATTTGACCTTACACATTCCATTAATAAATTAGAATTAGTGGTAAAATTTTTTGTGTAATTCATAATTTCTCTATTTTATAGATAAATAAAGTTAAACACGTCGACGTTTACGTGGTCGACAGCCATTATGTGGAACTGGAGTTATATCTTGTATTGAAAGAATTTCTAAACCTGCACCTTCTATAGATCTAATGGCCGTTTCTCGTCCAGACCCTTGCCCTTTTACTAAAATTTCAACTGTTTTTATACCTGTACTTAATGCTTCTAATGCAGCCTTTTCAGCTGCTGTTTGAGCAGCAAAAGGAGTTCCTTTTCTAGCACCTTTAAATCCTGAACTTCCAGAAGAAGCCCATGAAATAGTATCACCTATCATAGTTGTTATTGTAACAATCGTATTATTAAAAGTTGATTGAATATGAACAATACCTGTTCCAAGATTAGTTCGATTTTTTTTTACTATTGGTTTTCGGATTTTTTGTGCCATATTTAAGTAATGTTATTAATTAATAAAACTGGTAATAAAAGAATATTATTTTTTCTTACCAGTGACAGTTTTTTTTGCTCCTCGGCGTGAGCGAGCATTTGTTCGAGTTCTTTGCCCACGAACAGGTAAGCTATTTCGATGTCTTTTTCCTCGATGACAATTTATTTCATTTAATCTTTTTATATTTAGTCCATTGAAACGACGTAAATCTCCTTCTAAGAGAAATTCACTGTTTTCTAATATAGTTCTTAATAAAACTGATTGTTCCGTTGTAATATCATCTGTTCGAGTTTCGGAACTAATATTTGCTAAGCTAACAATTTTTTGTGCTGTTGAAAGACCGATTCCATGAATATATGTAAGTGCATATTCAATTCGTTTATTTTTTGGTAAATCTATACCTAGTAATCTAACCACTTAATTAACTCCTTTTAAATATTAACCTTGTCGTTGTTTATGTTTGGGATTCTGACAAATTACCATAATTTTCCCATGTCTTTTAATTACTCGACATTTTTCGCACATTTTTTTAACTGAAGGACGAACTTTCATTGTAAAATTATAAATATCAAATTAATAAATAAATTTTTACGTGATTTACTCAAATCTATCATTATAAATATTAGAAATAATGATACTTTTCATCTCACGTGAAATATCAAGAACAACCCCTACCAAAATTAATAATGATGTCGTACCTAACCCATTGAAACTTGAAATGTTTAAAATTCCTTCAATAATATTTGGAAGAGTTGCTAATATTGCTAAAAGTACTGCTCCAAAAAAGGTTACTCGTTTCATTACTTGTTTCAAATAAAAGATTGTTGCTAAACCAGGCCGGACTCCTGGTATGCTAACAGCCATTTTTTGTAGTTCTTGAGCAATATCTTTGGGATTTAATACAATAGTTGAATAAAATGAACTAAAGATTAAAATTAAAATAAAGTAACTAATCCAATATAAAATTTTTGATGATTTTAAGAAAAAAGGAATAGTTAAAACTGGAAATACACCTAAATTAGTTATATAATTGGGTAAAACCAAAAGAGCAGTTGTTAAAATAATTGGCATAACACCTGCTTGATTAAAACGTAAAGGAATATAATTATTTGTGCTTACTTTAGATAAACTAGGTTGACTTTGACTAAGTTGTTTTGAAGATATTAAAGGAATAATTCTTGCACTTTCCTGCAAGATAATAATCCCAGATATTGCAACAAAAAATAAAATCATAATTATTATTCCAGAAACAACAGTCAAATTTTCTGAATTTTCTGTTAATAATTTTTTACCTAAATTTGGTAAACTTGAAATTATATTGGTATAAATTAACAATGATGCACCATTTCCCAATCCATATTCAGTAATTAATTCACTTAGCCATAACACTATCATGGCACCAGTAGTAAGCCAAATAATTATTTCAAATGCTAAAAATGGACTCCAATCAAACAATGCTCGTTTTAAATAAAACGCAATTGTTGAACTCTGAATTATAGCCCACCCAAAAGTAATTAAACGAGTTAATCTTGTAATTGCTCTTCGTCCTTCACCACCACCTTCTTTTTGTAATTTAGAAATAGTTGGAATTAATGCAGTTATTAATTGAACCATAATTGAAGCATTGATATATGGAAATATATTTAATGTAAATAATCCAATTACAAATGTCTCGTTTCCTGAAAAAGTACTTACTAAATTTTTCGTAAGGGGATGTTGTTGAATATAAAATGCTAAATGACCATGATTAATTCCAGGAATTGGAAGAAAAGTTCCCATTCTAAGAAATAGGAGTATTCCTACACTTAATAAAAGACGTTTTAATAAAATATCGTTTGTCTTTTTTATTCTCATTTTTAATAATTTTAAATTCTAATCTTTATTCTTAAACAATTAAGAAATTTCTCAATGAGTTAGTTTTCTTTTATTTGACGCCTGTCAAAAAATTCTATTTTCTAACAAAATAAATCTATTTAATTGTTTATGTTACCAATTTTTATTATGGTATTAACTATATTTTATAGTTATTTTTCTAGGTTAAGCCTTCGATCAACTTCACTTTGTGTTATTAGACTTTCTAGAGCTACAATGGTTGCACGAGCATTATTTAATAAATTATCAGAACCTAATTGTTTAGCAATTATATTTTTAATTCCCGCCACTTCTAAAACAGTTCGAACTGCACCACCGGCCATAACTCCCGACCCTTCCACTCCGGGTTTTAAAATAATCTTACATGCTCCTACATCCCCTATAATAGGATGTGGAATAGTTAACGATTTGGTAAGTGGAATCTGTATTAAATTTTTTCTTCCATTTGTTTTAGCTTTTTTAAATGCATTTACAACATCCTCTGCTTTACCAACACCAACACCGACTTTGCCATTCTCATCGCCAATAACTACAACTGCTCGAAAGCTTAATTTCTTTCCACCTTTTGTTACTTTAGTTACTCGACTGATTTTAATTAAGCGTTCAATATATTTTGGTTCAATAAATTTTCCATCATTAGGTAGTACTTTCACGCGACTACTTTTAATTACCTTTTCAGTGGCATAACTTAAGCCGTTAAAATCTTCATTTTGACGGGGTGTTTTTTTTAATTTATTAACTTGATTAAACTCACTACTCATAAAATTGATTATTATTAAATTATTAATTAAAATTGTAGACCACCAGCTCGAGCCCCATCTGCTAAAGCTTTTATCCGACCATGATATAAATAAGGTCCTCGATCAAAAACAATTTTTGTAATATTATTTTTTTTACTTAAGTTTGCTAATTTTTGTCCCATAAGTCTTGAAGCATTACATGTTCGACCATTTACACTATTAAGTTTTATATCTCTATCTAACGTTGAGCATGAAACTAGTGTTTTAGATGTTATATCATCAATAATTTGTGCATAAATGTTTTCGTTAGAGCGAAAAACTGATAAACGTGGTCGATCTAATGTACCTTTTATTAGTCCTCTTACACTTTCCCGTTTTAATTTTTTATATTTATCGGGTTTTAATTTTTTATTTTTATTTTTAAGTCTTAATAAAACTCTTTTTGAAAATTTCATAATTTACTTTTTTTCAACTGAATAATTTTTATTTTTTACCCGATTTACCTGCTTTACGTAAGATTTTTTCATCTTTATAAAGTATTCCTTTACCTTTATAAGGTTCAGGAGGGCGCCATGACCTTACTTTTGCTGCAAAAAATCCTAATTGTTCTTTATCACAGGCTTTTAGATTAATAGTCGTATTTTGTGCGACTTCAACAGTAATACCTTTCGGAATAATTATTTCTACAGGATGGCTAAACCCTAAATTTAATATCAAAGAGTCTCCTTGTACATTTGCTCGATATCCTACACCTTGTAATACTAATGTAATAGTAAATTGCTCTGTAATACCTATAACCATATTATTGATTAGTGTTCGATATAAACCTTGTAAAGACTTATTAGTTCTTGTTTGACCATTGCTATTTCCATAAGGAAATGAGTCTTGGTCTTTAAAACTTACACTTAAAAATCCATTATTCACTTTCTCAGTTTTACTATCTACCTCTCGCCATGCAACAATTTGAAGTTCTTCTGGAATTTTTATTTCTAAACTTCCAAATTTTCCTGTTAGATTTAATAATGATTTTTCTTTTTTAAATAAAACTTGGACACCTTTTGGTATCTTAATTGGCAATTTTCCGATTCGTGACATATTATATATAAACTCCTATTACCAAATATAACATAAAACTTCACCACCAATTCCAAGAGACATAGCATTTTTACCTGTCATTACACCTTTTGAAGTTGAGAGAATAGAAATTCCTAATCCTCCTAGAACAACCGGTATAGTTTTAGAATTTGTATAAACACGTAATCCAGGTTTACTTACTCGTTGAATTTTAGTAATAACTCGTTCTCTAGAATGACCATCATATTTTAATGAAAGAAGTAAATATTGATTTAAATTTTCACTATACGTCTCAAAATTTTGAATATATCCTTCTCTTTTAAGAATTTCAGCTATCGCTTGGGACATTTTTGTTTTTGGTATTTCAACAATTTCATGTTTTACCATATTAGCATTTCGAATACGAGTCAACATATCTGCAATATTATCTGTAACCACTAGTAACTCCTTAATCTTATTGTTTTCATTTTATTTAATCTTGCGACCAACGTTTACGACGTAAATGTTTTTTTTTATCCCATATTTGAGTGATTTCAGCAAATGAAGAATATTTATCGTAATAACCACAATCATTTAATGGAAATCTCAAAAATTTTAATAAAACCATTCCATTTAAAACTCTATCAACAGTTTTGGAACGGGATTTTGGAGTAGAAGAATCTAAAACAAGAGTTATACTTAAACCTTGTATTTGATCTACTTCATCATATTCAATTTCTGGGAAAATTAACTGTTCTTTTAATGAAAAAGTATAATTACCTGCTTTATCAAAGCTTCTTACTGATAATCCTCGAAAATCACGAATTTGTGCAAAAGTAAAGAAGATTAGTTTCGTAAGAAAACTATACATCTTTTCACCACGTAATGTACTAACTAACCCTAATTCCATATCTTCTCTAATTTTAAATCCAGCAACTGCTTTCTTTGCTTTTGTAATTAAAGGTTTTTGACCGGTAATTTTTGTAAATTCATTAACACTTTTTTTTAAAATATTAGTATTTTGAGCAGCTAATCCTAACCCACGATTAATACTAATTTTTTTAAGTTTAGGAATAGTATGAGGATTTGAGAATAATTCTGGATTACTTTTTCTTAAAACAGAACGAATTCCAAATTCATATTCTTTTTTTATATTTTCTAATAGACCATATAATTCAGCAATTTCTTCTAACGAATTTTGACTACGCATATTATTTGTTTAATAATTTAACATTGGAACGATGAATTGGAGCTTGAATTCGTTTTATTTCTCCAACCTCTTTTTCAGTATTTGGTTTTATATGTTTGATTTTATAATTGACAGATTGTACTATAATTTTATCTGTTTTCTTATAAATTTTCGTAATTTCTCCTGTTTGGTTTTTATCAAAACCAGAAATCACTTTTACGGTATCGCCAATGCGAAGTTTATTTTTTGCCATTTATAAGACCTCCGGAGCTAATGAAACAATTTTAGAAAAATTCTTATCTCGAATTTCACGTGCCACAGGGCCAAACACACGAGTTCCCCGTGGATTATTTTCCATATTCACTATTACAGCTGCATTATCATCAAATCGAATATACATACCATCAGCTCGACGAATTGTTTTAGAGGTTCTAACAATAATTGCTCGAACAACATCAGATTTTTTAACTGGCATATTAGGAATCGCTTCTTTAACAACACCAATAATCGTATCACCAATTTTACCATATTTTCGGTTTCCACCTAAAATACGAATGCACATCATTTTTTTTGCACCAGTATTATCAGCGACAGTTAACATTGTTTGTGGATATATCATAAAAAGTTAATCTTAAGTAATTAAAGATGATCTTGAAATAATTTTTTTTATAAGCCACCGTTTTCTTTTACTTAGTGGCCTACATTCTGTTAATAAAACTTTATCGCCAATATTACATTCATTACTCTCAGCATGAGCTAAGTATTTTTTTGTTTTAATCATTATCTTTGAATAAATTGGATGGCGATAACGACTTTCAACTTTGACAACTACAGTTTTCTGCATTTTATTACTAATTACAATACCAACCTTTTCTTTTACCGGCATTTTAAAATTCCTTAAAATTTCTATTAAATTTCATATTAAAACTATTTTGATAGTTATCATTAAATTTTTTAAACCTCTTCTGACATTCTGTCTAAAGCGCCATAGATTGTCCAATACTGTAAGGAATATACAGCTAGTGCCCATTTATACTTTTTAATTTCACTAGGTTTCATTGGTTGACGATTTACTCTTTTAAATTGAGCTCCTAATAAATTTTTTTTTATCAGACTGATTTTCGTTTTTAGCTCCACAAGTTTTTGAGGTGCGACTTCATAAAATTTTTCTTCTAATAAATCAGGTTTAATAATTATTTCCCCAGTGTTAAATGCCTTTTCAATGATACGTTTTTTCGAATCCCATGCTGGGTCTAAAACAATAATTCTTCCTTTTTTTTTCTTAAAATCTCCCGTTTTCTCTGCTGCATGATATTTAGTAAAATAATTTTTTTTTTTCACTTGTTTATTTTTTTTTGATAATAAGTGAGTATTAGATTTTAATTTTTTCATAATTTATTAGCCGTCCTCTCTAATGATAAATTTTGTTTTAATCGGTAATTTATATGCGGCTAGATTAAAAGCTGCACGAGCAACGTCTTCGGGAACAGCACTAATTTCAAAGAGAATTGTCCCAGGTTTAACAGTCGCTACCCAAAAATCAACTGCACCTTTTCCAGACCCCATACGTGATTCAGCTGCGCGAGCTGTAACGGTTTTGTCTGGAAAAATGCGAATCCATAATGCTGCGCCACGTTTTGTATAACGAGTAATCGTTCGTCGTGTTGCTTCAATTTGGCGTGATGTAATCCAAGAAGGTTCTAAGGCTTGTAATCCATATTTTCCAAATGAAATTTCATTTCCGCGCGTTGCTTTACCGCGCATTCTTCCACGATGATATTTTCTGTATTTTGTTCGTTTGGGACTTAACATAATAAAATAATATTAATTAATAAATATAGTTTTCTAATTATTTTTTTGTTTTTATTATTTTTTTAATATTTCATTTTTAAATAACCACACTTTAACACCAAGAACACCGTAAATTGTATTGGCTTCTTTTGTAGCATAATCGATATCAGCTCTTAATGTTTGTAGAGGAACACGACCTTCTCGAATCCACTCACTTCGTGCGATTTCTGCTCCATTTAGACGACCAGATACTTCTATTTTTATACCATTTACTTGATTATCTTGAGCACATTGTAACGCTTCACGAATTGCACGACGAAATGCTACACGATCTTCAAGTTGTTGAACTACAAGATCCGCAATAAGAGAAGCATTTGAGTTTACATTATTAACTTCTATAACATTAATAGTAATTTGGCGCTTGTTCGGTATAAGTTTTTTAAGATTATTAGCCAATGTTTTAATACTAGAACCATTTTCTCCGACTAATATACCCGGACGTCCAGTTTCAATATTTAATTCAATTTGATCACCTAAGCCATTTCGGTTAATATTAATATTTGATATACTAGCTAATTTTGATATCTTATTAAAATATGTTCTAATCTTATCATCTTCTTCTAACAAAGAAGAATATTGTTTAAAATTTGTATACCAAGTAGATCTATGGTTCTGTGTAATACCTAATCGAAATCCCAATGGATGTGTTTTTTGTCCCATAAAAAAATCCTTAATTTTTATTTTTTAACTAATTGATTTTACAATAACTGTAATATGACAAGTTGGTTTTAAAATTTTATAAGCTCTACCTTGGGCACGTGGTCGAATACGTTTTAATTTGGGGCCTTCATTGGCAAAGATTTCTGAAATAACTAATTTTTTTTTATCTAAATTATAATTATTTTTTGCGTTTGCTGCTACCGAATGAACTATTTGCCAAATAGGAGAACCAGCATCATAAGGTAAAAATTCCAATATCATTAATGCTTCTTGATAGGAACGACCACGAATTTGATCTAACACTTGTCTTACTTTATGTGGTGATATTCGCACATATTTTGCAACTGCTTTTACAGATTGACCATTCGACATAATAAGGTTTCCTTAATATTGTTTATATAGTTGTAGAAATTTACTTGTAAGTTTTCTTTTTTTCTTTAGGACTATCAATTTTATATGCTAATTTAATTGTTATATATTCATTGAATTCTTTATGTTGATAAACTTCTTTTATAAATTTATTGGGATTTGAGACTTTAGTTAGATAAATTTCATAAATCCACATATCAAAAAAATCGATTGATAAATTATTTTGTAAAGAAATTGCAATTGAAAATAAAGTCTGTAAAAGAAATTCTCTTTCTGTTGGATAAGATTTTAAGCAATAATCTATATCGTCACGTACATAATAAAAATGTTTAAATTGAACACTTTGTAAAATTGATTTTGCAATAGGAGAAAGTGTTTGTTCAGATTTAACATTAAATGTTTTAATCTGAAAACGTTCTGGAAAGTTTAATGTTAATTCTAGTCTAGCCATGGTTAATTTTTTTAACGTTTTGTTTTCTTATCAGCTTTAATATGGGATTTAAATGTCCGTGTCGAGACAAATTCTCCAAGTTTATGTCCTACAAATTGATCTGAAATAAACACAGGAATATGCTGTTTTCCATTATAAACAGCTATTGTAAATCCGACCATATTTGGCAATATTGTTGAACTCCGTGACCAAGTTGTGATTACATCTTTTTTTCCATTTGCATTCATTTTATTAATTTTTTTTAATAAATGATATGCAACAAAAGGCCCTTTTTTTAATGATCTTGACATTTTTTGAAATCTGAGTAATAAAATTTATTATAAATTATTTAAGAACGGCGACGAAGAATATATGAATTACTAAGTTTTTTAGTTCGTCTTGTCTTTTTACCTAAAGCTGGTTTCCCCCATGGTGTTAAAGGTCGAGTACGTCCAATTGGAGTTCTACCTTCTCCTCCACCATGCGGGTGATCACATGGATTCATTACCGAACCTCGTACAGTGGGACGTTTTCCTAACCAACGTGTTCTGCCCGCTTTTCCACTCTGAACTAAAAAAGCATCATTATTACTTACCTCTCCAATTGTTGCAAAACATTCTTTACGAATTAGTCGAATTTCTTTCGAAGGCAAGCGTAATGTTACATAATTTCCTTCTTTTGCTAAAATTTTTGCACATGTTCCTGCTGAACGAACAATTTGTCCGCCACGATTGGGAATTAATTCAATATTATGAACTGCTGTTCCTAAAGGTATTTCTTCTAAAGGTAAAGCATTTCCTATATCTAACGCAATCCCTTTTCCTGATAAAATCGTGTTACCAACATTTAAATTATTGGGATGTAATATATATCGTTTTTCTCCATCTATAAAATGAATTAACGCAATTCGAGCATTTCGATTTGGATCATATTCAATTGATTTTACAATAGCTGATATGTTATATTTATTTCTTTTAAAATCAATAACTCTATATTGTTTTTTATGGCCACCCCCACGATGCCGTATAGTAATAATTCCTCGGTTGTTTCTACCTTTACTACGATGATTTTTTGTGACTAAACTCTTTTCTGGTTTATTACTTGTTATTTCTGTAAAAGATGAAAGGGCTCTATTTCTTGTCCCTGGTGTGTAGGGTTTATAAAGACGAATACTCATAAACTTTATTAATTTATTAATTAATGGTTGTCTGGTCGTTTTTTTCTAGAAATAAGTCTATTGTATCGCCTTCTAATAACGTTACAATTGCTTTTTTATAGTGTGATTTCCAACCTAAATATTTACCGACTCTTTTTTTCTTTTTAGGTAAATGCGAAGTAGTAATTTTAATTACTTTAACATTAAATATACATTCAATTAATGCTTTAATTGTTAATTTATTAGCTGTAGGGCTAACAGCAAAAGTATACTGATTATTTACTAATAATCGAGTAGCCTTATCTGTAATAATTGGATACTTTATAATACTCAAATCTGGATAAGCATCAAGTATAGGAAAAATATCTTTAGATGGAAGTTGAACAATTTGGTTTTGAAGTTGAGTAAAATCAGAAAAATCAATGTCTTGTTTCACATTCACTATAAATCTCCTTTATGTCTTATTTGGTCATATTTGTCACAAAATATCATGCGTGGATCTACGTCGTTCATAAAATGATTGATTAAGGAAGCTACCATTAACACCCTTTTTGCTTTTAATAAACTTAATGTATTTAACTCCAATACAGAAATTAATTCGATATTTTTTATATTTCTAGTTGCTAGTTTTTGAGCTTCTGTTTTTTTAGGCACAATTATTAATATCTTTTCATTTTCATGAAAATTTCTGTCCCCACCCGTTATTTGGCCCTGAAACTTATAGGATGAAGCAAATTTCTCAATATCAGTGTATAAGTTTTGAGAAAACTTCTTTGTGCGCCCATTTTCGAAAATACCATCGTCAATCAAAATCACATTGTTTTGCTGGAAGCGGTTAAATAATAAAGCTTTGAATGCTCTCTGACGTTCTTTTTTATTTACTTTTAAACTAACTGTTTTAGGTTTTGGTCCAAATATAACACCACCACCTTTCCATAATGGCGAACGGCTTGATCCCGCTCGAGCACGACCTGTTCCTTTTTGGCGCCAAGGTTTTTTTCCACCACCTCGAACTTCACTTCGAGTTTTTGTTGAAACTGTTCCTTGTCTTTGAGAAAGTTGATGTCTTAAAATATCACGATGAATTACATACTTATCGGACTTGGTAGGTTCAAAATCGTTTATATCTTTTTTTATATCCCAAATCATATATTACTTTTCCTAATATTTATTTGTTTACTAATCTTTTTTTATTCCTTATTTTGAAGGAATGATACTCAGTAAATTTCCTGGTTTTCCAGGAACAGCTCCTTTAACAACTAAGATATTTTCATCATGATTTACTTGCACAATTTTTAATTTTTTAATATTTGTAATTTTATTACCAAGTTGACCCGCCATTCTTTTTCCTGGTAAAACACGACCTGGTGTTGTTCCCATTCCAATTGAGCCAGGAGCTCTATGATTTTTAGATCCATGAGTCATCGGTCCTCTTGCGAAATTATGACGTTTTTGAAGACCTGAAAAACCTTTCCCAATACTTTTACCTGTAATATTAATTAATTGGCCTGTAAAAAATGATTCAACGTTTAAAATCTGTCCAACCTGAAACTCAGTAGGATCAGTTACATGAAATTCTTTTAAGTATCTCAATGGTTGAATATTTGATTTTTGTAGATGTCCTAATTGTGGTTGAGTTAACATTTTAGCTGAAATATTTCCATATCCAACTTGAATTGCATTATATCCATCTTTTAAAGTAGTTTTAACTTGTGTAATTACACAAGGCCCAACTTTTAAGATTGTAACTGGAATTATATTTCCCGATTTATCAAATATTTGGGTCATTCCAATTTTATTTCCTAATAGACCTAAAGACACAATATTTTTCTCCAAAAAATACTTATATATATATTAAAAGTGATAAAAATTAACTTCTAGAAAATTTATGAATAAATAGTTCGATAATTAAAATAGTCTAACTATCTATAACTCTAAAAAAATGACAAGATTTTGTCTATACAAGAAACATAAACACTTTTATTATACAATAATGCATTATATATGTTTATTGTATATATTAACAAAAACATATATAATGCATTATTGTATAATATTTTAATATAATTTAATATTTTATAATATTACATATAAACTTATATAAAAAGAGAGATTTTATGAATAAAGTCGTTGGAATTGATTTAGGAACAACAAATTCAGTAGTTGCTGCAATTGAAGGTGGACAACCTACTGTCATAACAAACGCAGAAGGATTTAGAACAACTCCATCAATTGTTGCTTATACAAAGAAACAGGAATTATTAGTGGGACAACTGGCTAAGCGTCAATCAGTAGTTAATGCAGAAAATACTTTCTTTTCTGTAAAACGATTTATAGGATGTAAAGCAGATGAAATTTCTGAAGAATCAAAAGAATTACCTTATAAAGTAATTAAAGATAATAATGGAAATATTAAAATTAAATGTTCTTCTTTAAATAAAGATTTTAGTCCAGAAGAAATATCGGCTCAAGTTATAAGAAAACTAATTAATGATGCTAAAGAATATTTAGGCCAAGATGTGACAAAAGCCGTTATTACTGTGCCCGCATATTTTAATGATTCTCAACGTCAAGCAACTGTTGATGCTGGAAAAATTGCTGGTATTGAAGTTTTACGTATTATTAATGAACCAACTGCAGCCTCTTTAGCTTATGGCTTAGATAAAAAACAAAATGAAACCATTTTAGTTTTTGATTTAGGAGGTGGAACATTTGATGTTTCAATTTTAGAAGTTGGTGATGGAATTTTCGAAGTATTATCTACAGCGGGTGATACCAATTTAGGAGGTGATGATTTTGATAAAGCTTTAGTTCGTTGGTTAGTTAACGATTTTGAATCAAAAGAAGGTACCGATTTAACTAAAGATATTCAAGCTTTACAACGATTGACAGAAGCTGCAGAAAAAGCAAAAATAGAATTATCAAATGTTGAAAAAACAACAATAAATCTTCCATTTATTACAGCAGATAAAAACGGCCCAAAACATATTCAACAAGAGTTAACAAGAGAAAAGTTTGAAACTTTATGTCAAGATTTAATTAATCGGTGTCGAATCCCAGTTGAAAAAGCTTTAAAAGATGCAAAATTAGACAAATCAGCCATTAATGAAATCGTCTTAGTAGGTGGATCAACGCGAATTCCTTCTATTCAACAATTAGTCGAATCATTAACGGGAAAAAAACCAAATAAATCAGTAAATCCAGATGAAGTAGTCGCTATTGGAGCTGCTATTCAAGCGGGTATTTTAGCAGGTGAAATCACAGATATTTTATTATTAGATGTAACACCATTATCACTGGGAGTAGAAACTGTTGGGGGAGTTATGACAAAACTTATTTCTCGTAATACTACTATTCCCGTTAAAAAATCAGAACTATTTTCAACTGCGGTAGATAATCAAACAAATGTTGAAATCCATGTTTTACAAGGTGAAAGAGAAATGGTTAGTGGTAACAAAAGCTTAGGAAACTTCAAATTAGAAGGTATCCCACAAGCTCCAAAAGGAAAACCACAAATTGAAGTAACATTTGATATTAATGTTGACGGTATTTTATCTGTAACAGCTAAAGAAAATGAATCAGGAAAACAACAAAATGTAACCATTCAAGGTGCTTCTAATTTATCAGAATCAGAAGTTAACGATATGTTAGAAGAAGCAGAAAAATATGCTGCAATTGATAAAGACCAAAAACAACTCGTATCGATGACACTACAGTGTGATGAATTAGAGAAACAATTATCAGAGAATAGTGATATGGCAAGCCAGTTGACAGAGGAACAAAAAACAGAAATAAATACAACAATCAAAAATCTTCGTGAAGCTATATCTTTACAAAAAATTGAATCAGCGAAAGAATATTACAAACAATTAGAAAAATATTTAAACAGTACTGCAGCTTAATATAAATAAATTTAAAATCAACTTATTAAGAAAAAATTTTTAGTAAAAATTGAAACTTTTGTATAAAGATTTAATTGTTTCACAAATTAGGTTGTTAAAATTAAAAAATTCATACTTAAAGAAGGACTTTTTAATAATGAAAAAA
>Ga0129333_10001174_pt1 | contig 23418 bp, 21 predicted proteins | sample CPB6_08_DNA_FD_94474 | JGI IMG/M metagenome (GOLD analysis project Ga0129333, IMG submission 94474) | Freshwater to marine salinity gradient microbial communities from Chesapeake Bay, USA - CPBay_Sum_0.6_0.8_DNA | ecosystem: Environmental > Aquatic > Marine > Coastal | place: USA: Chesapeake...
CGCGTCCGGAACATCGACCAGGATGCCTATGAAGGCACTGCACTGATGTATCGGCTAATCGACAAGTTCGGGATGTACTTTGCGCCAGCGTTAGTCATGGAAAACGTCAAGATCGATGGGGTCTGGCACAAAGGTCCGATTATCACCAATCACTGTGGCCACTGGGACACCGAATGCCTGAGCTTCGGGCTCGAGCCTGTCCCGAACGATCACGTTGCGACTTATTACAAAGCGCTCGCGAGAGTCGAGGAGTTTTTGCAGCTCGGGAAAGGCGGGGCTTTTCCGACCGCACCCTTCAAAGAGGTACGGCGCGAAGAGGCGTTATGCAAACAGGTCGTCCTCACCGGCGATAACATCGATCTACGCAAGTTCGCATTCATCCAGTCCAATCCTGCCGATTCTGCACGCTACGTGAATACCGGATCGGTATTCACGAACGACGCCGAGCTCGGAAAAAATTTCGGCACTTATCGATGCGAGATCAAGGGAGCGCGCATGCTCGGCATCAACCCCGAAGAAGGTCAAGGCGCTTGGCAAGCCTTCATGAAAGCAAAAGCACGCGGCGAAAAATCAGTCAAAGTATCGATCGCGCTGGGACAAGATCCCGTAACCTGGGTCGTATCAGGATCGAAGCTGAATCGCGCCAAAGCCGATGAACTCGAGGTGGTCTCGGCCATTCGTGGCAAACCACTCAAAGTGGTTCGCTCTGAAACTAACGACCATCTCGTCCCCGCTAATTCCGAAATGGTGATAGAGGGGGAAGTCCCCCTCGACCAAGAAATGCTGCCGGAAGGCCCTTTTGGCGAAATGTACGGGTATATGGGCGCGCGCAAGGCGGCCAACTTCTGGATGAACGTCACAGCAATCACGCATCGTAAGAATCCTTGGATCGTCAATCAGTACACGGGTGTCACCCGAGGGTTTCCGACGGCACCTCTTGAGCAGCTTGCGCTGCATACCATGAAGCGCTTCGTGCCCAACGTGAAGATGCTTCATACGCCGGTCGAAGCGACAGGACTCTGTTTTGTGAGTATCAAAAAAACTAAACCTGGAGAAGGTCTCGAGATCGGAAAGCGGATCGCTCAAATCGTCGGTATCGCCAAAGTTGTGGTGATGGTGGATGACGACATTGAAGTACTCGATCGAACTCAGGTCATGCACGCGATGGGTTCACGCTGGCAGCCACAACCGGCGACGGTGATCATCCCGGAATCTCGCGGAATGCCTCTCGACCCCTCTCTCACCAAAAAGCCGATGACTTCGAAAATCGTCATCGATGCCACCCGCCAATGGCCTGAGGAAGGCGGTCCGAGGGAGTATCAGCCGCTCAACAGAGCGGAACTCTCGCGACTCGCGCCCGAGGCTTTCGATCGTATTGATGAGCGTTGGAATAAGCTCGTCGGAAAGTATCGCCCCCCAGGTACGTGACGCTGAAGGGAAAGAATGTCTTCTCGTTCACTTGAGCTCGATACGTCCCGTCTCAAGCTACGGGAATTCGTCATGGAAGACGCCGCATTCGTGCTGCAGCTCCTGAACGAACCGTCATTCATCGAATTCATTGGGGACCGTGGCGTACGTACCCTTCAGGATGCCGAGCGCTATCTACGGGAAGGCCCGATGTCCAGTTATCGTCAATTCGGCCATGGCCTGCTGCGCGTCAGCCTGAAGGACGGCGATATCCCCATCGGTATGTGCGGTCTCGTCAAGCGCGATACCTTGCCCAATCCGGATATCGGCTTCGCGCTCTTGCCGGCCTACTGGGGGCAAGGCTTTGTCACCGAAGCGGCCCGAGCGGTCATACAATATGGTCGAGAGGCCCTTGGAAAACAGGTCATCCTGGGAATCACGACCCCGGGTAATGTGAGGTCCATCGCGGTACTCAAGAAGCTGGGATTATCTTTCTTAGAAGAAAAGCCTCTGGGGGATCGCGCGGAACCGCTGAAGATTTTTAGTCTTTCGGTAGAATCCGCGCCCTGACTGAGGCAAACCTCTATGATCGAAAAAACCCTGGAAAAAATTCTCTTTGCTTGTCGCTGGCTATTGGCGCCACTTTATCTCGGACTCTCGCTCGCCCTAATCGCACTTAGCGTCAAGTTCTTCCAGGAGGCACTCCACGTCCTGACGGCGATCGGTACGATGGCAGAAGCCGATCTCGTGCTGGTAGTTTTAACGCTGATCGATCTCGTCCTCGTCGGCAGCTTGATCGTCATGGTGATGTTTTCCGGATATGAGAACTTCGTCTCGAGAATCGACGTTGAGGGCGATGCCGAGAAGCTCGGCTGGCTCGGTAAACTCGATGCCGGCACGCTAAAACTAAAGGTGGCAGCCTCCATCGTTGCGATTTCATCCATTCATCTTCTCAAGGTGTTCATGGACGTCCGGACGATCCCGAATGACAAGATTCTCTGGTACGTCATCCTGCATATGACCTTTGTGGTCTCGGCATTGCTACTCGGCGTCCTCGACCGCATGTCTTTTGCCGATAAACGGAAATAAAAAAGCCCGCCGGTTTTAGCCGGCGGGCCTTCATTAGCCTGTAAAGCCCGATTGTTTTTTTCCGGGTCGGCTCCCGGTTTTACTTCTTCGAACTCTTTTTGGCTGCGCGCTTCTTAGCGCGTGCGGGGCTTTTCGGACGAGTCTTGCCGAAAGAACCCTTGTAGATCTTGCCGCGACGGCTTCTGCTGTCTCCCTTACCCATTTCACAAACTCCGATGTCTGCGGCGTAACGTTCGCCGTGGTTGGCAAGTGTAGGCCAGTCAGCGGTATCGCGCCAACAACTTGCCGAGTTGTTTAGCTCCTGGGTTCAGGCGCTCGAAGGGGACCTGATTCAGCGGTGCCGCGGGCGTATGGTTGAGCGCGTGGAATTCGGAGTCTTGTGTGGCGCGGCAGTGCAACAAACCCGTGAGGTATTCCCCCTTGGCAATGTGCTGCTGTACATAATCGTGAGCGGCTAGCTCATCGGAAGGGTCGTAATCTTCGGCAAGCTTGCGTAGCACGACCCGACTACCGTCGTGCAGCATCACGGGCATAGCCTCTCCAGCCGCATAGTCGGTGCTGATCTCTTTCTTGAAGGGTACGAAATCCGCTTCGACCACAGGCTCGTAGTGCTCGCGGGTATACGCATAACTCTTCGTAGAGCCCTCATGATCGTTGAACGTGACGCAGGGCGAGAGCACATCGATGAGCGCGAAACCGGGGTATTTGAGCCCCGCCTGAATGAGCGGAATGAGTTGGGCTTTGTCACCCGAGAAGCTTCGAGCCACGAAGCCCGCACCGAGATTCATCGCCAGCAGCACCGGATCGATGGGCGGCTGCTGATTGACCTCACCCTTCTTGGCTTTGGTGCCGATGTCGGCAGAGGCCGAGAACTGCCCCTTCGTGAGTCCGTACACACCGTTATTTTCGATGATGTACAGCATGTTCACGTTACGGCGAATTGCATGGCAAAACTGGCCCAGCCCGATGGATAGCGAGTCGCCGTCGCCCGAGATGCCGATGTAATAGAGATCGCGATTTGCGGCGTTAGCCCCCATGGCGATCGACGGCATTCGGCCATGCACGGAATTGAACCCGTGGCCACCACTGACGAAATAAGCCGTAGTCTTTGAAGAACAGCCGATGCCGGAGAGTTTCACCAAATTTTCGGGGCGCATCGAGATGCCCCAGCAGGCTTCGATGATTGCCGCGGTAATCGAGTCATGCCCACAGCCGGCGCACAGCGTCGACAGCGAGCCTTCGTAATCGCGGCGTGTCAGACCGAGTTCATTCTTTGGCAGTGAAGGATGGGCGATCTTCGGCTTGGGGATGAAGGTCATGACACCACTCCCGCGACGGTACGGCGACCCTCAAGCAGGTCTCCAAGAACACCATCGACTATGAATTTGGACGATACCGGCAACCCGCTGTAATGCAGTAACGAACGTAGCTTCGCTTTTTCGACACGAGTCTCGAGCGTTAACAAGGACTTGAGTTGTGCATCGCGATTCTGTTCGACGACGTAAATGATCTCGTGATCGGCGAGGAACTTCTCAACTTCTTCGTCGAACGGGAACGCCCGGATGCGCATGTAATCGAGATGTACACCTCGCGCCTCGATAACATCGAGCGCTTCACGGACTGCGCCATCGCAGCTACCGATAGATACGATTGCAGCCCTCGCTTTACCGTCGCCAATGACGATAGGTTTTGGCACATACCGCTTCGCAGTCGCAAACTTGCGGACTAGTCGATCGAGTACCAGCTGATAGTCTGCCGAGTCTTCGGTGTAGGTTCCGAACTGCGTGTGACCCGACCCGCGCGTGAAGTAGGCGCCTTTCGGATGCACTCCGGGAAACGTTCGATAGGTAATGCCATCTTCGTCCTTGTCGAGATAACGATAGAACTTGTCGATTTTCTCGAGATCCTCTTTGCCGAGGATCTTTCCGCGGTCCGGTCGGTAGTTGTCATCCCACTGCAGATCGCGGCACATCCAGTCGTTCATGCCAATGTCGAGATCGAGCAGCACGATGATCGGGGTCTGCAAGCGCTCAGCCAAATCAAAAGCCTGAACCGCCATGTAAAAGCTCTCTTCCGGATTTGCCGGATAGAGGCAGACATGTTTGGTATCGCCGTGAGAGGCGTAAGCCGCCGAAATCAAATCGCATTGCTGTGTTCTAGTGGGCATTCCCGTCGAAGGTCCGACGCGTTGCACATCGAATAGCACTGCGGGCACTTCGGCGTAATAGGCAAGACCCAGGAACTCGCTCATCAACGATACACCCGGACCCGAAGTGGCCGTGAAAGAACGGGCACCATTCCAGTTGGCGCCAAGAACCATACCAATCGCAGCGAGCTCATCCTCCGCTTGGATAAACGCGAAATTAGCCTTGCCCGTTTGCGGATCGATACGGGTTTTATCGGCGAAACTCTTGAAGGCATCCATCAGTGAAGTCGATGGCGTAATGGGATACCACGCCGCAACGGTCGCACCAGCATAGATACAGCCGAGCGCAGCCGCCGTATTGCCATCGATCATGATGTGCCCGGACGTCTTGTCCATCTTTTCGATACGTAGGGACAAGGGACAGTCAAAGTGTTTCTTTGCGTAGTCGTATCCAAGCTGGATCGCCTGCATATTGGAATCGACGAGTGCGGGTTTTTTGGCATAGGTCTCTGCCAGTAACTCACGGATACGCTCAAGATCAAGGTCTAGCAATGCCGCAAGAACGCCGGCATAGCAAATGTTCTTCATCAAGATCCGCGTGCGTACACCCTTGAAGCTCTCGTTGCATAAGCGTGCGAGTGGAACTCCGAGGACGGTGACGTCGTCTCGCTTAAGCAAAGCAGGTCGCGGCCAAGTGGAGTCGTAGATCAGATACCCGCCCGGAGCGACATCACGCACATCGCGCGCGTAAGTCTCGGCATTCATCGCCACCATGATGTCGATTTTTCCGGAGCGCGCGACGTAGCCATCTTTTGAGACGCGAATCTCGTACCAAGTCGGCAGCCCCTGGATATTCGAGGGGAAGTAGTTTTTCCCCATGACCGGGATGCCACTACGGAAAATCGATTTCATCAGCAGCGTGTTGGCGCTCGCGGATCCGGTTCCGTTGACAGTGGCAATCTTGATGACGAAATCGTTGATACGAGAACCGCTGGAGGCAACTGACATTAGGGTGTACTCCTTAGGTCGCCTGATCGACGGCATGCGGCCACTTCACCCAGGATTTCTGCATATCCCAAGCGGCCGTAGGACAGCGCTCTGCACAGAGCCCGCAGTGCACACAGACGTCTTCATCCTTGACCATGACCCGGCCGGTGAACTTGAGTGGCGAGCTGACATAGAGCGCTTGGGTCACATTTAGCGCTGGCGCCTTCAACCGAGTACGTAGTTCCGCTTCTTCACCATCGGGCGTCATAGTGAGACAGTCGACGGGACAAATATCGATACACGCATCGCACTCGATACACAGTTTGGAATCGAATACGGTTTGTACATCGCAATTTAGACAGCGTTGAACTTCCTGAACAGCCTGCTCGGCTGTAAACCCGAGTTCGACCTCGATGTCGATCTTCTTGAAGCGCTCTTTGAGCGAGACGTGCGGCACGAGGCGTCTTTCGAGTGCGCTGTAGTCGTTCGAATAAGACCACTCGTGCATTCCCATCTTGCGGCTCTGCAGATTCACGCCGGGTGGCATTCTGTCGCTGACGGATTTGCCCTGACAGAACTGATGGATCGAGATTGCAGCCTGGTGGCCATGCTCGACCGACCAGATGATGTTCTTCGGCCCAAACGCAGCGTCACCACCAAAGAACACTCCCGGTCGCGTGCTTTCGAAAGTGATCGCATCGACTTTCGGTACGTCCCACTTGTCGAATTCGATGTCGATATCACGCTCGATCCATGGGAAGGCGTTTTCCTGACCGATCGCGAGAATGACGTCGTCCGCAGGATAAAACTCTTCTCCGGTGACTCGCTCGTCGGTGATGCGTCCACGCGCATCGACGCTGTACTCCATGACATCGAACATCATGCCTTTTAGACGACCGCCTTCTACGACGAAACTTTTTGGCGACCGATTTATTACGATCTCGACGCTTTCGGCTTCGGCATCTTCGAGCTCCCACTCGGAGGCTTTGAAGAATTGCCGCGGTTTACGCGCCATGACTTTGACACTCGTCGCACCTAAGCGTAGCGAGCTTCGGCAGCAGTCCATCGCCGTGTTACCGACACCGATGATGAGCACCTTCTTGCCCACAGAGTCGATATGCCCAAATGCAATCGACTCGAGCCAACTGATGCCGATATGAATGTTCGCGGCACCCTCTTGTCGTCCGGGCAAAGATAACTCTTTGCCTTTCGGTGCGCCGGAGCCGACAAATATGGCGTCGAAGCCCTCCTCCAGCAGCTTTTTCATCGACTCGATACGATGCCCGAGCCGAAGGTCCACACCCATATCGACGATAGCGGAGATTTCCTCGTCGATGACGGAGCCGGGTAACCGGAATGAAGGAATGTTCGTTCTCATCAGCCCGCCGGCTATTGCGAACTGCTCAAATATGGTGACCTCGTAGCCGAGTGGCATCAGATCGTTGGCGACGGTGAGCGAGGCGCAACCCGCACCGATGCAAGCGATGCGCTTACCGTTCTTTTTTTCGGGAACTTTGGGTAGGCGGTCGCGAAACTCGTCTTTATGGTCTGCCGCAACACGCTTCAAGCGGCAGATCGCGACAGGTTTTTCTTCGACCCGTCCACGCCGACAGGCGGGCTCGCAGGGGCGATCACAGACTCGTCCGAGAATACCGGGGAACACATTGGACTTTCGGTTCACCATGTAGGCGTCCGTGAACCGCCCTTGTGCGATGAGTCGAATGTATTCCGGCACGTCCGTGTGGGCAGGACATGCCCACTGGCAATCTACGACTTTATGAAAGTAGTCGGGATGCGAGGTATCCGTCGACGCCATGTGACCCCCCGGTCTGACGAGTTCGCTCGAATGAGGGGAGTATCCGACCGCGCCGCTCAAATGTCACCGTGAACAGGGGCTGGACGAGAGGTACGATGCGAAGCCCACCACTCCTTGGAACGATATGGATACCCCGACAGAGATCCGGCTTCGCCGGCAGTCCCGCGTGCTCGAAGTCGCCTTCGGCGATCACGAAAGCTATCAACTCTCATTCGAATTTCTTCGGGTGCACTCCCCCTCTGCGGAGGTCAAAGGTCACGGGCCGGGTCAGGAAACGCTGGTGGTGGGTAAACAGGCAGTCGGTATTAAAGATCTGGAGCCTGTGGGTCAGTACGCCGTCCGTCTTATTTTCGACGATGGGCACGACAGCGGGCTTTACAGCTGGAAATACCTGCGAGAACTCGGGCGCGATCAAGTCACGCTCTGGCAGCGTTATCTCGAGCGAGTACGTGTCTCGACGAGCGGCGCGGCAGGCTGATTCGGGATAAAAAAAGGCCGGGCAATGCCCGGCCGTGCAATCCCTTCTATTCTTTTTTTATAACCCCCGTCCGGCCGACCCACTTCGGGATCGGTACGCGTGGGGATGGTTTTACGCCCATCTCCATGGAAAATCCATAGCCCCGCATCTGGAGGCGGTCGAGGCTACAATGGTCGGCCCCGCTGGAGCCGACGTTCATGTCTGTCGATAAGGAATCCAAGACCACCCATTTCGGATTCGAGGAAGTCGCCTGGGGCGACAAGGCGAAACGTGTTCGCGGGGTTTTCGATTCGGTAGCACCGCGCTACGACCTGATGAACGATCTGATGTCGGGTGGTCTGCACCGACTTTGGAAAGAATTCACTCTTTCGCAAACGCATCTACGTCCCGGTCAACGCGCGCTCGACGTGGCAGGCGGGACGGGGGACATCGCCCGAGGGATGCAGAAACAAGTCGGTGACCGAGGGCTCGTCGTTCTTTCAGATATCAATGGCGCCATGCTTGCGCACGGTCGTGATCGCACTATCGATTCCGGACTCGTTCGAGGCATGGAATACGTCCAAGCCAATGCTGAGTGTCTACCCTTCGCCGACAACACCTTTGATTGCATCACCATCGGTTTCGGACTGCGCAACGTCACGGATAAATCTGCTGCGTTGAGATCGATGCAGCGCGTGCTGAAGCCGGGCGGTCAGTTGCTGATCCTCGAGTTCTCCCAGCCTACGATCCCGGCGCTCCGACCCCTTTACGACGCCTACTCTTTCAAAGTTTTACCTGTACTCGGAAAACTAGTCGCGAACGATTCGGAGAGTTATCGCTACCTCGCCGAGTCAATCCGAAAACATCCGGATCAGGAAACTCTGCTCGCCATGCTGCGTGAAGCTGGCCTCGTCGAGTGTCGCTACCATAATCTTTCGGGCGGTATCGTCGCCCTGCACCGCGGCTACAAAAACTAACGGACTACGCCGCGTGCTCACGGAACTCATCGAAAATCTGCTCAACCGTAACCTCGGCGACTCACCAGGCGCTCGCAGCGCGTGTGCTGAGCTCAAGGGCCGTCGCCTCAAGCTGGTGATTCGCGATCTCGATATCGCAATCATCATCGAATCTCTCGGCGAGTCACTAAGGATATCTCGCGACGGCGAAGGCGAATTTCATGCTGAGGTCGAAGGCTCACCCATTAACCTGCTAGCGATGGCAGGGCCATCCCCAGAACGATTACTCAAATCAGGAGCTGTTCAGGTCAGGGGTGAAGTTGAGCTCTTGCAGCGCTACCGCGACCTCGTCTTATTACTGAAGCCCGACCTCGAAGAAGAGCTGTCTCGGTTGATTGGAGACTCGCCTGCTCATCGATTGGCAGCGTTGGCTCGAGGCGCTTTAGCATTCGGCCGGCGCGGCGCAGACACCACGGCTCGTAATGCGGCGGAATATTTCGCCCACGAGACTGGCGATCTTGTTCCGCGCGCCGAGGCCGAGGCTTTTATGGGGGAAGTCGATCGACTTCGTGAAGACACCGATCGTGCAGCTGCTCGCCTCGACGCGATGCTCGAGCAAATCGACGCGAAGAGAGTTGAATCATGAAACTTCGGGTTCTTGCAAGGCTGATTCAGATTCAACGCGTACTCGTCCGGCATGGCTTGGATGAGTTCGTGACTGAGACTCGCCTCTATCGACCGTTGCGATTCATTTTTCTCGCCTCGCCCTGGACATGGCTGGAGCGACGCAAGGTCGCAACTCGAGGTGAGCGATTGCGGCTAGCGCTCGAAGAGCTTGGCCCTATTTTCATCAAACTCGGACAGGCTCTTTCCACGCGGCGCGATCTCCTTCCCCCCGACATCGCCGAGGAGCTCGCCAAGCTACAAGATCGCGTTCCACCCTTCGACGGAGAGCTTGCCAAGCAACTTATCGAGAATGCTTACGGCAAGCCCCTTTACGAGGTATTCGAATCATTCGACGAGCGGCCGCTAGCTGCTGCGTCGATTGCCCAAGTGCACGTAGCAAAGCTTCGCTCTGCCGGCGAAGTGGTGGTCAAGGTTTTGAGACCCGGCATGAGGGAGATCATTTCGGGTGACCTCGAAGTGATGCATGCACTCGCTGGTCTCGCCAAGCGCAACTCATCGGAAGCGAGACGACTCCGTGTCGACGAAATCGTCGACGAATACGAAAAGACCGTCCTCGACGAACTCGACCTGATGCGCGAAGCCGCTAACGCGGCGCAACTACGGCGCAACTTCGAAGGCTCGACACTGTTGCATGTACCTGCGGTGCACTGGGACTATTGCCGGGTCAACGTCATGGTCATGGAGCGTATCCGTGGCGTAACCATCAGCGACATGGCCAAGCTGCGCGCTTTGGGGACGAACATCCCGATGTTGGCTGAGAATGGCGTGAAGATCTTTTTTACGCAGGTGTTCCGGCACAATTTTTTTCATGCCGATATGCACCCCGGAAATATCTTCGTGCTCGTCGACGACCCGAGTCGCCCGCGCTATGCCGCCGTCGATTTCGGAATCGTCGGCACGCTCGACCTGCGCGATATGCACTATCTCGCCGAGAACTTCTTGGCAGTTTTCGATCGTAACTATCGGCGCGTCGCAGAACTTCATGTTGAGTCCGGATGGGTACCGCCTACGACACGCGTCGATGAAATGGAATCTGCGATACGCACCGTCCTCGAGCCCATCTTCAATAAGCCGCTTAAAGATATTTCCTTCGGTACGATTCTGCTTCGACTATTCGATATTTCGCGCCGCTTCGACATGCGTATTCAGCCGCAGTTGATTCTGCTTCAAAAAACTCTACTCAACATTGAGGGGCTCGGCCGCGATCTCTATCCGGAACTCGATATCTGGCAGACGGCTGCCCCCATACTGCGCGAGTGGATGCGTGATCGACTAAGTGTCCGCACTCAACTCAAACACTTCCGTGATCACCTGCCCGCGCTGGTCGAAGTCGCTCACGCGCTGCCGCCGCTACTCAAGGTCGCCGTTCAAAAGGCTCAGGACGGCAAGCTGCACATCGGCGTACAGCCGGAGGACATCGAGCGACTTCGCCTCGAGATCCGCGCCGGTGAGCGGCGTCGAAATACTACGCTCATAGCGAGCGTACTGGGTCTTGGCGGTATTCTTTGGCTGGATCCGGGTCCGGTGATCTCCGGACTCGCGCCGTTGCTGATCATCGCCGCGATCGTCACCTTTATCATCGGTCGTCGATAACCGATCGTACGGTTGCGCCTTCAGCGCGCGCGCAGCAATCCCAACCAAGCTGCAGGATCTTCGCCACGCTCGAGCACTTCGACGAGCGCAGAACCCACGACGACTCCTGCGACATGGCCCTTGAGCTTCTCGACCTGTTCGCGGGACCGGATACCAAAACCCGCGCAAACGGGGACCGGTGATGCAGCAGTCACTCGATCGAGGTAGCTAAGTACGGTATCGGGTACCGTCACCGACTTTCCCGTCGTACCGGTCATGGTGACGGCATAGACGAAACCATCGCTTGCGCTGCATATCTGCGCAAGTCGTTCGGGTGTCGTCACCGGCGTCACCATTTGTACGAGCGACAATCCCTTCGCGGCGAGCGCAGTACGAAATTCAGTACCTTCATCGAAGGGCAAATCCGGAACGATGAATCCGCAAACGCCGCAGTTCAGCGCATCTTCCGCCAGCTTCTCGTAGCCATATTGCAGCAGAGGGTTGAGATAGCTCATCAAGACGAGCGGTGCTGCAGGTCGCTGCATCGCCCCGAGCTCTTTCAAAATCCACTGCAAACTGACGCCTTGCTTAAGGGCGGCCTGACTCGAACGCTGGATCGTCATACCGTCGGCCATCGGATCGGTGAACGGCACGCCGATTTCCACTACATCTGCAGCCGAGGCTACTGCGGTCAGATGTTCCCTGAACTTCGAAGCCCTCGGAAAGCCTGCCGTCATGAACGCGACGACGGCGGGTTCACCTTTAGTGGCTGCATTGCGTATGACCTCGGCCAATTTTTGTGCGGGTGTCATCATCGGCTCTCCGCAAGAATCGTGCGCTGAAGCGTCGGCATGTCTTTATCGCCACGACCCGACATGCACACCACTAGGCGCTTGCCAGGATGTCGCGCAGCCCAGCGCTTGGCACCATGCAATGCATGTGCGGTCTCGAGCGCAGGCAAAATGCCCTCGAGACGCGAGCACTCTTGAAGTGCATCGAGCGCTTCGGAGTCGGTGGCCGACTCATATTTGACTCGTCCCGCAGCAAGCAGCAACGCGTGCTCTGGACCGACGCCGGGATAATCGAGCCCCGCGGAGATGGAGTCGGTCTCATGAATCTGGCCATTTTCGTCCTGCAGCAGCAGCGAGTAGCAGCCCTGCAGCACACCGGGCCATCCGTAAGAAAGACTCGCGGCGTTCTCTCCCAGCTTGACGCCTCGCCCTCCCGCTTCGATGCCGATGATTTCAACCTTCTCATCAGGTACGAAAGCATGGAACATTCCGATGGAATTGGAGCCACCCCCCACACAGGCAAATATGGCATCGGGCAAGGCGCCGTGGCGCTCGAGACACTGGGCTCGCGCTTCTCGGCCGATGACGGCCTGCAATTCGCGCACGAGATAGGGATACGGATGTGGTCCTACCGCGGAGCCTAAAAGATAAAACGTACTCGTCGGATCAGATACCCAATCACGTAACGCTTCGTCGATAGCGGCACGTAAGGTTTGATCACCGCCTGTCACTGGTACGACTTCGGCACCCAGTAGTCGCATACGACCGACGTTAGGCGCTTGGCGCTCCATATCGATGGCGCCCATGTAGACCACGCAAGGTAGGCCGAGCCGCGCGCAGGCGGCCGCACTCGCAACGCCATGCTGTCCCGCCCCTGTCTCGGCGACGATGCGCTTCGCACCGAGTCGTTTGGCGAGTAACGCCTGTCCGACGGCGTTGTTGATTTTATGTGCGCCGGTGTGTGCGAGATCCTCGCGCTTAAACCAGACGTCCGCTCCCCACGCCTCCGATAGCCGCGGCGCATGCGACAGCGCAGTTGGTCGTCCGACCCAATGACGTAGTTGGTCTGTGTACTCCCGCTGAAAGTCTTCACGGTGCAGATGCTCGCGCATTCCGGCCTCGAGACGCTCGAGCGCAGGAATGAGCGTCTCGGGTACATAGCGGCCACCGTAAGGACCGAAACGACCGCGGGCATCCGGAAAACGGCCTGCGAGCTCATTATCGAGCAGCGCACGTTGCTCGGCAGCAGTGAAACGAACATGGGCATTCATTCTGAAAACTCCCCGAATGCGGCGCGTGCCGCCTTCACAAATTCATGAATTTTTTGTGGTGACTTTCGACCCGGTGACGATTCGACGCCGCTTGAGGTATCGACGCCCCAGGGTCGAACTTGACGGATCGCATCGTCGATATTTTTGACATTGAGCCCGCCGGCCAAAAGCAAACGTGTCCGGGCCGCGAGATCTCTTGCCAGGTTCCAGTTTGCTGTTTGTCCGACGCCGCTTTGCGCACCCTCAAATAGCAAACAGTCCGGCAATCGGTCGGGAACGGGTTCGTTCTCACGATAGACGGGCAGCGCTCGATCCTGTGCACGTCGCGGCAAAGAATGCAGACCACATTGATCGGTCTGCAGTAGATCAGGCTCGAAGACATCGAGAATTTCATTCACTTCGGCAGCTACAGGTTGTCGGGTCACTGCGACACACCAAGCCCTACCTCGCACCGGCTCCGCCAGTCGTGCGGCACGAGCGACGGACAACTGCCGTAGTGAGGGTGCAAATACGAAACCGACCGCATCTACCCCAGCTTCGAGCGCCGCCGCCACCGACTCTTCGTCGCAGAGTCCGCAGATTTTTATGAACATCCTGCAGACCTCTTGGCCAATCGCCCGGCCGTCAGCATCTGAGCGGCGAGATCCCGTGGGTTATCACCGCTCATCAGCGCGCTGCCGACCAGTGCAAGATCGTATCCCGCGGCAGCCAATCGGCCCGCATCGTCGGCTGTCGCGACCCCGCTTTCCGCTACTCGCGACAGCCAGTCCGGGAGCTTCGATGCGAGGGCTTCGAGGCGCCCGGGCATGACTTGTAAAGAAACGAGATCGCGACAATTCACTCCGATAAGCACGAGACTGCCGGAGGCCAATATCGACTGACGCCCGATTCGCGGCTCGATCAATTGGACCGCTATATCGATATCACGCTCATCGAACGCCTCAAGCAAAATAAAGAGGCCCTGTTCGAGCGATGTATCGATCAGTCTCGCCAGATCATCGATAGGGAGCATGCGAATAATGAGTAACACCCCGCCCGCTCCCGCAGCACGAGCCTCAAGCACCTGATAAGGATCAACGAGAAAATCTTTGCGCATCGTCGGCACGGTGTAGGGCTGAAGTGCCGAGGCGGCTCGTTCGAGGTGTTTGAGTGCACCATCGAATCGGGAAGGCTCCGTTAACACAGAGACGGCTGCAGCACCCGCGTCGGCATAGGATGCGACGCGCTGCTCGAGATTGTCTTGGTCAACGCTACGCAATTGACCGAGAGCAGGCGACCGCAATTTCATTTCTGCGATCAGATCGAAGCCTTCGGTGGATCGATGCAAACGGGGTGCAGGGTTAATGTCCCGAATTTTTGCTAACAACTCGTATTGTGGTTGATGAGCACGGGCGGCGTCCGCTCGCTCACGGCTACGCGCAGCCATCGTCGCGAGAAAATCCGACTCGCTCATCGACCGAATTCCTTGAGACTGTCGAGTGTTTTCGCTGCACGCCCATCATCGATGACGGCTGTCGCCAGCGCGACACCCTCTTTAGGAGAGGCGACCCTACCCGTGCATTCAAGTGCGATAGCTGCCCCCATCACGAGGGCATCACGATGCGCACCACGGTCTTCGCCTCTCAGTACCCGATCGAGTGCCGCCGCATTAAAGTCGGCATCGCCGCCCGTCAGCGCTGCAGCGTCGCAGCGCGCAAGGCCGTAATCTTCCGGAGTACGCTGAGATCGCTCGACACGGCCGGCTTTCACATCGAATACGACGAAAGGGCCTAACGGGGTCGGCTCATCCCAGCCATTTGCGCCGTGTACGACCCACGCACGAGTCAGGCCTGGCATGCCGCAAAGAGCTCGCGCCATCAATTCGGCAGTGGACTCATTGAAGGCGCCAACGATCGCGAACGGGGGCGTGGCAGGATTCGTCAGCGGTCCGAGTACGTTGAACACAGTACGAACACCCAGCGCTTGACGGACTGGCGCAATTGACTTCATCGCGGGGTGATAATGGGGCGCGAAAAGAAAAGTAAAGCCTGTTTTCTCGAGGCACTCTCCGGCACGTACCTCGTCGAGAGGCAGTGGAAGTCCTAACTTCTCGAGTACGTCTGCGCTGCCGGACTTACTCGAAATCGAGCGATTGCCGTGCTTGATGACGGGGATACCGCAGGCAGCGCTCAGCAAGGCCGAGCCGGTTGAAATATTCACGCTGCCCGAGGCATCGCCGCCCGTGCCGACGATATCGATGGCCTGCTGCCGAAGTTGCTCCGGAACGGAGGGTCGTCGAGCAAGCTCTCGCATCGCCTTTGCAAAGCCGCGGAGCTCATCACCGGTCACACCTTTGGAGCGCAGAGCTGCCAATAAAGCGCCGCCCAACGCGGCGGGCGTCGAAGAATCTGCGAGCGCCTTGAGAATCGAACTGGCTTCAAGCTCCGATAAATCTTGCTGATCAAGCAGGCGCTCGAGCAGAGGTCGCAGACTCTCGAGTCCGTTCACCGTCGGCCTCCCTTCTGCATTAAAAAATTACGCATCAGGAGAGGGCCTTCCGGAGTGAGAACGCTCTCGGGATGAAATTGCACACCCTCCACCATCAGTTCTCGATGGCGAATACCCATGATCTCGCCCTGATCGGTTTGCGCAGTGACCAGAAGCTCGGGGGGTAAAGAGGACAGCTCGGCGATCAAGGAGTGATAACGGCCGACTTGGCACGGCGAGGGCATACCGGAAAACAAACCAAGTCCATCATGGGTAATGAGAGAAGTCTTGCCATGCATCAGTCTCCCGGCACGAACCACCTTACCGCCGAACACTTCCGTGATGGACTGATGACCGAGACAGACACCGAACACGGGCACTTGTCCCGCGAAAGCGCGAATGATGTCCATCGAGATACCCGCGTCATACGGTGTACCAGGGCCAGGTGAGATGCAGACGTGAGTAGGCTTGAGCGCCAAAGCCTGTTCGATCGTTATCTCATCGTTGCGACGAACGTCGACCTCTGCACCTTCGACGAGAAACGCTTGCACTAAGTTGTAGGTGAAGGAATCGTAGTTGTCGATCAATAGCAGTCGGGCGCTCATGACACCTCTCCCGCCATTTGTAAGGCCCGGGCGGCCGAAGCGCTCTTCGCTAGCACCTCTTCGTACTCGCTTTGCGGATGACTGTCGGCCACGATGCCGGCGCCCGCCTGATAGGAATACTCGTCACCCCTGAAAACGAGCGTACGGATAGTGATGGCTTGATCCATTTCACCTTGCGCACCGAAGTATCCAACCGTCCCGCCGTACAAACCACGACGTACGGGTTCGAGCTCATCGATGATTTCCATGGCGCGAACCTTGGGCGCTCCCACCAGAGTACCGGCGGGGAAAGCAGCGGCAAATAAATCAAACGCATCGCGCCCTGCAGCGAGCTCCCCGTGAACACCGCTCACGATATGCATGACATGGCTGTATCGCTCGATAGAGCGATAAGGATTGACGTGCACCGAGCCTGCGCGAGCCACGCGTCCCAAGTCGTTACGCGCCAGATCGACGAGCATCACGTGTTCGGCATTTTCTTTGGCGTCCGCCAGTAGTTCCTGTTCTCGCCGTCGATCTTCGAGATCATCGGCAGCGCGCGGCCGCGTACCTGCAATGGGCCTCAGTTGTGCGTGCCCGGCTGAGAGCTTTACGAGCGCTTCGGGTGAGGAGCCGACGACTTTGATGTCGTCTAGGGCAAGGTAGTACATGTAGGGCGAAGGATTGATGAGCCGTAGAGCGCGATAAGCATCGAACGGATCGACCGAGTGACGTCCTGAAAACCTCACGGACAGAACGAGCTGGTAGACATCCCCTGCAGCGATATATTCCTTGGTACGCGCGACACCATCAAGGAAATAGTCCGGCGACATCGAGGCTTCGGCCAAAGAAAATCCACTGGACGTCTTCGGCGAAGGTACGGCGCCTCGCAAGGCTGCGATGACTTCGCGGCGCAGCGACTGACGCTCGGACTCACTACCCGCATGCAATAACGCGATTCCCCGCGTCAGATGATCGAAGACGAGTAACGACGACGGTGCGACGTAATGCATGTCCGGTACCGCGGAAACCGCGGCCGGGCGGGCCCGCAAGCGCTCGAACCAGCGTACGACGTCATAAGAGGAGTAGCCGACCAGACCGCCAGCGAGAGGAAACCCAGGTCCGGCCCCGGGCGCAGTGGGTCGAGGCGCCGTCGCCAGTGCAGCGCGCAAGGCGTTGAGCAGCTGCGCTTGGTCGACAGGCAGGGGCTTACACTCGTCACCAAGCCACTGACCTCTACCATCGAGCCGAAACTGAAACGATGAATCTCCGAACCCGATGAAAGAATAGCGCCCGAGACGCTCGCCACCCTCCACGCTCTCGAGCAGGAAGGTCGGCCTGAACGCGTGTAGCTTCAGGAAAGCAGAGACCGGTGTATCGAGATCACCGGAAATATCGAATGGCGGTTTCATAAATTAAAAAACCCATCCCGGAGGGTATCCGGAGATGGGTTTGCTGGCTTGAACCTCTTGCTGGTTTGATCGAACAGCGGCGCCGGCGCCCTCTCCTTTAGGAGAGTCGCCACCAACCCAAACGACGGCTATCGCGACGGACGCGGGAGTCGGTATTGGTGCGCAGGCTGATCATGACGTCGAGCAGTATCCCTTTGAGCCGTATTGACGTCAACGGGCGATCAAAACAAGTCCGTTCACCGCAAGACCGATGATCAGTAATCCAATCGCGACCATCGCAGCCCGGGATGGAACATGTTTAGCGACCCATGCACCGACGGGCGCGGCGATCACACCCCCGCCGAGCAAGGCAATCACGAGATCGAAGCGGTCCCAGTCGAAGGTAAATAGGAAGGTGATGGAAATCGTGAGCGTGACGAAGAACTCGGCTGCGTTGGCCGTACCGATCGCATAGCGTGGCGGCACCCCTCGAGCGATGAGCGTAGGTGTGGTCACCGTCCCCCAACCACCACCGCCGATGGCATCAAGAAAGCCGGCAACTCCGCCGAGCGCATGACTCGGGGCGCGTGCAAGGCCAGGCTCACTGCGTGACCACGCGCGTCGCAACAATAAAATCCCAGTCAGTAAAAGGTATAGCCAAACGAAAGGTTTGAGCAGATCACCGTCAAGGTTGCCGAGTAACCAAGCGCCCACAGCTCCACCGACCATGCCTGGCAGAACAAGCTTGAAGAAAATCTTTCGATCCAGATTTTTGAACCAGACGTGCGACACGCCTGAAGCGCCTGTCGTGACCACCTCGGCCGCGTGGACGGTGGCACTTACGAAGGCTGGCGGATGACCCATGGTGGTAAGGAAGGCACTTGCCGAAATGCCATAGGCCATGCCGAGCGCTCCGTCGATGAGTTGCGCAGCAAATCCGACGAAGACGAGGGGCCAGAATTCGGGAGACAGGCCGTCCATGCGTCTATCGTACATAATGCGACCATGAAATTTTCCCTCTCTTCCCGCTTTGTGCTGCCCTTGGTCGCCCTCATGACGCTCAATGCCTGCTCCCGTGATACCACCCCCGAAATCGAAGGCCTGCGCGTCGGCCCTTGGCGCGCCGTATTGCAGGTTCCTGGTGGTGATCTGCCCTTCGGGATGTCAGTTGCTGCGAAAGACGGAAAACCCGTCGTCACGCTGGTCAACGGCCCTAACCGAGTCGACGTGACCGAAATCACCATCAATGACAGCGAAGTCACGATGCTGATGCCCGGCTTCGAAAACAAAATCGTGGCGAAGATCGAGGATGGCGCGCTGCAGGGCACACTCACCATGGTCAAGGCCGGCGGCAAACTACAGCTCATCCCCTTCGCTGCGACGCACGGTCAAACCTGGCGTTTCTCTGCGTCGACCGCAACGCCGCGAACGGCTAATGACTCCAACACACCGATTGGGGGTCGCTGGGCATTCACGTTCGGCGAAGGCGACAAGGCGTCGCCAGCTGTGGGCGAATTCGCGCAAGAGGGCTCGGTAGTCACAGGTACCGTAATGACACCGACGGGTGATCATCGATTCTTGGATGGCGAACTCATCGACGGCGAACTCAGACTCTCGAAGTTCGATGGCGGACATGTATTCCTTTATCGAGGAACGCTGCAAGCTGACGGCTCACTGCGTGGCAAGTTCTGGTCTGGAACGGCTTTCGAGGACAGCTTCATCGCACGGCGTGACGATAATGCTTCGCTGGGTGATGCCGAGAACGCGACCAAACTAGTTGGTAAAGCGGATCGCCTCGATTTCCGTTTTCCCGATCTCGCCGGACACGATATCTCGATCAGAGATCCGTTCTTCCACGGCAAGGTGGTCATCGTGGCACTCGCGGGAAGCTGGTGCCCGAACTGTCACGATGAAGCTGCCTTCCTCGCGGAGCTGCACCGCGAAAGGCGCGCTGAGGGCTTTGAAGTGATCTCACTGATGTTCGAGCAGTTCGGTGACTTCAAGCGCGCAGCGGAAGCGACCGATCGTTTCCGTCGCCGATACGGTATCGAGTACACCACGCTGATCGCCGGAACCTCCGATAAGGACGATGCGGCCTCCAAGCTGCCGCAGCTCAATGGAGTGTTCGCATTCCCCACGACTATTTTCGTAGACCGCCAGGGCAAGGTTCGCAAGATCCATACGGGTTTCTCGGGACCGGCTACGGGAAAGCACTATGAAAAGCTGGTCGTAGACTTCACCAAGACGCTAGATGCGCTCTTGGCAGAAACACCACCTCCGCCTTTGCCCTTACCGAAAATCTGACGGAGCCTCGACATGCCTTCCTTCGACGCCGTCTCTGAAATCGACGCTCACGAACTCACTAATGCTGTCGATCAAGCGAATCGCGAGCTATCGCAGCGCTTCGACTTCAAAGGTACGGCCTGCAAGTTCGTCTTGCGCGAGAAGGACTTCACAGTCGAAGTGCGAGGCGAAGTCGAATTTCACCTGAAGCAGATGCTCGACATCCTGAAGCTCAAACTCACCAAGCGAGGCATCGACATTGGTTGCCTCGATATCAAAGACGCGCAGACTAACCTTGCCGAGGCAAGACAAGACGTGGTGCTGCGTCATGGTATCGATCAGGACTGCGGCAAGAAGATCGTCAAGCTGATCAAAGACTCGAAACTCAAAGTTCAGGCCGGCATCCACGGCGACAAAGTACGGATCACTGGAAAGCAACGAGACGATCTTCAGGCGGCTATCGCCTTGCTTCGCAAAGAAAAGTTCGATCGCCCACTGTCTTTCGACAACTTTCGCGACTAGCGCCTACTCGCGCGCTGCGCGCGCATCCAACTGTCGTGACCAATAAAAGTAAAACGGTACGCCTAGCGCGATGACGCCCACGCCGAGTAATGCCTGCTTCGGTGTGGCATAGAGCGCGCTCGCAAGCAACGCTGCCGATACCAGCACGAAGATCACAGGCGTGAATGGGTAACCCCAGGTTCGGAAGGGTCGTGGTAGATCCGGCTCGCGAATTCTGAAAATGATGACTGCCGCCGCGCTCAGTGCATAAAAGAGGCAAGACGCGAAAACGACTGAATCGGTCAGAGTATCGAAGGTTCCCGATATCGCCAGCACGCTCGCCCACCCTGCTTGTGCAAGTACTGCATTCACCGGCACCCGTGTACGCGGCGATAGCTTGGCGAGCGGCTTGAAGAACATGCCGTCTGCTGCCATGGCATAGGGCACACGCGAATTGGCGAGCACGGAGGAATGCAGAGAGCCGAGTGACGACAACATCAGCGCAGCCGCCATGAACGTCACGGCGAAAGGTCCTGCGAACGACGCAAGCACCTCGGTGGCCACCGAAGAAGTTGCCGACACGCTGGCGACCTCAGCGGGCGAGAGAACATAGAAATACGCCGCGTTCACGCCGACATAGAGAACGATCACGAGCAGCGTGCCCCAGATGAACATCCGCGGCAGGTTACGTTGTGGGTCTTTCACTTCGCCACAAAGCGGCGCGACGTTATTCCAACCGTCATAAGCCCAAAGCGCCCCGAGCATCGCCGCACCGATGCCGGCGATGCCGCCCATCGCACTGGCCTCGACGCCTTCGCAAGTGCCGCCCGATGCCGAGCCTGCGAAATTTCCGAAGTCGCCACTACCGAAAGCAAAGGCACCAACGCCCACACCGACGACAGTCAGTACTTTAAGAATCGTGAGCACGGTCGCGGCGCCACCCGTAGCCGTCACTGATGCGCAATTGAAGAACGTCACGAGCCACAATGCGCCAAGAGCGAAAATCGTGATGCCCGGAACCTCGATGCCATCACCCAAGGGCAGCGTGAGCCAGGTCGAATCGAGCGCTCCACCCAGAGCTGTATTCAAAAATATAGCGAATCCGACAGCGAGCGCGGCTTGGGAACCCGTCTTCATGATCGCGAAGACCGTCCAACCATAAAGGAAACTCGTCAAGCGACCGTAAGCCTTGCGGAGGAACACATAGTCGCCTCCTGCCGCAGGCATCATCGACGCGAGCTCTGCATAACAGAATGCACCCAGCAGAGACAGGATGCCCGCCGCGGCCCACACCATCATGACGATCAGCGGATCGTCGACATTGCAGGTCATGACACGGGTCTTGAGAAAAACTCCGGTACCGATGACATTCGCCACGTTGATGGCTATACCGGCCGACAGACCAAGGCCACGGTTGAGTTGGGTCATCGAGGAACTCGATCAAGCTGCTCGCACAATCCCGCGACCGAGTCGATGGCGCTTGGTCCCATGCGGGTGAGCCGAACATCGGTAAACGTCAGGACCTGTTTGTTGGCGACTGCCTTAATAGATGGAAATCGTGCCCAACGCTCACGCCAATCTCGGGCAGTGATGGGCGGTGCCGACATCAAGATCACATCCGGATTCCGCTTTTTGATGTCCTCGAACTCAACGATAGGAGACGGGTAATCGATATCGTCATAGACATTTCTGGCGCCACATTGACGCAGAGCGTCGGATACGACGTTACGACTGCCGACGGTATAGAGCGGTACATCCCAGATCATGAAAAAGACATCGAGGGAGCGGCGGCTGGAAGAAGATTTTTTTGGAAGACTTGCGATTTTTGATTCCATTGATCGCGCTGCCTGCTCAGCGATCGTGGAAGTTCCCGCAAGAGCGCCAAGCCGACGAACAGAGCGAGGGATATCGTCAAGCGCACGAACGCTCACGTAGTAAACGTTCAGCTTTAGCTTGTTGACGAGGCTATCGATGATGAGTTCGTTGGTGAGATCTTTCCACACTACGACCACATCGGGCTTGAGGGCAATCAGTCGATCAAATACGAGCGCATTAGCATCGCCGATACGCTCAATTTTTTTGGCAGCCTCAGGTTCGTCCGAGCCCGTCACGGTGGCGAGCACACGATCTCCGGCGCCGGCGGCAAACAACATCTCCGTCGCGCCGGGCGCAAGGCTCACGATACGACGGGCGGGCGTCGAAAGACGAAGCGTCGCTCCAGTGTCGTCGCGTACCGTGATCGTTTGTGACGAAGCTAGCGGAGACATCGTGGTCAGCGATGTCGCGACGATCAGAAGCACCGCCAGAATCGGTGCTCGATACATCATTTGGAACCGCTGCGGCAGGCGGAGCAGCCGACGGGAGACTCGAGTCGCCGACGAATTTGATCGAGTGGACCTCTCAAGGGAGGCAACGCACGGTGAGCTAGGCTCATGAGTCTTAACCGCCATGTCTGGCCCGAGACGGTCCAGAACACGTAGACCGAGGATACGATCACGACTATCGCAACGATCAACTGCTGCCAGAGGTCGTGCGGCATCGTCATCACCCGACCGAGAACCAGAGGGCGATTCGATAGGTCGCGAATGCGGCGAGATAAGCGAGTCCAAAGAGGTACACCGTCATGATGAGAGGATACCGCCAACTGTTGGTCTCTCGCTTCACGACGGCAAGGGTCGCCAGGCACTGCGGTGCGAAAACGTACCAGGCGAGCAGCGCGAGGCCCGTCGCCAGGCTCCATTGGCTCGCGATAACCGTGGATAACGCCGTGGAGACGACGTCTTCATCACCCGACAGGGCGTACACCGTACCCAATGCACCCACGGCCACCTCGCGTGCCGCGAGTCCCGGAATCAGTGCGATCGAAATCTGCCAGTTGAAACCGATCGGGGCGAGGACGACGGCCAGCGCCTGGCCCAGCTGCCCGGCAAAACTGTATTCGATGGCAGGTCCTGTGGCGCCCGCCGGCGGAGCCGGATAGGTGGAAAGGAACCACAGCAACACCACCATCGCGA
>Ga0129333_10001175_pt1 | contig 23412 bp, 25 predicted proteins | sample CPB6_08_DNA_FD_94474 | JGI IMG/M metagenome (GOLD analysis project Ga0129333, IMG submission 94474) | Freshwater to marine salinity gradient microbial communities from Chesapeake Bay, USA - CPBay_Sum_0.6_0.8_DNA | ecosystem: Environmental > Aquatic > Marine > Coastal | place: USA: Chesapeake...
GAGGGCGTGTGGCTCGGGACGCGGTTCGTCGCGAGCCGCGAGGCGTTCGCGCACGACAACTACAAGGCGGCGATCGTCGGCGCGAACGAGGACTCGACCCTCATCACCCGGTCGTACTCGGGCAAGCCGATGCGGGCGATCCGCAACCGGTGGACCGACGACTGGGAGGCCCGACCCCAGGACATCCTCCCCTTCCCCCGCCAGTTCAAGAACTCCAAGGACGTCTACGTCGTCGCCCGACGCGACGGGATCACCGACGTCGGTTCGATGCCGTGCGGGCAGGGGGCCTGGGCGATCGACGCGGTCGAAGGGGCGGGGGACATCGTCCGTCGCCTCGCCGAGGAGGCCCGCGACGCCCTGCGCCGCCATGCCGCCCGTACCGGGGCCTGAGGCCGTGGACTTCGCCGCCGTGGTGCGTGCCCGGCGGATGACCCGGGACTTCCTCGCCGACCCGCTCGACCCGGCCCTCGTCGACGGGCTCATCGACCTCGCGCGCCGGGCGCCGTCCGCCGGGAACTCGCAAGGGTGGGACTTCGTGGTCCTCGAGGGCCCCGAGCAGACCGGTCGGTACTGGGCGGCGTCGCTGCCCGACCCGGCGGGGTTCCCCTGGCCCGGTCTGCTGCGGGCGCCCGTGCTCGTCGTCCCCTGCGCCGACCCCGACGCCTACGTCCGTCGTTACGCGGAGGACGACAAGCGCGGCCGGCGCGCCGCCCCCGACGACGAACGCCGCGGTCTCGGCGACGCCGCGTCCGCGTGGCCGGTCCCGTACTGGCTGCTCGACACGGCGATGGCGACCCAGAACCTGCTGCTCGCCGCGACCGACGCCGGCCTCGGCGCCTGTTACTTCGGGATGTTCGGCAAGGAGGCCGCCGTCCGGGCGGCGCTCGGCATCCCCGAGGACCGTCAGCCCATCGGCACGGTCGCGCTCGGCCGACCCGGCCCGGACGACGGCACGACCGCCCGCGCGTCGGCCCGCCGTCCACGTCGTCCCCTCACCGACGTCGTGCACCGTGGCGGGTTCCGCCCCGACCCGGACCCGGCGTGAGCCGTCGGAGCGGCACCCTCGACCGCGCCGAGGCGCGGCGCATCGCGCTCGCCGCGCAGGGGTTCGACCGGGCGCGGCCGGCGGCCGGTGCCGACCGGCGTTCGGTCCGCACCGTGTTCGGTCGGCTCGGCGTGGTGCAGATCGACTCGGTCAACGTGCTGGTTCGTTCGCACGAGCTCCCGCTCTTCTCGCGGCTCGGCGCGCACCCGCGGGACAGCCTCGTGGCTGCGTCGTGGCGCGGGGAGGCGTTCGAGTACTGGGGGCACGAGGCGAGCTTCCTGCCCGTCGACGCGCACCCGCTGCTCCGCCACCGCATGGCGGCCGCCGCCGACGGCGCGGCGTGGAAGGGGCTCGTCGCGCTCGCCCGCCGTCGCCCGGGGTTCGTGGCCGACGTGCTCGCCGAGGTCGGCCGCCGGGGTCCCGTCGGCGCCGGCGAGATCGGGATGGGCGGCGGCCGGACGGGGCCGTGGTGGGGGTGGTCGGAGGCGAAACGGGCGCTCGAGTACCTGTTCTGGACCGGTGCGGTGACCGCCCGTCGCAGCCCGACCTTCGAGCGCCGCTACGAGCTCACCGAACGGGTCGTGCCCGCTGCGGTGCTCGCCGCACCGACCCCGGATCCCGATGACGCACGGCGAGCGCTGCTGCGGCGGGCGGCGGGAGCACTCGGGGTCGGCACCGTCGGTGACCTCGCCGACTACTTCCGGATCCCGCGGCCGGTCGCCCGCCCGCTCGTGGCCGACCTCGTCGAGGACGGTGCACTCACCGAGGTGCGGGTGGAGGGTTGGCGGGAACCCGCGTATCTCGATCCGACGGCACGCCTGCCCCGTGCGGTCGACGCGACCGCGCTCGTCTCGCCGTTCGACTCCCTCGTGTGGGAGCGGGCGCGCACGGAACGCCTCTTCGGGTTCCGGTACCGCCTCGAGCTGTACACGCCCGCCGAGCGACGGGTGCACGGCTACTACGTGCTCCCGTTCCTGTGCGGCGACTCGCTCGTCGCCCGTGTCGACCTGCGGGCCGACCGTCGGGCCGGCGTCCTGGCGGTGCTCGGCGCATACGCGGAACCCGACGTCGACACCGCAGCGGTCGCCGTGCGTCTCGCGGCGGAGCTCGCGCAGTTGGCCGCGTGGCTGGGCCTCGACGCCGTGCACGTCGCCCGCCGCGGCGACCTCGCCCGACGGCTGACGGCCGCCGTCGCCGGGCGGTAGGGTCCGGCCATGGCTTCGCAGATCCCCATGGTCGACTACCTCGTGCTCGACGCCGACCCGCACCTCGTCGTGAACACGTGCGTGGCGTGCGGCGCGCGGTTCTTCGACCGGCGGAACGCCTGCGCCTCCTGCGCGGGTACCGAGTTCCGGCGCGACCCGCTCGGTCGATCCGGCAAGGTCCGCAGCTTCACGATCGTGCACCGGGCCGCCCCCGGTGTCCCGACGCCGTACGTGTCCGCACTCGTCGACCTCGACGGCGGCATGACGGTGAAGTCCAACATCGTCAACACCGACCCGACCCCGGAGAAGGTGCGACTCGGCATGCCCGTGCGGTTGACCACGTTCGTCGTGGACACCGACAGCCGTGGTGTCGAGTGCGTAGCCTTCGGGTTCGAGCCGGCGAACTGAGCGGGGGAGCGGACATGAGCGACGACATCTGGGTGCTCGGCACCCACATGACCAAGTTCGGTCGGTACAAGGACCAGGACCTGATCGACCTCGGTGCCACCGCGGCGATGGCAGCGCTCGCCGACGGCGGGGTGCACATCGACGACGTCGGCATCTTCGGCTGCGGGAACCTGAACCAGTCGAACGCCGGTGTCGGCCAGCGGATCCTCAAGCAGATCGGCCAGACCGGTATCCCCGTGTACAACGTCGCGAACGCCTGCGCGACCGGCGCCACCGCGTTCCGCACCGCGTACCTCGCCATCAAGGCCGGCGAGTGCGACATGGGTCTCGCCGTCGGTGTCGAGCAGATGGGCAAGCAGGGTCTGCTCGGTGCGGCGAACCGTGCGAAGCGCGACGAGAAGGTCTTCGAGCCGAGCGGTCGCTACGGCGGCGTGCTGCAGACCGAGGGTGTGCTCGGCACCGGGCTGATGCCGGGCGTGTTCGCGCAGGCGGGCATGGAGTACGCGTACGAGAACGACGGTGTCGGTTTCGAGCAGTTCGCGAAGGTCGCCCAGAAGAACCACGCCCACTCGGTGCTGAACCCCCTGGCCCACTACCAGAAGGAGTTCACGCTCGAGGAGGTCATGGGTGCAGAGATGATCTCGTACCCGAACACGCTGATGATGTGCTGCCCGACCACCGACGGTGCGGCTGCGGCGGTCCTCGTCAGCGGTGAGCGGCTGCGCACCCTCTCGGCCGAGCAGCAGCGGCGGGCCGTGAAGATCTCGGCGTCGGTGCTCAATTCCGACCCGTGGACGCCGACGTCGCAGGTCCAGCCGGACGTGAACACGCTCACCCGGCAGGCAGCCGACCGTGCCTACGAGCTCGCCGGTGTGTCGCCGAAGGATCTCGACCTCGTCGAATTGCACGACTGCTTCGCGACCGCCGAGCTCATCCACTACGACAACCTGTCGCTGTGCGAGCGCGGCGGCGCAGGCGAGTGGATCGACAAGCGGGGCCCGTGGCGCGACGGCGAGATCCCGGTGAACGTGTCCGGTGGTCTGCTCTCCAAGGGGCACCCGCTCGGCGCAACCGGTATCGCCAACATCTACGAGGTCACCACGCACCTGCGCGGTGAGGCCGGTGACCGGCAGATCCCCGACGCGAAGGTCGGCATGACGCACGTGATCGGCCTCGGATCCGCCTGCGCGATCCACATCCTCGAGCGTTCGGGCCTCTGAGTCGGCGGGAGGTCACCCCTCCCGGAGGCGTCCCCGCTGCACCTTGCCGAGCGCGGTGCGGGGGAGCGCGTCCACGAGTTCGATCCGCCGCGGGATGCAGTAGGGCGCCAGTTCGGCGCGCACGGCGGCCTGCAGATCGGTGAGCGCAGGGGGCCGCCCTGTGTCGGTGGGCACGACGACCGCGGTGACGACCGCACCCCACTCGGGATCCGGTCGGCCGATGACCGCGACCTCGGCGACGCCGGACACCCGCCCGAGGACCGCCTCGACCGGGTCGGGCCACACCTTCTGCGCCCCGGTGACGATGACGTCCCCCGACCGCCCGAAGACGCGCACGGTGCCGTCGGCCTCGACCGCGCCTGCGTCACCCGTCGCGAGCCAGCCGTCGACAGTCGGATCGACGCCCTCGGGTGAGGTGCCGTCGCGGTAGGCGCGCAACAGCATCGGGCCGCGGACGTGCAGTTCGCCGTCGACGGCCCGGATGCCCACCCCGGTGAGCGGCACGCCGTCGTAGACGATGCCGCTGCCGGTCTCGGTCATCCCGTAGGTGCACACGACGTTCGGCGGGAGGTCGGTCGGGGGAGCCGCACCGCCGAGCACGATGCAGGTGAACCGTGCCGGGTCGATCCGGCCGAGTGCGGTGGGGACGAGCGACACGTGGGTCGCGCCGACGGCCTGCACCGCTGCAGCGTCGAAGCCGGGGTGCACGGTGAGCCGGGTGCCGCTGAGCAGGGCACGACAGACGACGGACAGCCCGCCGATGTGTGCGAGCGGCAGACAGGCGAGCCAGTGGTGCCGGTCCGGGTCGACGGCGAGGCGTTCGGTCGTCGCCGCCGCCGACGCCCGCACGGCGTCGTGGGTGAGCACGACGCCCTTCGGGGCGCCGGTGGTCCCCGACGTGGCGATGACGAGCGCGTCGCCGTCGAGCACGGGTACGGCATCGGCGCATTCGGTCGTGCCCGACGCGTCGACGACGCGGGCTGGACGGAGCGCTGCGAGCAGGCGATCGCGTGCGGGCGCGGGGAGCCGCAGGTCGACGGGGAGGACGGCATCACCGTCGTCCCAGACCCGCCGCAGGGTGGTGACGAACTCGTCGCCGCCGGGCAGAGCGACCGCGACGAGGTCGCTCACTGCTGCGGTGGCGACGGCGGTTCTGGCGCGAACACGGTTCCCGGACCGCCGGCCGGCGGCGGGGGTGGCGGCGGCGCGACAGGCGGCGGCGCGACAGGTGGCGGCGGCGCGACGGGCGGCGGCGGGGGTGGCGGCTGCGCGGACCACGCAGGCGGGGCGGCCTGCGGGGGTGCAGCAGGCGGGGCGGCCTGCGGTGCGGGTGCCCACGGCGGTGCAGCGGGCCCGCCGGCGGGCGGGAACCCACCGGGCGTCGCGAATGCGGGCGGGGCACCGGGACCGGATCCGCCCCGGTTCCGACCGCGGGTGAGCAGCAGGACGAGCCCGACCACGACGAGCAGACCGGCGACGACGAGGAGGCCGACGACGAGGAGGTTCGACCCGGCGTTGGCGTCCCAGGTGGCGGTCAGGTCGTAGTCCCCGGCGAGGTCGGCCCCCGTCAGCTCCCAGGTCGCCGTCGAGCCGTCGACGCTCGTCGCGTTGTTCTCGCCGAGATCGCCGGGTGCGGTGAAGCGGAAGGTGAGCGTGACGCCGGACAGGAGCGCTTCGCCACCCTCGGCGGTGGCATCGGGATCACCCGGACGGATGCGCGCATCGAGCACCGTCCTGCCGTCCTTCTGGGTGATGGTCCAGTCGTTCGTCCCGTCGGTGCCGTTCAGATAGTCCTCGAACTGGGCGATCGTGATGTCCTCGGCGATGCAGCGGAACCCGGTCCAGTCCCCGTCCTTGTACGGCTGCTGGCGTGCGGTGAAGGCGGCGCCGTCGGAGATCCCGCCGCAGCCGCTCTCGAGCGTCTCGTCGAGGAGACCGCCTGCGGCGGACTTCTGCACGGCGACGACGACGTCGAGATCGACCGTGCCGGAGTCGCTGATGTCGGCGTCGAACTCGTAGCGCAGACAGCCCGACAGCATGAGCATCGCTGCGCCGACGACCACGACCGGCTTCGCCGTGCGTCGGAGGAGTGCGGGAATGGACACGGTGCACCTCGCAGAACTGACCGCCCGAGCGGTGTCGGCCGCGTCATCCTGCCACAGCCCGCGTCATCGGTCCGTCCGACCCGCCGCTAGCGTTCCGCCGGTGACGAACCCCTGGATCCTCGGTGCCCGACCCCGCACGCTCCCCGCGGCGGTCGTCCCCGTCGCGGTCGGTGCGGCGGCGGCGTTCGGGACCGGTGCGCCGGTGGTGGGGTGGCGGGGTGCCGTGGCGCTCCTCGTGAGTCTCGCGCTGCAGGTGGGGGTCAACTACGCGAACGACTACAGCGACGGTGTCCGGGGCACCGACGACGTGCGCGTCGGTCCGCAGCGGCTCGTCGCATCGGGTCTGCGGAGTCCGTCGGCCGTCCGGAACGCAGCGTTCGTCGCGTTCGCGGTGGCCGGTGTGGGCGGTCTGGTGCTCGCAGCGACCACGACGTGGTGGCTCCTCGCCGTGGGCGTCGCCTGCTTCGCCGCGGGTTGGGGGTACACGGGCGGCCCTGCGCCGTACGGCTACCTCGGGCTCGGCGAACTGTTCGTCTTCGTGTTCTTCGGGCTCGTGGCGACGGCGGGCACCACCTTCGTGATGATCGAGCGACTGACGCTGCTCGCGGTCGGTGCGGCGATCCCTGTCGGTCTGCTGGCGACGGCGTTGCTCGTCGTGAACAACCTGCGTGACATCCCGACCGACACGGTGGCGGGCAAGCGCACGCTGGCGGTGCGACTCGGCGACGCAGGGACCCGTCGTCTGTACCTGCTGCTCCTCGTCGGGGTGTTCGTCGCCGTGCCGTTCGTCGCCGGTCTCGGGCTCCGACCGGTCGCTGCGCTCGCGCTGCTCGCGGTGATCCCCGCCCGTCGACCGCTGCTCACCGTGCTCGGTGGCGCGACGGGGCCGGCGCTCATCCCCGTGCTCGGGGCGACGGGCCGGGTGCAGTTGCTCTTCGGTGGGTTCTTCGCCTCCGGTCTCGCCCTGTCGGTGCTCGTCGTCGACGGCTTCTGACCGGGTTCCGGGACCCGGTCACCGTTCGATCCGACGGCGGCCGATCTCGATGACCGCAGCGGCGGCGAGCGCGATCCCGACGAAGGCGGCCCACGCACGCCCGTAGCCCCCGTGCACGACGAGGTACCCGAAGGCGAGCGGTCCGACCGCCCCGCCTGCGTACGTGCCGGTCTGGGTCACCCCGGTCGCCGCTGCGGGTGCTGCCCGGTTGTGGTGCACGACTGCGAGGTTGAAGATCCCCGGCCACGACCATCCGGCGGCGAAGGCGACGACCGTGCCGACCAGCACCGCCGCCGGTGCCCCCGTGGCGAGCGCCGCGAACCCGGTCGAGCCGATGACGAGCATCACCGTGACGACCCGGAACAGGCTCCCCGTCATCGTGTCCGCCCGCCAGCCGAGCACCAGGCGGGTGGCGAGACCGATGCCGCTGCCGAGGGAGAGCAGCGCACCGGCGGCCCCGGGTGCGATGCCCGCGTCGACGGCGGTCGAGGTGAGGAACGATCCGAGCGCGTTCGCCGACGCTGCCCCGAGCCCGGCGCCGATCCCCAGCACGCCGAGGGTGACGACGGGGACCTGCGGTCGGGCACGTGCACGGTCCATGCCGGCGCGTTGGAGTTCGCGGCGACTCGGCGGTGCCGCGACCCGGGGGACGCCGATCGCAGCCGCAGCGGCGAGCACCGCGGCACCGGCGAACGCCCACCGCCACCCGACGGTCAGCGCGACGGCGGGCACGGCGATCCCGGCGAGCAGCGTCGCAGCGGGGATCGCGGACTGCTTCACCCCGAACGCGAGCCCGTTCCGGCGCAATGGGACGCCGGCGACGATGAACGCGTTCGAGCCGGGTTGGGCGAGCGCGTTGGCCATGCCACCGAGGGCGAGCGCGGGGAGCAGCACGACGAAGGAGCCGCTCAGCGCCGCGCCGAGGAGTGCGACGGTGCTCATGCACGCGGCGAGACGCATGCCCCGGGTCGGTCCGATGCGTTCGACGAGCCGCCCGAGCATCGCCGAGCTGAGCGCCGACACCCCGAAGTACCCGAACGCGATCCATCCCTGCGTGGACTCGGCGATCCCGAGATCGGCGCGGACCTGCACGGCGAGACCGCCGAGGAGGAACACCGGGAGCACGCCAGCGGTGCTCACCGAGATGACGGCGAGGTACACGCGCCGCTGTGAGGGTGTGGCGCCGGTCTGGCGTCCTCCGGCTGCGGGCACGGGTCGTGACACTACGCGGCGGGCGGACCGGGTCGTCGACCGGCGCTAGCGTGCGGCGCCATGGGGGATGCGACGGACATGACGGGGAACGACACGCCGGAGCAGCCGCAGGTGCTCGCCGGGGTGCGCATCGTCGAGCTGACGATGTGGATCGCCGGTCCGGCGGCGGGCGGCATCCTCGCCGACTGGGGTGCCGAGGTCATCAAGGTCGAACCGCCCGGCACGGGTGACCCGCAGCGCAACATCTACGGGACGCTCGGCTACGGCGACATCCCGAACCCGTCGTTCATGCTCGACAACCGGGGCAAGCGGTCGGTGGCGTTGGACCTGCGTTCCGAGGAGGGGCTCGCTGCGCTCGAGCGGCTCGTCGAGACGGCCGACGTGTTCCTCACGAACATGCGACCGGCGGCGCTGCAGCGCATGGGGTTCGACCACGAGTCCCTGACCGCCCGGCACCCGACGCTCGTCTACGCCACGATCACCGGGTACGGCCTCGACGGGCCCGAGGCGTGGCGCCCCGGGTACGACATCGGCGCCTTCTGGGCGCGGACCGGTATCGCCCGCGACCTCGTCCCCCGTGACGCCGCCCCCGTCCCGGTGCGCATGGGCCTCGGCGATCACATGACCGGCCTCACCGCGGCGGCAGGGATCAGCGGTGCGCTCTTCGAGCGCACGCGCACCGGCAAGGGTCGCGTGGTCGAGGTGTCGCTGCTCCGGACCGGCCTGTACGGCATGGGCTGGCAGATCGCGAACCAGGCGACGTTCGGCAAGCTCGAGTCCGCGAAGCCGCGGGAGCAGTCGCCGACGCCGCTCGTGAACAGCTACTGCGCGTCCGACGGCAAGTGGTTCTGGCTGATCGGCCTCGAGGTCGACCGGCACTTCCCCGGTGTGCTCGCCGCAGTCGAGCGTTCGGACCTCGCGACCGACGAACGGTTCGCCGATGCCAAGAGCCGCAAGCAGAACGCCGCTGCGCTCATCGCGGAGCTCGACGAGTGCTTCGCGTCACGGCCGCTCGCCGAGTGGGCCGAGCGGTTCGACGCACACGACGTGTGGTGGGCGCCCGCGCAGACGCCGGCCGAGGTGCTCGAGGACCCACAGGTCGCTGCGGCGGGTGGGTTCGTCGAGATCGAGGTGCCGGGCGGCGACCCGGCGCGGTCGGTGAACTCGCCGGTCACGTTCCGGGGTACGCCGCTGCGGCGCACGCCGCCGGTGCCGAAGGTCGGTGAGCACACCGCCGACGTCCTCGCCGAGCTCGGTTACTCGCCGGACGAGATCGCCGCGCTCGGCGGCTGATCGGACAGCCGGTCGAGCCACGGTCCGACGACCGCCGACCATGCGTCGGGTCGTTCGAGGTGCACGACGTGGCCGGCGTCGGCCACGGTGACGTGCTCGGCGGTCGGTCCGATCGCGTCGACGAGCCGGTCCCCGATCTCGACGAAGCGCGGGTCCGCCGCGCCGGTGACGACGAGGGTGGGGACGGCGTGGGCCCGCAGGACCTCGAGGCGGTCCCACAGCGGCTCCTGTGCACCGGTTCCGCAACGGCGGAGACTCGACGCGAGGCCGGCCGCCGTGTTGCGGCGCCGGTCCTCCGTCCCGGCCCGGGCCGCGGGCAGTCGGGCGAAGAGCGGTTTGGCGAGCCATTCGGTGAGGAACGCGTCGACGCCGATCGTCTCGATGCGGGCGGCGAGGTCGTCGTCGTCGTCCTGCCGTTGCCGCCGCGCCTCCGGGTCGGCGATGCCGGCGGTGGCGCTCACGAGGACGAGCGCCTCGACGGCGTCGACGTGGTCGACCGCGAGGCGGAGACAGAGCCGCCCACCCATCGAATAGCCGACGTAGACGGCATTACCGCCCGTGGCGAGGAGCGCGTCGGCCGCTTCGCCGTGGCCGAGGTCGAGGTCGGACGCGTCGCCGTGACCGGGTGCGTCGACGGTGACGACCTCGCCGTACCGCCGCAGCAGCGGCAGCAACGGGTCCCACGACCGCCCGGTCTGGGTGAAGCCGTGGACGGTGACGATCCTGTGGCGCGCGGGGTCGGTCGCCGGGTGGGTCCGGGCGGGGAGTCCTACGACCGGACGACTCTGCTCCATGCGGGCAGTCTCGCGGACCCGCTCCGCCCCGCGTTGCCTCGCGACGGCACGCACCCGGCAACATGGTGTCCGTGGAGCAGCCCCTCGTCACCGCGACCTTCTGTGCGACGTTGGTCGACGAGTTCGTGCGCTGCGGGATCACCGACGCCGTCGTGTGCCCCGGGTCGCGTTCGACGCCGCTGGCTCTTGCGCTGCTCGGTGAGGACCGGATCCGGACCCATGTGGTGCTCGACGAGCGTTCGGCCGGGTTCGTCGCCCTCGGTATCGGTGCGGCGTCCGGCGTCCCCGCCCTGGTGCTCACGACGAGCGGGACCGCTGCGGTCGAGCTCCACCCGGCGGTCGTGGAGGCTGATCTCGGCCGGGTGCCGTTGATCGTCTGCAGCGCCGACCGGCCGCCCGAACTGCACGGCGTCGGCGCACCGCAGACGGTCGACCAGCAGCGGCTCTACGGCACGTCGGTCCGGTCCTTCGTCGATCCCGGCCCGCCCGAGCCGGCGACAGCGTCGACGTGGCGGTCGCTCGCGGCACGGGTCGTCGCAGATGCGTGCGGGACACCGCCGGGGCCGGTGCAGCTGAACCTGCCGTTCCGTGAACCACTCGTCGGTGCGGTCGGCGAGCTGCCGCCGGGTCGCGCCGATGGGCGGCCGTGGCACCGTCGGGTCGTCGGTGCGCCGACACCCACATCCCAGGAGGTCGACGATCTGGTCGCAGCGTGGGCGGACGGCCCGGCGCTGCGACGCGGGGTCGTCGTGGCGGGTGCAGGCCTGGGGTCCGACGACATCGCCGCGATCCTCGATCTCGCCACCACGCTCGGGTGGCCGGTGTTCGCCGACCCGCGGTCGGGTGCCCGGTCGACCTCAGAGGTCGTCGTCGCCCATGTCGACGGTCTGCTACGCGTGCCGTCCTTCGCCGAGGACCGACCCGGCGTGGTGCTGCGGTTCGGCCCGCCGCCGGCGTCGAAGGTGCTCGGTACCTGGCTCGCGACCGGTGATGCGCTGCGGATCTCCGTCGACCCGGCCGGCACCTGGTGGGATCCGGACCACGTGCTCGACGTAGTCCTCGCCGCCGATCCGGCTGGTGTCGCGACTGCGTTCGCGGCCGCGGTGCGGCGTCGCTCACTGACCGCTCCCGTCGGGTGGCTCGACCGGTGGCGCGCAGCCGACGACCGGGCGGCGACCGCGATAGCGGCGACGCTCGCCGGCGCCGATGCCGACGGCGAACCCGGTGTCGCTCGGGCGGTGTGGGCGGCGGCGGCCGCCGCCGACGTGCTCGTCGTGTCGTCGTCGATGCCGGTGCGTGACCTCGAGTGGTACGCGCCACGTCGACCGCAACCGCCGCGCGTCATTGCGAACCGTGGTGCGAACGGGATCGACGGGGTCGTCTCGACAGCGGTCGGTGTGGCGCTCGCGACGCCGGCGACCACGTGGCTGCTCATCGGGGACCTGGCGTCGCTCCACGACGCGACCGGACTGCAGCAGGCCGCGCGGCGGGCGGTCCGTCTCCGCATCGTGGTGCTCGACAACGACGGCGGCGGCATCTTCTCGTTCCTGCCGCAGCGTTCGTCGGTGGACGGTGCCGTGTTCGAACAGCTCTTCGGGACCCCGCACGGGATCGACCTCACCGCGCTCCTCGCCGTGCACGGTGTCGAGGTGGTCGCCCACCGGGGTGACGTCGCAGCGTCGATCGACGCGCTCCTGGCATCGGCTGCGCCGGTTGCCGCGCTCGTCGTCCCGAGCGACCGGGACGGCAACGTCGCACTGCACGAGCGCATCCATGCCGCAGTCGCTGCGGCGGTCGCCGCGGGCTGAGGCTCAGATCCGCACGAGGGCGCCGAGGAGGGCCTGGAACTTCGCCTGGGTCTCGGCGAGCTCCTTCGCCGGTTCGGAGTCGCCGACGATCCCGCATCCGGCGTAGACCCGGGCGGTCGTCCCGTCGAGTTCGGCGCAGCGCACGCTCACGGCGAACTCGCCGCACCCGTCCGCGTCGACCCAGCCGACCGCACCCGCGTACCGCCGACGGTCGAGTCCTTCCTCGGCGCGTTGGAACGCGAGTGCCTCCGCCCGGGGCATCCCGCCCACGGCCGGGGTCGGGTGGAGGGCGTGCACGAGGTCGAGCACGGACGGCTCGGGCACCGACAGGCGCCCTTCGACGAGCGTTGCGAGGTGCTGGACGTTCGCCATCGACACGACCGACGGTTCGGGTTCGGCGTCGAGGAACGAGCACCACGGGAGCAGCGTGTCGTGGACCATGTCGATCGTGAACCGGTGTTCCCGTCGATAGGTCGGGTCGGCGAGGAGCCCGGCGGCGAGCCGGGCGTCGGCGGCGGGGTCACCGACCCGGGGGGCGGTGCCGGCCATGGGCTGCGCCCGCACGAGGTCGCCGCGGCGGGCGACGAGCAGTTCCGGGCTCGCGCAGAGGAATCCGTCGACGTGGGTGACGTGGCACGCCGGGTACGCGGTCCGCAGTCGACGCAGCAGCGGCCTCGGGTCCCACGGCCGGTCGGCGGTGACGACGAGCTCACGGGCGAGCACCACCTTGTCGAAGTCACCGGCGCCGATCCGTTCCGTCGCCCGTGCGACGAGGTCGCACCAGTCGGCCGGGTCGCGGGCGGCTTCGACGCCGACCGACCGGGGTGCCGACCGGTCGGGTTCGGGTGCGGGGACGGTCGGCGTGGCGGTGCCGTCGTCGACGGTGACGAGCCACCGCACACCCTCGGCGGTCCGCCACACCGTGCGGGCGGGGACGATGAGGCGGGCCGGCGCGTCCGGGTCGTAGGGGAGTGCGCCGATCGCGAGCGGCGGCGGTGCGGCCGTCCCGTGGGGTCGGATCGCGGCGAGCGCCGCGGCGACGATCTCCCCGGCGCGCCCGCGCTCCCCGGCGGGGACGTCGACGGCGGCGGCGACCCCGCGTCCGGCGAATCCGACGCCCTCGCGGGTCCACAGCACGCCGTCGGCTCCGGCGACGTCGACGAGGTCGTGGTCCTCGTCGATCCGTCGTGCCCGGGCGACGAGTCCGGCGGTGGGACCCACAGCGGTCACCCCGCCCGGCGGGTCGCCGTGATCAGCTGCGCGATGCCCCCGTCGAGCTGGCGGTGGCGGACCTCGTCGAACCCGGCGGCGGCGAGCGCGGCGAGGAGTTCGTCGCGCGGTGGCAGGTAGGCGACTGACCGGGGCAGGTATGCGTATGCGGCGCGGTCCGACAGCCGGGCCCCGACCCAGGGGACGACCCGGCCGAAGTACACCTTGTGCCCGGTACGCAGCAGGGGATTCCGGGGTTCGGAGACCTCGAGGTAGGCGAGGCGGCCGCCGGGTCGCAGCACCCGTGCGCACTCGGGGAAGAACGGCCCGAGCGCGACGAGGTTCCGCAGGGCGAACCCGCAGGTGAGTCCGTCGACCGACCCGTCGGCGAGCGGCAGGCGGAGCACGTCGGCCTGCGCGAGCGGGGCGTCGGTGCGGGCGTGGGCCAACATCCCCATCGACAGGTCGAAGCCGACCGGTCGCAGTCCGGCCCGGCGCAGGTCCCGGCAGAAGTCGCCGGTGCCGCACGCGAGGTCGGCGACGATCGACCCGGGGGTCAGTTCGAGTTCGCGCACGGTGCGCCGCCGCCAGCGCACGTCGAGCCGGAACGTCATGATCCGGTTCACGAGGTCGTAGCGCGGGGCGATGCGGTCGAACATCGACCGGACCGCGACCACCTTCTCGTCACCGGTGGGCAGGGGGGTGTGGTCGGTGGTCGATCTGTCCTTGCGGGGCACGGGGCGATGCTACGGAGTGGGGGTGCGCTCGGCCCACCGGGGCCTCGGCCCCCGGCACGGCGGCTACGGTTCGACCCGTGTTCGGGGAGGTGCACATCCGGTCGGCGTTCCGACGTCGTGACAGTCTCGTCGTCGATCACGACGACGCCCCGCGCGCCGCGGTCGCCCCGATCTTCCGGACGGGCACCTCGGGTGTCGAGCTGCTCTTCATCGAGCGCGCCCGCCGTCACGGGGACCCGTGGTCGGGGCAGATGGCGTTCCCGGGTGGCCGGGTCGACCCGGTCGACACGGACACCGCGGCGACGGCGGTGCGTGAGACGTTCGAGGAGATCGGCCTCGACCTGTCCGGTGCCGAGCGGATCGGACGCCTCGACGACCTCGAGGGCGGACGGGCGACCGGTCGCAGCATCACGGTCTCGGCGCACGCCTACTGGATCGGTCCCACCGACCCGCCGCTCGCCCCGAACCACGAGGTGGCCGACGTCGTGTGGGTCCCGCTCGGTCGCCTCGCGGACCCGTCGCACCACCTGGTCTACGACTACCCGCCGATGCCCGAGCAGCGGTTCCCGGGCATCGGGATCCCCGGTGAACGGGTCGTATGGGGGCTCACGTACCGGTTCCTCGAGGACCTGTTCGGTCGGCTCGAGGTGCCGTTGCCGCCCCGCGATCCGGCCTGACGGCCCGCGTCGGCGGGACGGTCCGCGGGGGAGAGTTCCGACCGGAGGGTCCGGCGATGGTAGAACAGCGGGTCATGCGCCGCTCTCTGCCGATCCGTTTCGCCGCGCTCGCCCTCGCCGGTTCGAGCGTGCTCGCCGCGTGCGGTGGTGACGCCGCCACGGTGGTCGCCGCCACCGGTGAGCCGTCGGGCGAGGCCACGCCCGCCCGGATCCCGGCGGTCCTCGCCGCGGACACGTCGGGTCGGTTCACGACCCTGCTGGCCTGCGCCCAGATCGCCGGTCTCGTGTCCGCACTCGAGGGCACCGGGCCGCTGACGGTGTTCGCACCGACGAACGACGCGTTCAAGAAGGCGGGCGTGACCTGCGAGGCCGACGAGAAGGCCTCGGACGCGAAGAAGGAACTGCTCACCCGCACGTTGCTGCAGCACGTCGTCGGTGCCGACGTGGCGCTCACCGCGCCGGCTGGTTTCGACCCGGCGAAGGCACCTCGCGGGTTCGTGCTCGTGCTCGGCTCGACGAAGGTCGACTCGCTGCTGACCGACGCTGCGGCGACGTCGTTGACCGTCAACGGCAACAGCCGCACCGTGTCCCGCACCGGTTCGACGGGGACCGCGGCGAAGCTGCTCGGGCAGATCGAGGCGCCGAACGGCTACATCCAGGTGATCGACAGCGTGATCCTGCCGCCGGACGCCGACAAGGTCCCGCCGACCACCGCACTCCCCAAGCCGTTCGACAAATGACCGTGGCCCGGCCCCTGCGGGGTCGGCGCCGGTCCGGTCAGCGGAAGTAGATCTTGCGGTACTGCCTGCTCTGCGGGTGGAGCAGCAGCGCGAACCGGGCGATGGCGAACAGCGTCCCGAGCGACAGCAACGCGAACGGGTTCGACGGGAGCAGGAGTGCGAGCGGGAGCACCCGCAGCCCGGCCACCGCCAGGCCGAGCGTGTAGCCCCACTTCCGTTCGCTCGCGATCCCGAGACCTGCGCCGATCGAGGCCAGCCCGAGGACGATGCCGAGCGGGTTCCCGCCGCCGAGGAGCAGGTCGAACACCGCGTCGATGTAGAAGAGCCAGACGGCGATCTGCAGCGTCTGGGGGAGTGACGGGTTCGTCCAGCGGGGGGTTTCCACGGTCAACAGTGTGGTGGGTTCGACACCTCAAGCGGGTGTCGGGCGCCGCCGGGTCGGGGCGGCGACCGTCTGGGCTCGCGGCGGGGCTCCTGCGGCGAGCTGCCCGCACGCCGCGTCGATGTCGGTCCCCCGGTTGCGGCGGACCGTCGCGTTCACGCCGAGGGAGCGGAGTCGTTCGGCGAACGCCGCGACCCCGGCAGGTGGGGTGCCGCGGGTCGGGTAGCCGGGTGTCGGGTTGAGCGGGATGAGGTTCACGTGGGCGCCGAGACCCCGGGCGATCGTGGCGAGTTCGCGGGCGTCGCCCACCCGGTCGTTCACCCCGTCGATGAGCGCCCATTCGAAGGACAGGCGTCGACCCTTCGCCCGCAGGTACGCCCGGCACGTGTCGACGAGGTCGTCGAGCGGGTAGCGCCGGTTGATCGGGACGAGTTCGTCGCGCAGTTCGTCGTTCGCCGCGTGCAGTGACACGGCGAGGTTCACCGGTTCCGGTTCGGTGGTCATGCGGCGGATGCCGGGGAGGATGCCGACGGTCGACACGGTGAGGTGACGGGCGGAGATGCCGACCGCACCGTGGAGGCGGCGGATCGCACCCCAGGTGCGGTCGTAGTTCGCGAGCGGTTCGCCCATGCCCATGAACACGACGTTGGAGAGGCGACGCCCTCCTGCGGCGGCGTCGCGACGGGCGTGGAGCACCTGTTCGACGATCTCACCCACGCCGAGGTGGCGGGTGAACCCGGCCTGCCCGGTGGCGCAGAACCCGCACGCCATCGCGCACCCGGCCTGGGTGCTCACACAGACGGTGGTGCGGTCGCGGTAGTGCATCAGGACGCTCTCGACGAGCGCACCGTCGGTGAGGCGCCACAGCGTCTTGACGGTCGAGCGGTCCTCGCTCGCCGAGGTCGCGGCGACGGCGAGTCGACCTTCGGCGAGGGGTGCGAGTCGGGCCCGCAGCGTCTTCGGGAGCGTGCTGAGCTCGTCGAGGGTGCGCCCCTGCGCGTAGAGGCCGGTCCAGAGTTGGTCGACCCGGTACGTCGGTTCGCCCTCGAGCAGGGTGGCGAGCGCGTCGCGGTCGAGGTCGTACAGCGATGGCGCAGGTCGTGTGTCGTCGGCTTCAGCCACGGCCGCGTCCCCGGTAGGCGGTGTCGGTGCGCACGATGCGGAACCCGAGCCGTTCGTACAGGCGGATCGCCCGGTCGTTGTCGGCTTCGACGAAGAGCACGCCGTCGCGCAGGCCGGTCCGGGCGAGGTGGTCGAGGCCGGCGACGGTGAGCGCACCGCCGAGGCGGCGTCCGGCTGCGGCCGGGTCGACGCAGATGACGTGGATCTCGCCGAGCGGGGGGTCGGCGTCGGCGAAGGTCTTCGTCCAGCAGAACCCGTTGAGGTTGCCGTCCTCGTCGTCGTGGAGCAGGCAGCCGGCCGGGTCGAACCACGGTTCGGCGAGGCGGGCGTCGAGTTGTTCCCGGGTCATGCGCCCCTGTTCGGGGTGGCGGGCGAACGCCCGGCGGTTCACGGCGAGGAGGGCGTCCTCGTCGACGCCGGGGCGGAAGGGGCGGACGGTGCACGCCGGTTCGGCGGCGACGACGTCGGCGGGCAGCGGGAGGGTCACGCGCATCTGGTGGAGGCGCCGGAAGAGGCGGAGGCCGGTGCGGGCGGCGATCTCCTCGTGGCGGGCGTCGGCGTCGCTGATCCACCAGCGCACCTCGTCCTCGTGACCGGTGAGCAGGCGGTTCAGCAGCGGCGCACCGAGGTCGACGAGGCGCGCCCCGGCGTCGGGCGCGGCGAGGAGGGCGAGCCGGTGGTGGCCGGCGACGTCGTCGCGGTTGCGTTCGGCGTAGGCGACGAGGGTGTCGCCGTCGATCGCCCAGGCGGCGGCGAAGCGCCCGTCGCCCGCAGTCGCCCGTGCGCGCCAGGCGTCGTCGCCGACGTGCAGGTGGGCGGTCGGGTCGGCCACCGTGTCGCCGAGCGCGGCGACGGCGTCGAGGGTCGGACGCCCGAGTTCGCCGACGGGACCGTGGAGTGGCACCCGGGGAATCTACGTCGGCCCGGCGGACGCTACGGTGCGCGCATGGGACGTCCTCGGACACCGGCGGGTCGGGCTCGGGCGGTCGCCCGTCGTCTGGAGGAGGTCTATCCAGAGGCGGTCTGCGAGCTCGACCACCGCAACGCGTTCGAGTTGCTGGTCGCGACGATCCTGTCGGCGCAGTCGACGGACGCGAACGTGAACCGGGTCACCCCTGCGCTCTTCGCCCGGTATCCGACCGCGGAGGACCTCGCTACGGCCGATCCGACGGAGCTCGAGACGCTCGTGCACGCCACCGGGTTCTTCCGGTCGAAGGCGCGCAACCTGTTGGCGATGGCGGCGCGTCTCGTCGAGGTCCACGGCGGGGAGGTGCCCGGGTCGATGGAGGATCTGACGGCACTCGCAGGTGTGGGTCGGAAGACGGCGAACGTGGTCCGCAGTGTGGCGCTCGACCTGCCGGGCTTCCCCGTCGACACCCATGTGACGCGCCTCACCGCCCGGCTCGGCATCACCACCGAGTCCGACCCGGTGCGCATCGAGCGTGAGGTCGCCGGGATGATCCCGCCGGCCGACCTGGGTGCGTTCAGCCTGCGGTTGATCCTCCACGGCCGTCGGGTGTGCGCGGCGCGCCGCCCCCGCTGCGGGGAGTGTCCGCTCGCCGATCTCTGCCCGTCGGCGTCCGTCTAGCCGCCGAGGGTGCGGACGAGCCGCTCGAGGCGGCGCAGACCGCTCGCGAGCGACCGTTCGATCTCGTCGAGTTCGACGGCGGTCTCCTCGTCCTTGCGGGCGTGGTGCTCGTCCGCGAGCGACCGCATGCGACGGGCGAGCTCGTCGAGGGTGGTGGCGATCGATCCGAGTTCGGCGGACGGGCGGGGCACGTCGGGCACCCTAGGGGTCCGGGATGGCACGGTGCCGGGCCCGAGGCAATAGCCTTGCGGGGTCATGTTGCAGCGTCTCGACGTCCGTGGCGTCCCCGTCGCCGAACTCCGTCCGCTCCTGCCGCAGGCGGGGGCCGTGGGCGAGGGTCCCGTCGCGGCGGTGCGGGCGATCCTCGCCGATGTCGAGGCGCGGGGTGATGCGGCGGTCCGCGAGTACACCGAGCGGTTCGACGGGGTGCGTGCGACGTCGTTCCGTGTGCCCCGGGCCGACCTCGACGCCGCGCTGGCCGAGGTCGGCGACGACGTCCGGGCTGCGCTCGTCGAGGCGGCTGCGTCGATCCGGGCGTACCACGAGACGCAACGTCGGCCGGAGCACGTGCACGAGCGTGGTGGGGTGCGGGTGCGGGCGTGGTCGGAACCGGTCGCACGGGCCGGGTGCTACGTGCCCGGTGGTCGGGCCCGGTACCCCTCGACGGTGCTGATGACGGCGATCCCCGCGAAGGTCGCCGGTGTCCCCGAGGTCGTCCTGTGCGTGCCGCCCGATGCGTCGGGCCGTGTGCCGACGGTGACGCTCGCCGCGGCGGCGGTCGCGGAGGTCGACGAGGTGTACGCCATCGGTGGCGCGCAGGCGATCGGTGCGATGGCGTTCGGCACCGAGACGGTGCGCGCCGTCGACGTGATCGTCGGTCCGGGCAACGTCTACGTCGCGGTCGCCAAGCGTGAGGTCGCGGGCCGTGGGCTCGTGGGTGTCCCGTCGGCGTTCGCCGGTCCGTCCGAGGTCGTCGTCGTGGCGGACGAGACGGTGCCCGCCGATTTCGCAGCGATCGATCTGATCGTGCAGTCCGAGCACGGCCCGGACGGGTTGGCCTGGTTGTTGTGCTGGTCGTCCGAGGTGGCCGATGCGGTGGAGACGTCGATGCGACGTCTCGTCGAGGAGGCGCCGCGCAAGGCCGAGATCCTCGCGACCCTCGACCACAACGGGTTCGCGGTCGTCTGCGACGACGCGGCGCAGGCGATCGAGGTCGCGAACGTGCTCGCACCCGAGCACCTCGAGCTGCTCTGCGATGCAGCGGTGGCGCAGGTGGGTCGGGTGCGCAATGCAGGTGCGGTCTTCCTCGGCCCGAACGGTGCCGCGTCGATCGGGGACTATCTCGCCGGTCCGAACCACACGCTGCCGACGTCGGGCACGGCGCGGTTCGCCTCCGCGTTGACGATCGAGGACTTCAGCAAGCACATGCACGTCGTCGAGGTGTCCGACGACGGGCTCGCCCGGGTGGCGCCCCACGTCGCGGCACTCGCCCGCGCCGAGGGGTTCGACGCGCACGCCCGGTCGGTCGAGATGCGGACGGAACCCCGGTGACCGTGGGGTCGCGGCGCCCGTCGGTGCGGGGCGACCTCGTGGCGATGGAGGGCTACCACTCGCCCCAGGTGTCGGTGCCGGTGCGGTTGAACACGAACGAGTCGCCGTTCCCGCCGCCGCCGGGGTTCGCCACCGATCTCGCCGCGGCGATCGCCGGGGTCGAGTGGCACCGCTACCCGGATCGTGCGGCGACGGCGTTGCGCACGGGGATCGCCGCGTTGCACGACGTGCCCGTCGAGCAGGTCTTCGCGGCGAACGGGTCGAACGAGGTGCTGCAGACGATCCTGCTCGCGTACGCGGGGCACGGGCGTCGGGTCGCCACGTTCGAGCCGACGTACGCATTGCACGGGCACATCACCCGGCTCACGGGTGCGACGGTCGTCGAGGGCGAGCGTGACGCCGATTTCGTGCTCGGCGCAGATGAGGTGTGGCGGGTGCTCGACGAGGGCGACCCGCACGTCGTGTTCCTGTGCTCGCCGAACAACCCGACCGGTCTGGTCGATCCGCCGGAGCTCGTCCGGGCGGTCGCCGAGCGGTGCGCGCGTGACGGTCGGCTCCTCGTGGTCGACGAGGCGTACGGTCAGTTCTCGCCGTGGTCGGCGACGTCGTTGCTGCACGACGACCTCCCGATGGTGGTGAGTCGCACGTTCTCGAAGACGTGGTCGATGGCCGCGGCCCGTCTCGGGTACGCGCTCGGTCCGGCGTGGGTGATCGCCGAGCTCGAGAAGGTGGTGCTGCCGTACCACCTCGACGCCGTGAAGCAGCTCGCCGGGACGCTCGCGTTGCGGCACACCGACGCGATGGAGCACCGGGTCGGCCAGATCGTCGCGGAGCGCGACCGGATCGTCGCGGCGATGACCGGGAGCGGGGTCCGGGTGTGGCCGTCGGGTGCGAACTTCGTGCTGTTCCGACCTGCCGACGGTGACGGCGACGGCGTGTGGCGTCGCCTTCTCGACGCCGGCGTCCTCGTGCGCAACTGCGCGTCGTGGCCCCGCCTCGGTGGGTGTCTCCGGGTGACGGTCGGTACCGTCGAGGAGAACGACCTGTTCCTGTCCGCATTGCGCGCCGCGACGGCGGCCTGACCGACGAGGGTTCCGATGAGCCGATCCGCCGCACGTTCCCGCACGACGAAGGAGACCTCGATCGAGGTCCGTGTCGATCTCGACGGCTCGGGTGTCGCCGACGTGGCGACGGGCGTGCCGTTCTTCGACCACATGCTCGACCAGTTGGCGCGCCACGGTTCGTTCGACCTGACGGTGCGGGCGACGGGGGATCTCGTCGTCGACACCCATCACACGATCGAGGACACGGGGATCCTGCTCGGCGCGACGTTCGCCGAGGCATGGGGTGACCGCGCCGGGGTGCGACGGTTCGCATCGGTGCGTGTCCCGCTCGACGAGGCGGTCGCCGACGTGGTCCTCGACCTCTCGGGTCGGCCGTTCCTCCACTGGGAGGTCGCATTCCCCGCCCACCCGGTGATCGAGGGCACGCCGCCCTTCGACGCGCAGCTCGCCGAGGAGTTCTTCCGGGCGTTCGCGACGGCGGCGGCGATCACGCTGCACGTCACCCGTGAGCGGGGGCACAACACCCATCACATCGTCGAGTCGATCTTCAAGGGTGTGGCGCGTGCGTTGCGCGACGCGGTGCGAGTCGAGGGCGGCGGGGTGCCGTCCACGAAGGGCGTGCTGGCGTGAACCAGGACGGGTCGGCGCCGCTCGTCGCCGTGCTCGACTACGGCATCGGGAACCTGCGCTCCGCCCAGAAGGCGCTCGAGCGTGTCGGTGCGGACGCCCGGCTCACCGACGACCCCGGGCTCGTGCGTGACGCTGCGGGGGTCGTGCTCCCCGGTGTCGGCGCGTTCGGTCGGTGCATGGACGAGCTGCGGTCCCGTGGCCTCGATGCGCTCGCGGTCGAGGCGGCGGGTTCCGGTCGGCCGTTCCTCGGCATCTGCGTCGGTCTGCAGCTCCTCTACGACGGTTCGGAGGAGTCCCCGGGTGTGGCCGGGCTCGGCGTGCTGCCGGGGACGGTCCGCCGCCTGCCCGACGGGGTGAAGCGCCCGCAGATGCAGTGGAACCGACTCGAGCTGACCCGGCCGTCGCGGCTCACCGCCGCGTTGCCGGTCGATCCGTGGGTGTACTTCGTACACTCCTACGCGACCGACGACGACGCCCATGCGATCGCGCGCTGCGACTACGGCGGTCCGGTGGTCGCGGCCGTGGAACGCGGTTCGGTGTGGGCGTGCCAGTTCCACCCCGAGAAATCGGGCCGGAACGGTCTCGCCCTGCTGCGTTCCTTCGTCGACATCTGTGCGGGTGCGGCGTGACGGCGTTGTTCCCGGCGATCGATCTGCGTGGCGGCCGGTGCGTCCGGTTGACGCAGGGCGACTACGACCGTGAGACGGTGTACGGCGACGATCCGGTCCGTCAGGCCCGGGTGTTCGCCGAGGCGGGTGCGTCGTGGGTGCACGTCGTCGATCTCGACGCGGCACGCTCGGGCGAGCCGACGAACCGGCCGGTGATCGCGGCGATCGCGTCGGCGCTCGCCGCCGACGGCGTCGCGGTGCAGACCGGCGGTGGGGTGCGTTCGGTCGAGGCGGCGCAGGCGCTCTTCGACGCCGGTGTGCGCCGTGTGGTGGTGGGCACCGCCGCGATCGAGTCGCCGGAGCTCGTGCCCCTCGTCGCGGCCCACGGGCTGGTCGCGCTCGGCCTCGACGTGCACGGGCGTGACGTCGCCGTGCGCGGCTGGGAGCGGTCGAGCGGCCGGTCGCTGTTCGACGTCCTCGCATCCTTCGACCCGGCGACGCTCGATGCGGTCGTCGCGACCCAGATCGCGGTCGACGGCACGCTCGCCGGTCCCGATCTCGACCTGTACCGGGAGCTCCTCGCGGCGACGACGGTCGACGTGGTGGCGTCGGGCGGTGTCGGTTCCGCCGCCGATCTCGTCGCCCTCGCGGGCCTCGAGGTCGCCGGGCGCCGTCTCGCGGGTGCGATCGTCGGCAAGGCGATCTACGACGGCGCGTGCACGATCGGCGAGGCGCTGCAGGCGGTCGGTGGCCGGGGTGCCGCCGAGGGCGGACGGTAGGGTCCCCGGGTGCGCACCGTCCGGGTGATCCCGTGTCTCGACGTCGACGGCGGTCGGGTCGTCAAGGGTGTGAACTTCGTCGACCTGCGTGATGCCGGCGACCCGGTGGAGCTCGCCGCGCGTTACGACGCCGAGGGCGCCGACGAGCTCGTGTTCCTCGACATCACGGCGAGCTCCGACGCCCGCGGCACGATCGTCGAGGTGGCACGCCGCACGGCGGAGCAGGTCTTCATCCCCTTCA
>Ga0129333_10001176_pt1 | contig 23401 bp, 15 predicted proteins | sample CPB6_08_DNA_FD_94474 | JGI IMG/M metagenome (GOLD analysis project Ga0129333, IMG submission 94474) | Freshwater to marine salinity gradient microbial communities from Chesapeake Bay, USA - CPBay_Sum_0.6_0.8_DNA | ecosystem: Environmental > Aquatic > Marine > Coastal | place: USA: Chesapeake...
AAATCGTGGACGCAATCACTCGCACTATTGCGTGAGGTCGCCGAGACTCTCGCGACGATGCACGAAAAAGGAATTGTTCATGGTGACATCAAGCCATCGAATATTCTGATCGGTTTCGATGGACGTGCGCGGGTTGCAGATTTCGGGATTACCGTGCGCCAGGGAGAAAGACGAGTCGCGCGTGTCGTCTCGCCCTTTAGTGCGAGTCCGCAGCAACATGCGGGCGAGCCGGCATCGTTTGCCGATGACGTGTTCGGATTCGGGGCGTTAGCCTATGAATTACTATGCGGATACCCGCCGAATTTTCCTGATCTCGAGCGCGCGACATCGGGGCTCGCACCACCACGACTCATCACGGCCGTTACGACGCCGGCACCTCTCGTCGATCTCGTGATGTCGATGCTGGCTGGCAATGCGGCAGATCGGCCGAGGGATCTGCGATTCGTCGCCAAGACCCTCGAAGCCTTCGAGGCCCAGCGTTTCACGCCCATCGTCGCTGCGACGGTCGCGCCCGTTGTCATTGACGCGAGCAGGCCGCACGATGAGCGGGCCATCAAACCCTCGATCGGCTCCTGGATCGTGATCGCAGCGCTTGCCGCGGCTTTGGTCGCCGTGTTCGTTTTTCTACCGCGCTTTGCTTCGACTCCGAAAGTTCTACCAGCAGTGCTTCCGCAGGAGACGGGTGAGACGTCGAGCTCGCGAGTCGATGGCGACGAGCAGTCCGCCGTACAGCAGCGTATCCGTGATTTCGAGGAAGCCGACGCCCGTTATCGTGCGCAGCTCGAGGAGCTTGAGTCGCAGGGCGCGGGTATCTGGGGTGGCACGACCTTTGCCGCGGCGAAATCTTTGGGCGCGCAGGCGAGCGATGCAGAGGCCTCGCGCGACTACGTTCTCGCGCTCGACCGGATTTCCGTCGCCAATCAGCGACTCGACCGAGTTGTCGCGGAGCGCCCGCGGGCGCTCGAGCGTCAGTTGCGCGATGGTGATACCGCACTCGATGCAGGGCGTCTCGAGCTTGCCAAGCAGGCTTTCGAGCTCGCCAAGCGAATCGATCCGACTAATTCTGAGGCGGGGCGTGGCCTCGCTCGAGTAAGCGCACTCGGGCCGGTGCTGACGGCACTGGTTGCTGCCGAGACGGCATCTCTCACTCTCGATCATCTTTCGGCCCTTACCCGGTATGAAGAGGTCTTGCGGGCGGATCCGGTCAATCGTGTTGCTCGGGAGGGCGTCGCGCGCGCGCGGTCTGCCATCGGAACCGATCGTTATGCGCGTCAGATCGGCGAGTCGCTTGCTGCACTGCGCGCAGGAAATACCCAGGCGGCGCGTGAGGCACTCGCATCAGCCAGCGCTTTGCGACCCGGTGGAGCGGAAGTCGTGGCCGTTCGTTCGCAGATTGATGCCGCGGGTACACGCCAGGATCTCGAGTCGACACGCGCCGAGATCTCCGCCCTCGAAGTAGCTGAGCAGTGGGGTGAGGCACTGCTTCGATACGACGCATTGCTCGCTCGCGACCCGACGCTGGGCTTTGCCCGCACCGGCCGCGCCCGCGTAGCTCCGCGTGCCGAGCTTGCACGACGAATCGATCTTATATTGAACAATCCGTCGCGACTCTCCGCGCCGGAAGTACGGCGCGAAGCCGATCGCTTGCTCGCTGATGCCACCCGAATAAGCGGAGCAGCGCCCGTCCTCCGCCGTCAGAGCGAGAGCTTGCGAGAAGCCGTGAAGCTTTACGACAAACCTGTGCTCGCAGTGCTCGAGTCCGATGGCGTGACGCTCGTCGCAGTACAGCGCATCGGAAATTTTGGAGCATTCACTCGGCGCGAGATTCAGTTGAAGCCCGGACGTTATGTTGCCGTGGGTAGTCGCGAGGGTTTCCGTGACGTACGTCGCGAGTTCACGGTGACGCCCGAGTCATCGATGATGGTGATCTCGGTTCGCTGCACAGAGGCTGTCTCGTGAACGATACGATCCGCGCTTTGCAGAGCCTCGTCGTTCACGAGCCTGGCGGTGTTCGTGCGCTCGGCTTACCCTGTCGAATCGGTGGGGTGGTGGGTGATGACGTAATCGTGCCTGACGTCTCCGCCGGTACTTCCTTGCTGCTGCAGAAGGTCGACGGTGATTTAGTCGTCTCCGCTATCGGCGTGGGTGGGGCGATCAACGGAGTGCTCCTGCTCGAAGGGGCACTGGTAGTGCTGCAACCTGGAGACGTCATCACGCTCGGGTCGGCACGGATTCTTTTGAGATTTCCTGCGACCCACGAATATTCCGCCTCACTCGAGGTGCGTCACCTCGTCGGTAACGATACGGTTTCACCGGTAGACTTCGAAGGTGTTGAGAGTCGCGAGTCGGTCGATGATGAACGCGTGACGGCCTCGATGCTCGAGGGTGTGGGCCCGACTGAGGTTTCATCGAACCGTCTGCAACCCACGGAGGAAGAGCACGCCAATCGTAGGTTGTTTGCGATTGCGGCGATGCTGCTCGTCGTATTCGGCATCTTCGCCATATTCCTATCGAGGCTAGAAACCGTTCTCGTGACCGTTAGCCCAGCTGAGGCCGACGTCAGAGGCTCCGGGTTCGGATGGCGTTCGGGCGACTCGCTTTTGTTGCTGCCGGGCGAGCGACGGATTAGTGCAGAGCTTGAGGGCTATTTGCCGGTCGAGCGGCGTATCGAGGTGCGAAAAGACGAACCGTTGTCACTCGAACTGCGGCTCGCGCCTAAGCCTGGCATCCTCGAGATCGACACCGGGGGCGTATCTGCGACGGTGTTCATCGATGGTGCCGAAGCTGGTGTTGCTCCCGGTGATATCGAAGTTCCGGGCGGTACGCGGACGTTGACTCTACGTGCCGAGCGTCATCTCGAACATATCGAGACTGTTGAAGTGCAAGGCAAAGGCGTAAGACAACCGCTTGGCATCAAGTTGCGTCCATCCTGGGGCTCACTTGATGTGAGTACGACGTCCACTGGAGCGTCGTTGACCGTCGATGACGGAGCGGCTGTGCTGTTGCCTGCAAAAATCGACCTTCCCGCCGGGCTTCACCGACTGCGTATCAGCGCCGGTGGTGCCAAAGATTGGCGGAGTGCAGTACTCGTGAGAGCGGGGGAAGTGCAGCGTATCGGCCCGATCGAACTGGGTGCTCCGGATGCACGTCTGCGCGTGACATCCTCACCTTCGACGGCGGATATCACGGTCGGTGGTGTGTTCCGCGGGCGCACTCCGGCTACCGTGGAACTACCGGCGGGAGCTACACACGAACTCACGATTTCGCTGCAGGGGTATGGCGCAGCGACGCGCGAGGTGTTCGCTGAAGCGGGTCGTGAATCGGCACTCGCCGTGACGTTACGCCCGATACCTGTGCAACTTACTTTGCAAGGTGATCCGACGGATGTCGAAGTTCGCGTAGCGGGGCAGAGCAAAGGTAGGACGCCGCTGACTTTGGAGTTACCCGCGAGAAAGCACACACTCGAACTTCGCAAGGAAGGCATGCAGGATGAGCGAATCGACGTCGATTTGTCCTCTACCGTCGATCGCACCGTTGATTACAAAATGATTCCCGTTGGTCGTTCCCGCGACTGGAAGCCACCCCCTCCAGCGCTGCGCGCCCAGAGTGGCACCCTGCTGCGGCTCATTTCGGGCGGTAGCTTCACCATGGGTAGCGAACGACGCGAGCAGGGACGTCGAGCCAACGAATTCGCGCGCAAGATCACGTTGACGCGGCCATTTTATTTAGGGACTCGCGAGGTGACCAATGGCGAGTTTAGGCGTTTCAAGGCCGATCACGCTTCGGGCTTCATAGGCAAGCGGACGCTGGATCTCGATACGCAGCCTGTGAGCAACGTCGGCTGGAGCGATGCCGTCGAGTACTGTAACTGGCTCTCTGCTCAGGAAGGGCTGCCCGTTGCCTATCAAAAAAAGGACGGTCGCTGGGTGTTGATCCAGCCTATGACTACTGGATATCGCTTGCCGACCGAAGCGGAGTGGGAGTTTACGGCTCGCCATCCGGGTGTCGGGGCTCGTACGCAGCGTTACGAATGGGGTGATGCACTGCCGCCCCCTGCCGGCATAGGGAACCTCGCTGGCGCAGAGGCGGTCGACGAGATGACCCGTGTTCTCGAAGGCTGGCAGGACGACTATCAGGTCGTCGCACCGCCCGGAAAGTTCAAGGCCAATGGCCTCGGAATCTTCGATATGACCGGCAACGTGTCTGAATGGGTGCACGACGTTTATGTCTCGTTCGATGCAAATGCCGGCGGGATGGATCCGACGGGTCCTGCCGAGGGTGGCAATAGACATGTAGTGAAAGGCAGCAACTGGCGAACCGCGACTTTCGCGGATTTGCGTGCTGCATGGCGTGAAGGAGTGGACAATGCGTCGCAGGACATCGGATTCAGGGTCGCCCGTTATGCGGAGTAACGTCAGGGCCTGGCGAATGATAGGCATCACCTTCGCGGCAGCTCTCCTGTGCTGGGGCGCCTCGATCGTGATGCTGCGCGCCGTTGCCCAGAACGCGACGCCAGTTGCGAGCGATCAAGCGCAGACCGCCGAGTCAAACGAAGCCGAAGAAGTCCAGAGACGCTCTGCAGCACCTAAAACCGCCGATGAAGAGGCGCCGGAGTTTCGCGATTCCGCCGACAACAACATCAGCTTGCCGATCGATATCTGAACTGTGAATACCGTCCTCATGAACAAGAAACTCCCCAACGAATTTTTCTTCACGATCGTTGCGCTCGTGATCTCGACCATCCTGGTGCACAGCGTTTACGTACTACACGTAAGACCGGTCGCCGAGGCAACTCTGCAAGCAGACCGGGAGCGTATGCGAGTCGATCCGGACTATGTGCCAAGACGCTCTCTAGAAGTCGTTCTCAAAGATTACGAGCAGCAGGCGGAGATAATTCTCATGTTCTGGGCTCTTGCGATCATGGGCTACAAGACGATCACGCATCGACGCGAGCAACAAGTGCTCGAGGCAGATCTGCTGCGGCTTCCCGATGGGATGAAAATACTGCCCGAGGATACGCGCGAGTACTCGCGGCAGCTTGAGGTGCTTCCTCCCGAAACACGTGAAACCTTGTTGCCGCGCGCTTTGCTCGGCGCCTTGGCCCGTTTCGGCGCAACCCGAAACGTTCAGGACGCCTCGACCGTGGCCCATGGTATCTGCCAGTCCGAGGCCGAGCGACTGGACTCCGATCTCGCACTGCTGCGATACATCGCCTGGGCGATACCAGCCATCGGATTCATTGGCACGGTGCGCGGTATCGGCGATGCGCTCTCGCAGGCTCATAAGGCGGTGACCGGTGATATCTCCGGCGTTACCGAGGGCCTCGGCGTTGCATTCAACTCGACGTTGATCGCTCTGCTGTTGTCGATCTTGCTGATGTTCTTAATGCAGCAGTTGCAGCGGGTCCAGGAGCGACGCGTACTCGATACCGAAACTTGGCTCGACCAGAAAGTCATCCGAAATCTTCAGGCGCGTTCATGAGTGTGACGGGGCTGTATCTGCACGACGCGGCGCTCGCCGTGGCAAGCGGAGGCAGCCTCGTGGCCGCGGCGCCGTCGATCGTCCTCGCCGATCCCTCGCGCCCGCTCTCTCTTGGGCAACCGGGGCGCGATGTGGCGCGGTTGACACCACGTCTGGTGAGTACCGAACACTGGGCTTTGCTTGCGCGGCAGGCAGGGCGCGCGACACCGGAAACGATAGCCGTCTGCCGGGCGGAGCTCGCCCGACGTATCGACACGACTTTGCGCTCCGCACCGCTGCAGTGTGCCGTATCGGCGCAGTACGACGGCGCGCTCGGCGCGCTTCTTGCGGTGGCCCGCCTCGCTGGTATCGACATCGGGGGCTTCCATGACGCCGCCGTGCTGGCGGTCGCGGCGAGTGGCATCTCCGCGAGCACGCTGGTGCTCGAGATCGGTCTCGCTCACGTCAGTGTGACGCGGGTCGAGGTGATCGACGGTGAGGCGCGGCGTCGCGCTGCGGTAATTCGTCGCGGGGTAGGCCGGCTCGCACTGCAGCAGGCCTGGCTACGGATGATCGGCGAAGCCATGGTACTCGCCACGCGCTTCGATCCGTTGCACGATGCGGCGACCGAGCAGCGTTTATATGATCAGCTCGATGAGTCGGCAGCGATTGCCGCACGCGACGGAACTTGTCGGATAGAGCTGGCGACCGGCCGCGAACTCGTACACGTCGAACTCGGTCGTGATCAATTTGTAGAGGCGGCCCGCGATATCTATCGCAGCATCGCCAGCGCACTGCACGAGCTTCGCCCTGCAGGGCAGCGGGTCAATGTCCTTCTCGATGAAGCCTGTCTCGATTTGCCCGGACTCCTCGAGTGTTTGCTAGAGATGCGCGGTTGTCGCATCTTGGGACACTCGTCCGCGCTCGTCGCTCGTGCCGCGACCTTGCTTAGTAATGAGCCCGAGGCCGATGGCACAGTTTCCGTGCAGCGAGGCTGTCGAAATAACCTTGAGCTCGAAAGCGCACGCGAAATCGATTTTGGCGGTCGTGAACCCATGCGCCAAATTCCGCCCTCGCATGCACTTTGGGAGGGGCGTGCAATCGCGTTGCCCCGCCGCGGATTCCTCGAAATCGGTCGCGCCCCGGATGCCGACGGCATCCGCCTCGCCGAGGGGTTGACCGGTGTATCGCGGCTTCACTGTTCGCTGCATGCCGACACGGAAGGCGTGACGCTGGTACCGCATACACCACAGGGGACGTGGCTCAACGAAGAGCGCGTACTCGGGCGGGTACGTGTCTCATCGGGCGACCGTTTACGGATCGGCACACCGGGGGTCGTGATCGACCTTATTGCCGTTGGAGTGACGAGCGATGGCACGTCGTAAGGTTGAGGTTTTCAGCCTCTCTTTCCTCGACGTGATCTGCTGCGGCTTCGGTGCCGTCATTTTGTTTTACACCATTATCAGTGCGCAAAGCGGCATAGAGCGGACACGCAAGGCAGAAGATCTCAGCGCCCAGGTCGCCAAGCTAGAAGAGGAGGTTATCGTCGGCGCAAAGAATCTCGTCGTGCTGCGCAATACACTCAAAAAAACGGAGAGCGAGACAATTTCCGCCTCATCGCGGGCCACCCAGCTCATCGAAGAGCTGCAGCGTAAGCGTGAAGAAAGCTTCATTTACGATGCCGAAACACTCGCCAAACGCGAGCGAATTGAGAAACTTAAAGCAGATGTGCAAGCACTGGAGACGAGCACACGACGTCTCGAAGCGAGCGCGCAGGTGGCCACGCCGCGCGGAGAGCTGACTGGCGCGGGCAAGTCGAAAGCAAGCCGACGGTACATCACGGGTCTGACCCTCAAGGGGCGCCGCATTCTCGTGCTCGTAGATCGTTCTGCAAGCATGCTCGATGAAGATCTCGTCAACATCATCCGACTGAGAAATTCACCACCAGCGATCCAGCTCGCCGCTGATAAATGGCAACGAGCCACGGACATCGCACAGTGGATCGTCGCCGAGATTCCCGAAAGCTCTCAGTACCAGGTTTACGGATTCAACACCTCGGCAGCGCCGCTGCTCGAGGGGACGGCAGGTGAGTGGTTGCCGGGAAACGATTCTAAGCGGCGGGAGCAACTTCAGGACCAGATTACGCAGATGGCGCCCGTCGGCGGTACCAGCCTCATCAACGCTTTCGCAGCCGTTCGCGAGATGAAGCTGCCCCCTGACCAAATCGTACTCATCACAGACGGTTTGCCGACGCAGGGAGCCACTGCACCGGTGCTGCGCCGATATGTCGATGCAGCTGATCGCGCAAAGCTTTTCGACGAAGCGACCCGCGGTATCAACAAGAATGTTCCGGTGGATGTCATTCTGATGCCGATGAAAGGCGACGTTCCGGCGCCGCATCGATTCTGGGGGCTCGCCCGGGCGACCAAGGGCGCCTTCGTCATGCCCTCGCCGGACTGGCCATGAAACTTAAGCGTCGCGACACCGAGGTCTTCAGTTTGTCGTTCCTCGACGTGATCTGCTGCGGATTCGGCGCCATTATTCTTTTGCTCGTGCTGTCCGAGTTCGGCCAGCCTATCGTGATAGAGCGTTCGCGACAGGATCTTGAGTCCCAGATCAAGAAATTGCAGGAAGAGCTGTTCGTATTACGAGGTGAGAGCGCTGTTCTCGAGCGCGAACTGCAAGGACGGATCGATGTGCTCGCAAAGGAGCGACGAAATCTCGCCAAGGTTGCCGGTGACGTGTCGAGCTTGCGTGGCCAATTTGATGCATCACGCCAAAATGCCGCCGTCAGCAACATCCTTGAGAACGAACTGCTGTCGGCCTATCAGGAGCTCGAGGCTGAGAAAAAGAAGTTGATGCAAGTTTCGCGAACGCGACGCCAGATCCAGACCCAAGCGGTGGGCGGCATTCCGGTCGACAGCGACTACGTCATATTTTTGATAGACACCTCGGGTAGCATGCAGGGAGGGCATTGGGAGACCGCCATCGAGGTGATGCGCGAAATTCTCGACATCTACCCGCGGCTGAAGGGCGTACAGATCGTCGACGACAACGGTCGCGAGCTCTTTGCCGGAACCCGCGGTCGGTGGCTCACCGATTCACCCGCTTTGCGTACGGATATCGTTCAGCGGATGCGCAGCTGGCGCTCGTTCAGTGATTCGAGCCCGGCGGACGGCATCGAGCTTGCAATCAAAAATTACTGGTCGGCCGAGCGGCGTATCAGCATCTATGTACTCGGCGACGAGTTCACCGGAGAATCGATCCAAGGCGCACTGGACGCCGTCGATCGTATCAATCGACCCGACGCGACGGGACGTCGGCGGGTTCGCATACACGCTATCGGCTTCCCCGAGGCTCCCGGCATGACGCCATTTACAAATATTCGTTTCTCGGCCCTAATGCGTGCCATGTGCGAGCGTAACGACGGTACGTTCGTCGGACTGACGAATACCAAGAGTTGCGCATTCAGTATGAACATCGGAGGCGTAATGACATGCGTCGGGGGCAACTAGCAGCAATCGTCATTACGTCTGCAGTGCTCGTCGGCTGCGGCGGTATTCAGATCGCGCCAAAGCCGTCGTTGCCGCGCGCACTCATCGAGCGCATCCCAGCGAAAGTGGGGCTCGTGATGTCCGCCGAGCAGCGCAACTACGTGCACTCCGAAACTCGCAGTGGCGTGCCTTGGAGCGTCGCTCTCGGTGAGGGACAGCGCCAACTCGCCCGCGAGATTCTCGCTGCGACCTTTGGAGAAGTGGCGGAATTCACCGATATCGACTCAGCCCGTAACGCAACGGTTCAGGCACTGTTCGAGCCGATCACGGAGCAATATTCCTTCGCGACAGCCCAAGAAACCGGTGGCGAGTATGTGGCGGTGACCATTCGTTACCGCATCAACGTTCTCGCTCCGAACGGCGAGCGTTACGACTCGCTGACCCTGACGGGTTACGGTACGGCGATGGCCGACGGGTTGAGTTCAGGCGAGCCCATGGAGGAGGCGACGCGCGTTGCAATGCGTGATGCGGCAGCGCGATTTCTCACGCAGTTTCCGGAGACCCAAGTGGCCAAGGTACTCGCGGGAGGCAAGCGTCTCGAGGTTAGTGCCGAAGATGCCATGCGCGCGCTCAACGCCGCGGGCATGAAAATCGAGGCGTTGCCGATTCGTGTGTCGCGCCGGATCAATCCCGAATGGAAGCCGGCTCCGTCGGCGCCCTCTCTGTCGACGCCTTCTCCGGCTGGATCCTGACGAACAGTCGCTCGCGGAGCACGACTCCCTCGGTTGCCACTGGGTCGCCGGCGACCAGACGCGGAGCGAAACGCGCTTTGCGAGCCGCCAGTGCGGCAGCCCGTGTGGTGTTCTCCGGAGCCGTCGAGCTCGCCACGTCGACCGCGGACACCTTTCCATCGCTAGCAATGCGCAGTCGCATATCGACTTCGCGTATAGCGTAGTCTGTCGGATTTGCAGGTCGCATACGTGTCACCGAGGCTGAAGGCGCTCGGTAGACGAGAACCCGCGGCGCATCGAAAAGTGTGGCGGCGGAGCTGCCTGCAGCACTCAAAGCTTTCCAGCCGTCCGCATAGGCAGTGTTGGCCCGCGAAAGATTGCCACTGACGAGATGCCAGTCGCCAAGTTGGGCCAGAGTCTCGCCGAGCATGCGCGAGTCGAGCGGCTCCGTTCGACGGATGATGTCAACTGCATAAGTCAGAGCGCGCACGCCTTCTGAATTCAGACGCGACTGGTTGTTGCCGACGATGAATGGGTCGATGTTCTCATTGAGCTCGAATGCGGGTTGAGCTTCGACTTCCGGACCGTAAATGGCCTCGAGCAGCCACGTTCGCGCCAGTCCACGCAGGCCGGGGACACCGGCAATAGGCTTGTCCGAAGAAAGTTCCTCTGCGAGCTGCAGGGCACGCGCATGAAGTCCGCGTGCAGTCGTATAGCGGCCGACCGACTCGAACCATCGAGCATAGCGATCGAGCGGCTCGACCAGCCGCAAGTCACGCTTTCCATATGCGGTTTCCGCGATACGAAAGGCGCTCTGATGCTCGCGCTCCGCCTCCGCCTGCTGGCCGGTAGCGACATACGCTTCGATCAACGCATCGACGGTATCGAGTTGGTCGATGTTGAAGAGTCCGTCGAGATTGCGAGACAGATCGACCGCACGACGCAGCACCGCCACGGCTTCGGCAGGTCGCCCGAGAGCTAGCCAAGTTTCTCCTAGGCCCTCAAGCGGACGGATGAGCATGCGATCAGCTCCCGAGAGCTCGCCCTCGATGAGCCCGACCGCCCGCCGATAAGCCGCCTCGGCCTCGGCGAATTCGCCCCGACGGAAGTACACGGTGCCGAGGTTGGTGAGCGGGTTGACGAGCTCACGCGAGTTGCTGCCGTATTTGGCTTCGACCACGGCGACGAGCCGCTGCGCTCGCTCGCCAGCAGTGACTAGATCGTTTGCATCGAGTGCTGACTTGAAGCGTGCAAAGATTTGCAGCGGCTGATCGCCGTTTGCGGTAGCGCTATCCGGTGCTTCGTTGGTCGAGGCGACCGCGCCCGCCGACAGCAGCCAGAGGAGAAGACAAGCGACGGCTTGGCTCAGCGTCGCTCGAAAAGATAATGCGAGACCAGCCATTCGCGTCCACTCCGGTAACCGAAGAGTTCTGCACACGACATGAAGAAGACCCGCCAGTAGACCCACCATTTGAGGGCTTGGTTCCCTCCGTAGGCGTTCGCGAGAATGGGCATCAGCGTCTCGCGATGGGCATCCATATTCTGGAGCCACGCTTCTGAGGTGAGTTGATAGTGTCGGCCGTCTACCTGCCAGTGGTCGGCGAGGCGGAGATGCCTCTGGAAATAATGCAGCAGATCGTCACTCGGCATGATGCCGCCTGTGAAGAAGTACTTTGCCATCCAGTCCGTCTCGTCACGTACCTCAAAGGTGTACGCGAAGCGGTGATGGGTAAAGATATGAACGAAAAGAGTAGCTTCGGCAGACATCCATCCGGCGATACGCGCAAGCAGAGTCTCGTAGTTGCGCATGTGCTCGAACATCTCGACGGAAACCACTCGATCGAAGCGGATCTCCGGGCCGAAGTGCAGCTGGTTCACATCGCAGGTGATTATTTCGAGATTTCGCAGCCCACGCTCGGCAGCTCGGGTGTCGATAAAAAGTTTTTGGGTACGTGAATTGGAGATCGCTGTGATCCGCGAGTCCGGATATTTCTCTGCCATCCACAGCGAAAGCGAACCCCAGCCACAGCCGAGTTCGAGAATGCGATCGCCATTCTTGAGACGTGCACGCTCACAACTGAGAGCGAGCATGCGGGCCTCGGCCTCATCGAGATTTTTCGCTGCAGACTCGATAGTGAAGTCATTGTAGTAACAGCTGCTGTACTTCAAATGACGGCCGAGCACCTTCAGGTAGAACTCGGTCGGTACTTCGTAATGCTGCTCGTTCGCCGCAGCGGTATGGATGGCGATGGGACTTTCGCGAAGTTGCCGTACCATCGACATGAGATGAGCCTGTTGTTTTTCGGGACTCCCCTTGTCTTCTTCGCGCAGCCGATCGGCAAGCAGTTCGCGGATCCGATGGCGGATCAGCCAGTCGGGAACGCGATCCTGCTCGAGCAGGCGCAGGGCGAGGGTAGGGCTGTTCGGGTCGGTCATGACGGTTCGATGCTCTTAAGGCGGGCGAGCGCCCGCTCGAGAACGGGAATCAGCAGCCTATAGATTACATAAATAAAGACAGGTCCGATAAGGACCCAACCGATGGCGGCATGCAAGATCGCGTCCCAAAGAGTGATGATGGCCTCGAGCACCCCGTTGGCGATGAGTTCCAATCCCGCCTCGATGGTCAAAGGTTGGGGCTCCGCACCGACAATCGTCTCGCCTAGTCGAACAAACGGGATGATTAGTACGAGCTGTAGCGGCGACATCAGATAACTGATGAGCTGGATCGCAGGCAGATTCAGCCGCAACCATAGTGCGAGCACCGTCAGTGCGGGAGTCGATACACCGAGGACCGGAAACAGCCCGATGCCCGCGCCTAGCGCCATGCAAAGTGCGAGTTCCCGCGGCGCGAGCCCCTGTGCGAGTAGCGAAAGAACGGGCTCGACGATGCGACGTCGTATGACGGTTAGCATAGGGTCTCAGGTGTTCTGTCGAGCGAGAATGGCGGAGGCGGGCTCATCTTTAGCGAGCCGAGATAGTTGCAGCAGCACGTAGGCAGCCATCGCCATGTTACCTAGCAGCATGATGGCAACGAACCAGCCGATTCGCGGGAGCGTCCGTAATTCTTTGTAAAAAACCCAGACATAAAAAGTCAGGAAGCCATAGTAGGCGTCGATCAGCGTCGCGATCGTCCACCACTTGTCCGGCGAATCCACGAGTCCTCGCCAATCGAGAACCGATTGCTGAAAGCTTGCGTACGTCGTGTAACAAAAAAGCGATACGAGGATGAATCCGAAAAAAAGCTTCAGTACGGTTTTATTCACGGGATTCTCCGTTTCAGACGCGCGGAGCGATGCGCGGCGAGGAAGAAGCGAGGGCGGCGCCGATCAGCAGCGCCGCGATATCTGTGGTGTCCGGCAATCGTCCGGCCACCCATTGTTGCAGGAATTCCGCGGCGAGTGCGACTACGATCACGAGAGGCAACGGCGGCAGCCGACGGAGGCTGCAATCGAGGGCGAGCCATGCGAGACCGATCCCGAGAAAGAGCCGTTCGAGCAGGGGAAGCGCACCCGGATCGGCCGGGATCCCGGCGAGCTCGGCGAACGGGAGCCAGATCGCAGGTCCATCTGCCGCGGTTCCCGCACCGGGCGACAGTGCAGCAGCAAAGAAAGCGCCGAGCGCAAGTAAGAAGGCATGTCCATCCCATCCACGAGGATCAACTCGCCGCAGCAATGCGACTATGGGCAGAGCAACCACTGCTGCGGACGCTTCGTCGGGACCGAGATGCTGCCCGACGAAGAAAAGTCGTCCGGCGATAGAGGCGATGACGAGCGTCAGCAATGCTGACCAGAAATAAGGCCTCCTAAAGAGAGCGTTGACGAGTGATGCCAGCAATAAATAGCAGGTGAGGTACGCTAATGCTTGGGATACCGAAAAAGGCATCGCGAGACTCGCCTCGATCGCCGACTCGATCCGTCCCGGCCGTAGTCGTGGCACGAACGGGGCAAGATGAGCAACGAGCCACAAGGCGACGAGCAGCAGGGGCGCTGCGCCAACGTTCTCGCGCTGCAGGCGCCTTGACCATGGGCGCACGGGAAGAGCGGAATACAACGCAGCGAGCACGGTTCCGAGAGCCGCACTTGCGAAATTGAGAGCCCAGTCGGCGAGGCTAGGGTCTCGTGGTGGTAGGGCATGCTGTAATACTTCGATACCGAGCGACAGTACTGCTGCGCCGAGTATCGGCAGCATCATTCGCGTGAACGCCGAATGACTTTTTTCCAGTGCCATGGACCCCAGCAGCCCGAACGGCAGATAGAGCAGAAGGTTGACGACGGCGTCGCGCTGCGAGGGGGCTCGCCACTGCTGTAACTGTGGTAGCCCCGATTTCAGCGCTTCAACGAGCGGGCGCCACTGCATATCGAATGGATAAAGCGATGCGCTCGCGATCAGCAGAGCCCAGGCCGCTAGTAGCCCGAGCGACAGCCGTTGAGCCATCTCGTCCTGAGGGGTCAAAAACTTTCCGTAACGGACGAAAGCGATCACTTGCGTCCGAAGAGCCGATCGAGTTCGGCCCGTGCGGCGTCTGCCGCAGCGATATCGACAGGCTTGAAGGCGCCCGCTCGTGGCTTGAAGTGATCGCAGAAGTTGGCCCGCTCTTTATCCCGAACCTCCTCGGCCGTCGGTTCGCGGCAATGTTTGGCGAGTCTCGGCTCATAGTCGATACAGAGCTTGCAGACGTGTAGCTCTGCACGACATTTCGGGCACTCGTCGAGCCGTCGCAGTGGCAGCGACAGGTTGGCGAGCGAAGCGCCGCACTTCCAGCAGACGAGATCGTGAGCCATCGTTGCGAAGGCTAGCGGGTCTCGAGACGGTCCGCCAGAAAGTCGGCAAGGGCTTTGCCGGTGTGCGAACGTCCCTTGCGACGCATAAGACCCTGAGGTGCTCCCTCGGCCACGATACGACCACCGCCCGTACCTGCCTCCGGTCCCATATCGAGTACCCAGTCGGCTTCGGCGATCACGTCTAGGTTATGTTCGACGAGAACCACCGTGTTGCCGGCATCGACCAGTCGATGCAATACCTGGATGAGTTTCTCGACATCCGCCATGTGCAGACCCACCGTCGGCTCATCGAGGACATAAAGCGTATGTTTGGGTTTCGCCCTGAGCGGTGCGCGCAGGTCGACGCGAACTTTAGACAGTTCGGTCACGAGCTTGATGCGCTGTGCTTCGCCTCCAGAGAGGGTGGGACTCGATTGGCCTAGCGTCAGGTAACCGAGCCCGACGTCGCAGAGCAACTTCAATACGTGATGCAGCGTGGCGTGTGGTTCGAAGAATTTCGCTGCATCCTCAATATTCATCGCCAGTACGGTGCCGATATTGAGGTCACGCCACGTGACAGCCAGTGTCTCTGCATTGAATCGACCGCCTCGGCAGGCGTCACAGCCGACCTTCACGTCAGGCAAGAAATTCATTTCGATCGTCTGGACGCCCTGACCCTCGCAGGCCTCGCAACGTCCACCCGCTGTATTGAACGAAAAGCGCCCGGGTCCATAGCCGCGCAGGCGAGCTTCCGACGTCCCAGCGAAGATCCGTCGGATCTCGTCCCAGATGCCGACATAGGTGGCAGGGCAGGAGCGCGGTGTTTTGCCGATGGGAGTCTGATCGACTTCGAGCACCCGATCGATGGCCTCGATCCCGCGGATCGTTTTGCAGCCGACGACATGGCCGTTGTCACCCACCAGCGCGTGGGCGCTCGCGTAGAGTACATCACGCGCCAACGTCGATTTTCCCGATCCCGATACGCCGGTGATGACGACCAGGCGACCCAAGGGAATGCGTGCGTCGATACCCGCGAGGTTGTGCAGCGTTGCGTTCTCGATGCGTAGTGAGGGTGTTTTCGAGTGCACGGGGCGCTTCGGCTCGCGGCCATGACGCAGTGGGTTGCGAAGGTAGCGTCCCGTGATCGACCCCGGATTGGCGATCAAATCGTCGACCGTGCCGCGACCGACGATACGGCCGCCGCGTGCGCCAGCGCCAGGACCCAGATCGATCACATGATCGGCGCGTCGGATGGTGTCTTCATCATGCTCTACAACTACCAGTGTATTTCGATGGGCTGCGAGTTCTCCGAGCGCATCGAGCAGGATACGGTTGTCTCGCGGGTGAAGTCCGATCGTCGGCTCATCGAGTACGTAGCACACGCCGCGTAGATTTGAACCGAGCTGCGCCGCGAGACGGATCCGCTGTGCTTCGCCCCCGGAGAGCGTCGGTGCCGCGCGATCGAGTCCGAGGTAACCGAGCCCCACGCGACTCAGGAACTCGAGTCGAGTACGGATTTCCGCCAGCAGATCTCGGGCGATGATCCGTTCGCGACGATCAAGCTTGAGTCGAGCGAGTGACTGCGCCGCTTGTGCAACCGACTGGCAGGTGAATTGACCGATCGACCGATCACGAAAACGGACGGCACGTGCGATCCGGTTGAGTCGTTCTCCAGCACAACCGATGCAGGAACGTGCGTCGCCGTCGTGCCACTCATTCCACGTTGCTTCCTCGCCGCTCTGTTCTTCGTCGAAGCCCGCGAGCGCGACACCGGTTCCAAAACAGTCTCCGCACCAACCCTGCTTGCTGTTGAAAGAAAAAAGTCGTGGGTCGAGCTCTGCGAAGCTCGATCCGCAGGCGGGGCAGGCGCGCTTAGTCGAAAAAACCACCGTCTTTTTTGATCCCACCGGCAATATCTGAACTACGCCCTTACCATACTGAAGTGCCTCGGCAAGTTTGGCGCGCAGGTCGTTTTCGCCGCGTGCCGAAATGCCGAGCCGCGCGACCGGCAGTTCGATATCGTGTTCTTTGAAACGATCGAGTCGCGGCCAGGGTTTCACGGGGACACGATCGCCGTCGACCCGCAATTCACGATAACCCTTGCCTGCCGCCCATTTTGCAAGATCGGTGTAAAGACCTTTGCGCGAGACGATGAGGGGCGCCAGAAGATCGATGGTCTTGCCTTTATACTCGCTGATGATACGCGCAGCGATCGCTTCGGCGGATTGAGGCTCGATGGGCACTTTGCAATCCGGGCAGTGCTGCGTGCCGAGCTTCACATAGAGCAGTCGCAGGAAATGATAGATTTCCGTTAGCGTCGCAACGGTGCTCTTACGGCCACCACGACTCGTTCGTTGTTCGATCGCGACCGTCGGTGGAATTCCACGGATAGAGTCGACCTCGGGGCGAGCTGCGGGCTGAACGAACTGTCTCGCGTAGGCGTTCAGCGACTCCAGGTATCGTCTCTGGCCTTCGTTGAAGATGATGTCGAAAGCGAGTGTCGACTTGCCCGAGCCGGAAACACCCGTGACCACGGTGAAGGCGTTGCGCGGAATCTCGACGTCGATGTTGCGAAGATTATGTTCACGAGCATTGCGGATGACGATCTGAGAGCTTTGCGATGGCTCGGCGGCAGCGACTGCGGGCGCGGGCTCGGCGATCGTCGAGCGATCAAGACGATAGCCGGCGAGTGCTTTGCCAGTGTGCGAATGAGCTGATTTTTCGAGATCCTGCGGTGTTCCAACGGCGACGAGATCGCCGCCTCGGTCGCCACCTTCGGGTCCGAGATCGATGATCCACTCTGCGGCACGAATGACATCGAGGTTGTGCTCGATGACGATCAGCGAGTGTCCCGCGTCCAGTAATTTACGGAATGCGCCGAGTAACTTCGCGATATCTTCGAAGTGAAGTCCTGTCGTCGGTTCGTCGAATAAAAAAAGCTTTGCCGTATCGGTGGATTCAGCTAGATGCCCGGCGAGCTTCAATCGCTGCGCCTCGCCACCCGAGAGTGTCGGTACCGGCTGACCGAGACGCAGATAGTCGAGACCGACGTCCGCGAGCGGTGCGAGACGCATTGCGAGGTCCGGTACGTCGGCAAAAAATGCGAGCGCTTCAGTTACCGTCATCTCGAGTACGCCCGCAATCGACGCATCGCGGCCACCCGGACCCGGGTGACGCACTTCCATAGTCTCGCTCCGATATCGCGATCCGTTGCATTCGCCGCAGCGTAAATAGACGTCGGATAGAAATTGCATCTCTACGTGTTCGAAACCGCTACCCGTACACGCTGGACAACGACCGGTACCGGAATTGAAGCTGAACGTACCGGCTGTGTAGCCGCGCTCGCGGGATTCGGGGAGTCTTGCAAACCTCTCGCGGATGACGTCGAAAGCCCCGACGTAGCTCGCGGGATTCGAGCGTGTCGTACGTCCGATCGGCGTTTGATCCACGAAAACCACATCCCGCAGCACCTCGGCGCCTCGCAATGCACGATGCGCTCCAGCCGCCTCGGTCGGGCGGCCAAAGTGCTTGAGTAACGCCGGGTGCAGCACGTCCTGAATCAGGGTCGATTTTCCGGAGCCCGAAACACCAGTGACGCAGACGAGACGTTGCAGCGGAAAGCGAACGTCGATTGTGCGGAGGTTATGCTGGCTGACACCTTGCAACTCGAGCCAATTCGTCTTCTTTCCGGTTTCGACGCGTCGCGATGCCGGCAGGGTGACTTGCCGACGCCCCTCGAGATAGTCGCCGGTTACCGAGCATGGATTCACGCACACCTCGCGTGGTGTTCCCCACGCGACGATATTGCCGCCGTTCTCGCCTGCTCCCGGGCCGAGATCCAGAAGTCGATCTGCTTGCTGCATGATCTGCGGATCATGTTCTACGACAAGCAATGAATTTCCTGCATTACGCAGCCTGTGCATCACGCCGATCACCCGTTGCATGTCGCGCGGATGCAGGCCTATCGACGGCTCATCAAGCACGAACAGGGTGTTGACGAGCGAAGTACCGAGCGCCGTCGTCAGATTGATTCTTTGTACTTCGCCACCCGATAGCGTGCGCGACTGGCGATCGAGAGTGAGGTATCCGAGCCCGACATCGCAAAGATATCGATAACGACTTCGTATTTCGGCAAGTAGCAGTTCGGTGGCCTCATCTAGAGCGCCCGGTAATCGCAAGGAGTCGAAGAAATCACGCCCGCGCTCAATGGGCAGCAGCATGAGGTCATGTACACAAAGTCCCGGCAACTCATCCAGTGTTTGCTGCGCCCACTCGACGCCGCGCGGCCGGAAGCGCTGTCGATCCCCGAGCGTCTCACAGGCGAGCACAGTGGTACCGAGTCTCCAGAGCAAAGATTCGAGCGCCAACCTTGCGCCGTCGCACGTGTTGCAAGGCGTATAAGCCCGATACTTCGAGAGCAGTACGCGGATGTGCATCTTGTACGCCTTGGTCTCGAGCCAAGCGAAAAAGCGCTTTACGCCATACCAGACGTTCTTCGCCCATTTGCCTTCGCCCTCGATCACCCACTCGCGTTGCGCTTGCGACAGTTGACGCCACGGAACATCGAGCGGGATCCCGCGCTTTTTCGCGAGCCGCTCGAGATCGTCTTGGCACTCGCTGTATGACTCCGTCTGCCAGGGGCGTATCGCACCCTCGCGCAGGGTCTTTCCGTGATCCGGAATCACGAGTCCGTAGTCGACGCCGATGATTCTGCCGAAGCCACGACAGGCCTCGCAGGCCCCGACGGGCGAGTTGAAGGAGAAGCTGCTCGGTGTTGGCTCTCGATAAGCGATATCGCAGCGTGCGCAATGCAGGGCGCTCGAATAGCGCCAGGTTTCCCTAACGACCTCCGGGTCGACGCTCTCGAGCGCGTGCACGTGCATTTGTCCACGGCCGACTCGCAGAGCGGCCTCGAGAGTCTCGGCAAGCCGGGCATCGTCAGTATTTCCGAGACGCAGACGATCTTGAACGACTTCGATCACCTGCTTGCTACGAGTCCGTGTGCGGGTATAACCCTGCTTTTCGAGTAGACCGAGGATTTCGTTTTCCTTGAAGTTCTTCGGAATCTTGACCTCAAAGCAAACGAGAAGGCGCGGGTCGCCGGCTTTGGAGGCGCGATCGCGCAAATCGGAACGAATGGTCTCGGGAGAGTCTCGTCTAACGAGTTCGCCGCACTTTCTGCAGTGCAGGTGAGCTCCGCGGGCGAACAAAAGTTTCAGGTGATCATTGAGCTCGGTCATCGTGCCGACGGTGGAGCGCGACGTACGCACCGGATTCGTCTGGTCGATGGCGATTGCCGGGGGAATGCCCTCTATGCGGTCGACCGCGGGCTTATCCATGCGGTCGAGAAACTGGCGTGCATACGGCGAGAAAGTCTCGACGTATCGACGCTGCCCTTCAGCATAGAGCGTGTCGAAAACGAGCGAGGACTTCCCGGAGCCGGACACACCCGTGACGACGACGAGCTCACCGGTCGGTATCTCGAGATCGAGGTTCTTCAGGTTGTTTTGGCGGGCGCCGCGAACGACGATCGCCTCACGGCCGGATTGGGACATGAGCGTGTGGGGTCGAGCCTTCAGGGAGAGCGGAATGCTAGCTTTTTGCTACGCTTCGTGGAACCGCAATGAGAGGGGGAGAGCATCATGGCTGACATCACGCGTCGTAGTCTGCTCGAGGGAGCCGTCGGAATGTCGGTCGCGGCCGGCCTCGCCTCGGGAGGGGTACCGGGGCAGGCTGCGGGGGCTTCGACTCCCGCAGTGCGAGCGGTGGGCGCCGATGGTCGTTATCCGACCGTGCCCCTCGTCCAATCATCGCTGCGGGTCGGGCTCGTGCAGACCCGTATCCGGATGCTCGAGCCTGGAGCCATCGCGCGTATCCGCAAGGAAAACCTTGCGTACATGCTCGAATGGATCGATCGGGCGCAGGCCACCGTCCGCCATGACGTGCTGCTTTTCCACGAGTTGCCGCTCACCGGCCTATCGTTCCAGTGGCCGCGCTCGACCGTCTTGCAGGGCTGCATCGAAATTCCCGGTCCCGAGACCGAGGCGATCGGCGCCAAGGCGCGCGAGCACCGTTGCTACATCGTCTTCGGTGCTTACATCGTCGACAAGGATTGGCCTAACCACTTCATTTCCGCAACGACGATCATCGGTCCTGACGGCTCGATCGTGGACAGTCAATGGAAAGCGCGCAACATCATGGCTGCATTCGGCAACGTCGAGCTCATGACCACCACCATCTTCAACGTACTAGATCGCTACGTCGAGATGTACGGTTGGGATCGCGTTATTCCCATCGCGCGTACCCCGATCGGCAATATCGCGACCTCCACCGTGCAGCTCGAGCCAGAGCTCTATCGCGCCTTCGGCATGAAAGGCGCAGAAATCGTGATGCGTACGGCAACAGGGCGTTATCGCCTCGCTGACGTGCAGGGAGCGTCTTTGCACAATGGTTATTGGTCGGTGATGGTGAACAACGCCTATCTGCCCGACGATCCTCAGGGTCTACGCCGATATTGGAAAGACGGCGACTGGACAAAGCCGATCGCCGATACGACGACAGTGCTGTCGACCGTGATCGATCCTGCAGGAAATCTCGTCGCGATCGCCAAGGATCCGACAGAGCAGGTCATCAGCGTCGAGATCCCCATCGCCGAGCATCGTGCGCGGATGCGTCAGCCTGTAGTGCACAAGGAGCTCTACGATCGAGTTTGGCAGGCGTACACCGGGAAATATCCGCCGAATGCTTTTCTTGCTGCTCAGCCCGATTCGCTCGACGCATCCGCCAAGCAAATCAACGCGAACCTGCGTTGGAAACCGTGAGGCTTGACCAGCCAGTGGATTGACTGCGGCCACGATGCGGATTGATTCTTAGTCCGTGCGTGCGGCCCGGGAAAAACCCGGGCAACGTCGACGCATGGACTCTTTGCGCATCGCTATCGTCGGTGCCGGTATCGCCGGGCTCACTGCAGCCCGTGCATTGCAGACTTTCGGCTTCCGACCAACCGTTTACGAGCAAGCCCCTGAACTTGGCGACGTCGGTGCGGGACTGACCGTTTCGCCGAATGCCACGCACGTGCTCAACGCCCTCGGTCTCGATGGCATTCTCGAGCGAATCGGCATGCGACCCGATCGCGGCGGAGTGAAGCACTGGCAGACTGGAGACTTGATGGTCGAGATCTCGCGCGGAAACGAGATGCTCGAAAAATACGGCGCTGCGTACTATCAGGTGCATCGTGCCGACCTGCATCGCGAACTCGCCGATCTCGTAGAGTTCTTCGATCCACAGGCGATTCGTAGAGCTCATGCCGTCAAGGGGGTCACGCAGAGCGCGACCGAAGTCTCACTGCACTTCGAAAACGGTGCCACGGCAACGGCCGATGTCGTCCTCGGTGCCGATGGCGTGAGATCGCGTGTCCGCGCGCAACTCTTCGGTGCCGATCGACCGCGCTTCACCGGTTATATGGCATACCGAGGGCTCGTGCCGTATGAGGCGCTGCCACCCGGCGTTATCGAGCCGACTTCATGCCTGTCGACGGGTCCTGGCCGCAGTTTCACGCGTTATCTGATTCGTCAGGGCTCCCTGGTGAATTTCGTTGGTCTCACCGAGCGCGATGACTGGCGCGAGGAGGGATGGTCGATCCGTGCGACTGTCAAAGAAATGCTTGACGAGTACACCGGATGGTATGAGGGGGTTCGCAGCATCATTGCAGCCACGCCGCCAGAGGGTCTCTTCAAGTGGGCGCTCTTCGATCGCGAGCCGCTTGCTGAATGGACTCGAGGTAGGGTCACGCTCATCGGTGATGCCGCTCATCCAATGCTGCCTTTCCTTGGTCAAGGAGCAGCTATGGGAATTGAGGACGGAATGGTCGTGGCACGCGCTTTCGCGGCGGCAGACTCGATCGACGAAGCGCTACGTCGTTACGTCGAGGCTCGGTTGCCACGGGCGAATTGGGTCATGCTGGAATCGCGTAAGACTGCACTCAACTACCACTCTGGTCGAGCAGAGAACTTCAGACCCGGAACGCACGTGAGCGCCGAGTCCCTCGGACTCATGTCATATAACCCGGCTGCGGTACCGGTCTGAACATACTCAGGTCCGTCAGACGATATACGTCGGAGTTCCCGCATCGTGTATCGGCACGCCACCCCTCGGGGTGACGAGTATCAAATCCTCGAGATGGGCCGTGCCGCCCTCACCAGTCTCGAACAACGGACAGTCGATGGAGAGAATCATATTCTCTTCGATCACGATATCCGCTCGTTCGCCCTTCGAATCGAGGCGTGGCTGGTCGGTGTGAGCGAGACCGACACTGTGGGGACTAAAAGCTACGGGCACATCGACACTAAATTTTTTGAGAATGGAACTCCCGAGCTCGCGTACCTCCGAAAAGCGCAAGCCAGGCCGGATCAAGCTCTGTAATTCGTTCCAGGTATCGGACATCGCACTCGTACAATGACGCATCCGCTTCGTCGGTTCGCCTACGAATACCGTGCGACCGTAGTCACCGTGGAAGTTGCGCAACTGACTCACACAGTCGATGAGAAAAGCCTGCCCGTCGCGCAGCGGCTCATCGTATGCCTCGGAGGAAGAGGCATTGACCACCATGAACACACCGAGGTTGCCGCGTAGCGCAGCTTCGGCGAAAAATGCCTGACGGAAAGCACGGGTGCTACCAAGCTCACGCGCCTTGGCGATCGTAGCGTGAGCTGCCGCGATATTAGCTTCCGAAGCGAGACGCATCATGCGGATCTCTGCGGGGGTACGAACGAGTCGGATCCGTCGGGGCGTATCGTCGGCGGCCACTGCAGTCACTGAAGGCATAGCCCGCGAGAGCGTGCGTGCGACCTGGACGTGGTCGTAACCAACCCTGCCATTCGTGATCCCAAGATTTTTTAGCGTGTGAGCAAGAGCACGCTCGAGGCTCGCGTGGTAGGGCGCAGCATCCTCGAGCGCT
>Ga0129333_10001177_pt1 | contig 23397 bp, 17 predicted proteins | sample CPB6_08_DNA_FD_94474 | JGI IMG/M metagenome (GOLD analysis project Ga0129333, IMG submission 94474) | Freshwater to marine salinity gradient microbial communities from Chesapeake Bay, USA - CPBay_Sum_0.6_0.8_DNA | ecosystem: Environmental > Aquatic > Marine > Coastal | place: USA: Chesapeake...
AGGTTACCAACAGCGCTAAGCACACCGCCAAGTGCCTTTGCTCCCTCAACCTTGTCGGCTGGAATTGATTGCAGCGCGCCGGAGATCGTGTCAATCAGCCCGGTTATGCCACCCTTTTCACCAGGCTTGCCGATAAGGCTCTCCATGAACTTAGTAACTTCACCCATTTTTAGGGCAGAGTCCGCTGCAGAATCAAACAGGCTGAAAGGCATCGCATTGACTATCTCAGCGACAGTACTCATGAGTGATGACATGCCAGCAAGAATTGCATTGAATGCTTCTGCTCTTGCCTTCAGGTCATTTGGATCAGACTGCAGCGTGTCAAGAGATTTAAGTATGCCTACAGCGGCGTCAGCAAGCATCGTCATGGCGCCCTTGATGGTTTCCATTCCTATTTCAATCGCCTTGGCGCCAACACCAAGGGAAGCAATAATGGATGCTCCAATTGCACCGGCAGCAATGACAAGCGCGCCGGCCGATGTGAAAGCAAGTCCCATTACGACCATGATTCCTGCAGACTGTGCCAACTGACTTAGAGGTATCGTACCAAGTTGTTCGACAAGCTGCACCGCTGTTTCTGCTATGAAGAACAACCCTTGCTGCACAGCTTTCATTCCGATTGCCATCGCTGCGGCGCCTACGCCAAGTGTCGCTATGATGAGGGCACCAACTGCACCAGCTTCAACAAGCAGGACGCCTGCAGCCTGGAATGCTGGTATCATGAACATCATGACTGCCGCCGACTTTAGCAAAGCGCCCATGTTCAATGGCGATATTATGTCAACTAGCACCGTTGCTGTCTCGGCGACAGCGACAAGGGCCAGCGCCATGGCGACCATTCCAAGTGCCATGGCTGCCGCACCAATACCTGAAAGAATTATTGAGCCGACGACGGCAGCCTCGACGAGCAACAGTCCTGCTGCTGCAAATGCAGGTATCATTGCATACACTACAGTGATTGACTTTAACAGATCAGCTGCAGGTACCTCACCTAAAATTTTGGCAAGTATCCAGGCGGTGCCTCCGATCGCTATCACGGCAAGTCCCATTGCCAACATGCCTATTGCCATCTGCGCCGCGGCCGCTTGAGCAATTGCGCCTACGACAGCTGCCTCGACAAGCAATAGACCAGCCGCCGCAAACACAACAGTCGTCGCGAGGACAGCGGGTATTGCCTTAAGAAGTTGAGTGACAGGTACGCTGCCCAACATCTTCGCAATAATCCAATCGACGCCTGCTATGGCAATGACAGCGAGACCCATGGCAATCATACCGATGGCCATGGCAGCTCCCTTCTTCTTGGCCAGTTCGCCAACGGCAACCGCCTCCGGAAGCAACAGTGCTGCAGCAGCCATAACAGCCATGGTGGCAAAAAGAGCGACCGTGGCCTTACCGATATCTGCAAGAGGAACGCCAGCGACTACCTTCAAAGCAACGAAGAATGCACCGAGGCCTACGATCATCATTCCTGCAATGGCCACCATCAACGTAGCCATTGACTTCAAATCAACATTGCCCACGTTAGCGAATGACTCAACGACCTTACCCATTCCCATCATGACAGGGGTCAACGCGAGGAGGACGAATGCAGCCTTGGCCAGATCCACAGGGCTCACGTTCTTTACCATGGCCAAAGCGATGGCAAATGCACCGAGGCCTATTGTGAACAATGCTGCCATTCCAAGGACGAACTTCGTCAGAGACGCCCAATCGATGGAGGCTTTGCCAGCCTCCTGCATCTTGCCGATCGTTTCCTTGTCAGGCAACGTCGCAGATATCATTGATGCAGGACCTTCAGTTAGCTTTGAACCGAGGTCCTGAGCAGCTCCAGCAAGACCACCGGCCGCAGCGGCTACACCCTCTTTTTGTGCACCTTTACCCAAGGCAGCGCCAAGACCCTTGCCAAAGAGGCCACCAGCTTTACTGAATAGACCAGCAGCGCCAGCGCCTGCGAAAGCATTCATGAGAGCAGGCCCCAAGATTGTGACAAGAGCGCCGCCAAGGATCACCTTGCCTGTCGTTGTTCCAATCAATGAGTCCTTCAGCTTCATGAGGATGGCCATGGCCAGGTCCTTTAGAACTGGGCCTAGTTTTTCCTTTGCATTCTTAAGAGACTCCCAAAGGGGCTCAAGAATCTTGGCCCATTCTCCTCCACCCTTCACACTTCCAATCTGGGGGTTCTTGATAAACTCTGTTATCTTAGGAATAACTTCAGCTAATTTGTTGACTGCAAATGTCAACAATTTAGACATAATTTGCACGATGGCTGTGCCGAACTTCTTGAAGCCATCCAGCACCTTTTTGCCTGATTCTTTTTGAGAATCGAAGAATCCAAAGAAGACGTCCTGAAGCTTCTTCATCAAGTCGTCCATGCTCTTGATGTTGCCCTTCTTGAAGTCGTCGACTATCTTGAGGATGCCGTCAAACATCTTCTTGAACTTTTGTGGGCTGAACATGTCAGCAAGTCCACCGAAGACTTGCCTAACGCCTGGGAACATGTCGACGAATGCTTTACCAAGCTTCACACCGAAAGTAGTCGCCTGCATCAGCGACGCCCTAATGTTGGCCATCAGCTTTATGAATTCTGGCGCTGATTGAATACCTCTCTTGAATCCACTTATGATGTGATCAAGGAACCCACCGCCTCCACCTCCACCCGATGGAGTCAACCTCTCAATGGAGTTTGCCAGCTCCTTCATGGCATCGGCTTGTGACAGGGTCTTCTTCTCGGCCTTTTCACTCTCTTTTGTGATGTCACCGAGCATGTCGCCCTGATCTTTGTGGGCCAACATGGAGTCCATCGTCGCGGCGTCGAGGCCTGTCGTCTGCTGAATAAGCTTTCTCTCTTGAAACGAAAGCTGCGACATGTCCTTACCTGTTCGCGCAAATTCCTTGCGTAAGAGCTCCATCTTTTCAGCTGGGCTCTGGGCGGACATGATCTCCATCGCATCGATGTTGGTTCCAAACTGCTCATTCAGCTTAGAAGTTGACTCGGCTGCCTGATCAAAGGTGTCGAAAGCGTCCATCAAACCAGTCAGCTTGTCGATGGAGACGCCTAACTTGTTGGAGTAAACGACCGCAGAGGCAAGTTCTTTGCTGGACAGATGACCAAAGTTCTTCACGTCGGCCATGGCTTTGCCCATGTCCTTTGAGATGACCTTGGCATCCAATCCAAACGCCTTCGCCAAATGCATTGACTGCTTCGTCATGTCGTTGAGCACCTTCGACATGCTGGTGCCCATCTGTTGGCCCTTTAGGGCGACGACACCCATCTGTTCAGCCGTCAGTCCTAAACCTTTTTGATAGGCAAGGATTGCTCCGCCATTCTGCTTAAACTCTTCTGCGTTCTTGGCAAACTGAGGACCCATGCCCTTGGCTAGCTCAAGGACATACTTCATTCTTTCAGCCATGTTGCCGAAAACACGAATGCTGCTGAGGCCTGTGTCATTGAAACCGGCCATGTTCTTTGACACACCGATTATCGTGCTGGATGACACCGAAGAGAACGCACCAAATTCTTTTCTGACCTCTTCATAGGCGGCTGCCAATTCATTTCCGCCACCGCCGCTCTGGGCCATGTCGGTAAGACCCTTCAGCATCTTGAAAGGAACGGCAGCGATTGATCTTGCAACGTTAAAAGCTCCACCGGCGACGCTGCCAAGAAGTCCTACACCTCCCTGCAACATCGCAAATAAATTCTTAAAACCTTGTCTCATTCCTGTCAACGCAGAGGTGGCAATGATGGCACCCTTGGCCAGTGGGCCCTGCATTGCCTTTGCAATCTTCTGCGTTGCGCTTTCAGTTTTTAGAATCTGTCGTTCTTGAGCGGCTGCCTCTTTGGTAACCTGTTTCCACTTGTCAGGAGAAAATGCCTTATCAGACGCCTCAGCCATGGCGCCTATGCTTTCAGACATGGCCTGCATTGATGCTTGCAGCTGAGCAATAATACGTAATTGCTCACCAAAAGCTCGTGATGCCTCGGCTGCAGCGATCTTGACCGCCTGCATCGATTTGGCTACATCACCAGCAGCCTTCGGATCTACTGTACCGCCTCCGCCACCTTCATTCTCAGCCATGCTGTTCTCCCTACACGAACATCAAATTACAACGGCCAACGTACGCCTAAAACTCTTTCGAATTCTGACGCTGACATTTGCTTGATTCGTAATTTATCTATCACGGTCTGAACAGAGGCACCTGGTTTTTGTAGCTCCTCTTGAAACCGTCTCGATGCCATTAAAGCATTAGCAACTGCAGTAATTTCATCTTGGCTGCCACGCAATTTTGTATTGACCAATTTGCCGGCTAGCCAGGCCCCAAGTGAAGCTAAAAATATCTTTCCAGTAAGATTGAGATAAAACATCTCTTCGATCAAGTCGCCTTTTGTCGCCTTTTCTTCCACAGGATCCTCCGCATTCACCATGGTAAATAATAGACTTCGCCGAAAATAACACATCTTTGTGTCATGTGAATCGGCGAAGTCTTGAAGGCGCATTTTCCCTAGTCAGGCCTTGCATGGATCTGACGTCAGGAGAGTTCTGATGCAGGGCCCGTGACTGTGTTTGACCCTGGTCATTCGTTCTCTTTAGCTCCTTGCTAATTCTTTCAATAAACCATCGTTTGTATGCAACGGGCATATTTTGAATATCACTATAAAGAAATCCTCCATAGTAGGTCAGCAAAAATGCCGGTTCAAGAATTAGTTGTTCTTTATCTTCCGGCTGAAGGCCAAAGAAACGTGACACCCAGCGGCATGCTGACCTCCTCGCTGTGGCCACATGAGTTGCACACTGTGTGTTGTTTCATTTCGATTCCTGGCTCATTGTCCTTGACGTAGTTTCGAAGTGCCAAAGAATCTCTTGCTGGCATGTTCTTGATGAAGTTGGCAATCTTTGCCCTATCCTCAACACCATCAATCGCCAGCACGGCGTACAAGAGATTTGTTGTGACGTTTGACTCAGCACCTAAAGCCAACTTCTTCTGCTTTTCGTTCAACATCATGATCTCTTCTTCATCGCGACCCGTCATGAACTTGAACTTGACAACCTTCTTGCTGTATGGAAGCAAGAAATCAAAAACGTTCGATCCGGGATGTGAAGGCTCAATGTCAAGTCTCTTGATCGGCAGCGCTCCAAGATCAAAAGCATGAGGCGACTTGACACCACACTCACCACACTCTAGCTCAACGTTGTACTCAGCTCCATATCCTGTGATTCTAATTGCAATCATCAGGGCATTTCTGTCACCGCTAAGGAGGTCAAGTGGGTTGATCGTCTTGTCGACCAGGCATGACTTGATCAGCTCTGTGACGACAGTTCCCTTCTTTAGAAGAGCGCGCGACGTCAAGATGTCTTCCTCGCGAGCCGTCATGGCCTTTATTTCAACTAGTTCCGTGCCGTGAAGAGGAGAAGATGATGGATACACCTTGCCAGACGACGGCAGTGGGACAACCTCATGAGGAATATCTAGGCCGAAATCAGCCTTAGCTTTTTCTGCAGCAGACTGCCTAGGCATCCTGGGATCAATTCCAGCAGGTACCTGCTGACTAAATACTGCGTTCTTCTGTTCACGATCTTCTGACATAGTGTTAGTTTCTCCTGCATCTTATAGTAAGCATTCGATGCAAAAAGTAAATAGAATGACGAACAGAATGGAACCAAAGTTTGTGATGTTTAAAAAGAAATCCCCACCTGCCATCCGGCAGAAGGGGACTCCAGAACAGGATAATATTTGAATCTCAGAACTGAAGGACGCAGTTGTCGAAACGCAGTGTCATTGAGATTTCCATTGGGCCGCCGTCCTCGTATGTGACCTCACCAAAGTTTGCCTCTGTGATGAAAGCACCCTTGATGTCCCAGAGCTCCACGACTGTGCCGACAGGATCAAGAAGCTTCAGCTGGATGTCGCGCTTATAGAAGTCTGCATAACCGCTGCGGCCTGAGACCGACTCAAAGTGTGTGCGGACCCATTCCATCACCTGCTGCGCACCTGAAGGGGCAATTGGATCGTGGAGGGTAACAGCCATTGTTCCAAATGTTGTCTTGCCTGCGAGGTAACGCCTGCTGTTGATAAAGGGCACCTCCACCTCTTCAGTTGTGATAGTAGGACGTGCTGTCGTCTTGATGATGTAAGCGTCGATACCTTCAATCATAAGGACCCAACGATTTTTGCGCTTCGGCTCAAATTTCGCGGGAACCATTGCTGTAACGTCTAATGTCTCTGCGGGCATGTTATTGTTCTCCTGTTACCTTGTTCTAAGTATTCTGCTCTTCAAAAAATTGTTGTTTATTTGTGTGTTGTATCAAAAACCACGGCGAGGTCTTCGATTCTTGACGCTGCCATTTGCATCCTGCCACGCCGCCAAAGATTCATCAATTTCCTCATTGAGGCCACCAAGTTCTCTGACGATCATGCCAACAGCATTGGGATTTACGAGGTCGGGATCAACATCGGCACCGCTTTCAAGAATTTCCTTGAGTTGTTCTGTGACGGCATCACCCAGAGCGGCATATGCTTCAGCGAAGCTGATTAGTTCATCTGCACTAATGGACCACAAACCGCCTCGAGGACCACGGACACGCGCCTCGGTGATGGCACGCCTGTTTGTCTCCTGCTGAATGATTGAGGCAACTTCCTCATTTATGATGTTCTTGAGTTCTTCTTTCGTTATTCTCATTGTTTACACCTTAATCATGAAGTTATTCCGGTAAATCGGCCATTTATTCCACCGACCGATTTACCGGAATTATTTCTGTGTCATTGCACCTGCTGCAGGTTGTTGGCGACGACGAAGTCGAGGCTGACGAATTCGATGCTCTTCGTGGGTTGAACGAAGATCTTACCACGAATTGTGTTGTTCTCGATGTCGTCCTGCGTCGTTGTGGAAGAGTCGATAATAACCCTAAACCTCTCGAGACCGCTAAGAGCCTGAATTCTCTGCAAGCGTGGTGTGACGGATGCTGAGAACCTTGCGAGCGTCGCCTCGCGGTTTGGCTCGAAGAGGATTGAATTTGCGATGTCGCGGACCTGGCGCCTGATCTCGATGAGGAGGCGACGGACGTTGACGCGGTCCAGCGCAGAAGCAGCGACCTGAAGCGTTTTCTGACCCCAGATCACGATTCCACCCTGTGGATTGAGGCTTGAAACCTGACTTGGGAACGCAACGAGGGGGTTGACCGAATTGTCGTACAGCGTGTCCATGTCGCGTTGGCTTAGCTTCACGCGAGGTTCGAGGGCAACAGCCGGCAGCGCGCCGCGTGTGAAACCTGCTGGAGCGAACCAGGGGTGTCCAACTGCGTCATTGAGAGCCATGGCTCCCATGACTAGAACGGATGGTGGCACCTGCAAGTTGATTCCCTTTGGATCTCTATAGAGAACGTCTGGGAAGTAAGCAGCTGCGAAGGAGGTGTCGACAGTGCGGTTCTTGAAGTTGTTTATCGTGTTTGTCACAGAAGGAATCTGATCCTCATCCTCCACCTGTGTGCTGCTCTCATCGAGCTGTTCAATGTCCATGATATAGAGGGCGTCGAAGCGCTCCTCAACAGCGAGGACGGCAGCATCGGTGACGATTGGCTCTCTGATGCCTGGTATTGCAAGCAACTGAATGTCCATATTAACAACGTTCTTCATGATGTCGAGAGCCTTCATGTACGCCTTTACGTTGGGTCCGTCCGACAGACCGCGACCGGCGACTGAATCCATGTCAGCGTGAACAGCTGCGTTATTGATCTCTTCGGAGTCGGCATCAAAGATGTTGACACCATTGAATCCACCCTGCATGATCGTTGTGTACTTGATGTATGCCTTGTTCGACAAGAAGTCATCTGTCTTCAAGGCACGCGTCTTGGCAGCAGCGTTGGGAGTGATATTTCCACCTCTAACATACACAGCACTCTTCCACTTGTTGAAATCGGCGAGCTCCGTTGTGCCTGTCACAACCTGAACATTCTCAAGAGTGAACAAGTTGTTGCAGAATCTGTCAGCGTCGGCGATGCCCCAGTCGGCTGTGTCAGGTTGACCTGAGTTGCTGCCGGTCAAGAAGCGTGCAAATCCATCAGCGAAGTCTGGGAAGTACTTGGTGTATGACTTGATTCCATCGTTTGGAAGCGTCGATCCATTGAGCTTCGCAAGTGTCTGCGGATGCTCAAACTGAACACCCCAGTAGAACTTAGGCTCAGCCTGCTCCTGAACTGTGTCAACTGCATTGATTGTAACCTTCTTTCTGAAGGGAAGAGGAGGTGTGACTGCGTGCTTGAATGCATTGTCAACGCCGAGCGCATCATTTTCATTTGCGTTGCAACCAGGAAGTGGTGCCGAACCTGATGTAAGAATGTGATCGACTCCTCTGAATCCTAATGGCAATGCTGTTGGGTCAATGAATCCATTCTCGACGTCTGGGTGAACCTCGACGCGAACATAATTTGAACGATTCTCATAGTTCCCTTCAATCACAAGCTTCTGTGCTGATTCCTCACGATCAAAGTCGTAGTAGGCGTGCACGTCACCAATCACCTTGGCAATATATCTGTCAGACGAAGGATCTAGATTGACGCCGTTGAACACTTCGTTTGCCAGCGGCTTCTTCTCTAGATCTCTGTCAGAGAACTCTCTCAGCACAACGTTGAATGAACCGTACCTGTTGAGAGGATCAGACGAAGGAAGTATGTTTTCAATTGAAATCTTGAACTGAGAAGAAGGGCCCGCTCCATCATCAAGAGCATGAAGCTTAAACAGGTCGACTGCCTTTCCGCCAAATTTCTGTGAGATAAACCATGGAGACTTAGCATGGCCAAATCTGTCCTGGAAGTTTTCATAGTTTGGCTTCGTTGCATCAAATGTCTTTCTTATACCTGAGCCTGATACGATGAATGCAATGGGCTCTCTACCCCAGCCTGTAGCTCCCGATCCTGATGCAGCAGCTAGTGTCTTTGTTCCTGTCACAACGGCAAGAACTGGGTGAATATCCCAAGATGCATACAGGTAATGACCTGCCTCCTGAATCTTGTGAGGATCAGTGTTAAGTTTATTGACAAAATAGTTATTTGACGTCGCATCAAACGAGGCCGTAATCACGTTTGGATAAGATGCGGTCAAACCTTGGTGACCGTTCAGCAACAAGACGAATTCTTGCTTGGGGCTGTTGGCGGAGCCAAGCACGACGTCGCCTAATTGTGAACCTGATACGAACTGTTCATTTGCGACAAATGAAGATGCAGGGCTGTCAGATACAACGTTCTTGACGGTTGAAGACAGCGTCAGTATAACACCGCTTGGTGCCATAAGAACGCCGCGAATGATTGGTACGGCAGCATCGGCGCTACCTGCTAGTCCGCCGATTCCCGAGTTTGAACCTTGCAAGCCTGCGTCGCTAAAGATTGTTGAACCTGCAGACTCAGACATAAAACATCCAAGGAAGTACGTCCTACCAAGGATGCCACCATTGTTGGCGTACGGATTCCTGCCAATCGCTCCAGGAACATCAGCGATTGGGTTTGGAAGCTGTTCACCAACAATGAAACCGGCGCGGTTTACAGATCCCTCCGGCAGTCTTTCTTTGCCATCTCCGACACCAAGCACTCTAAGATACGTGACCGCCTGCGCTCTGCGCATCCACTCAACGACAGCGAGGGGACCAAACTTTTTACCGTCTGTCTCGCCAAACTTAGAATACCAATCAGCCAATGTACCCACCGTGACAGGTACAAACGCCGGTCCATTTAAGGCTGTTCCAACAATTCCTGCAGGTGTTCCTACAGGCGGGCTTGTTAGAGGTCCCGAAATGTCTATCTCATTTGCTGTTACGCCTGCACTACCAAATTTCAACTGTGCCATTTATTCGCTCCCGTTGCTAGCTAACTATGTCGTTCCCTTCAATTTCACACGAACTCGACACCGCTATTTGTGATGATGAAGTCAATTGCTATGAATTCAACAACTCTTGTTGGCACGACGACGATTCTGCCGTTAAGACGATTGAGATCGACGTCCTCCTGCGTGTTGTTGCTCTCATTCATGATGACCTGGAATGCTTCCACACCGGCCTGCACCTGAATGAGACCGAGTTGGAACGATGCATCAGCAACAAACTTATTTCTAACGGCGGGAGTGTTCTGCTCAAAGACTATTCTCTGTGCAATTCCTACGATTATTCTCTTGATCTCAAGCATCAATCTACGAACGTTGACACGATCCAAGGCAGATTTGTTGATCTGCAGCGTCTTCTGTCCAAAGATCACATACCCCAATCTTGGGAAAGTTGCTATGGGGTTGATGCGCGATTCATAGAGTCTATCACGATCAGGCACATTGAGGCGCACTGCAACGTTACTCACGAAGTCGAGAGCGGCTCTATTGAAACCTGCCGGCGCAAACCATGGATATGAAACTCTATCGTTGAACGCTAAGGCGCCCATTGCTGCAACTGAGGCAGGAACCTTGACTTTTCTACGATTCGTCGGATCATCGATGTAAACATCTGGGAAGTATGTTGCAGCATAGTTGTTATCGATGGTTCTATTGTCAAACTGATTCGCTGTATTTATGATATTTGGTTTGGCTGTTGAGTCATCATAAATGACTCCCATGCTATCATCATACACAGGAATATCCATGACGTGTATTGCGAGACCGTAATCTCTAACCTTTTGCATCGTCTTATCGTTGATGTATGCTTCTCTAATGCCTGGAATGGTGAGAATGTTGGTGTTGCCGATAAGAGGATTTGTCATCACATCAACCGCAGTCAAGTATGATGCTACTCCGTTGTTATCCTCATCGGATCCTGAAGGATTGACGTTGCCAAATCCCTGGGGGAAGAATCCAGATGACGCACCACCACCAGCCTCAAATGAAACTGATTTATCGTTCAGACGACGAGCGTTTCTGTCAAGGAAGTTGGTTCCGTCGAAACCGCCGTACATGAAGTTGGTGAACTTCATGAAGTTTGAGAACCTGTTGAATTCTGATGCTGAACCCGAACTCAACAGCGTCGCAAAAGTGATTCTTGTTATGTTTGCGTTCACCGGATCGGTGACAGTGTACTTGCTGGTGTCAAGCACTGCATTTCTAATATAAGCAGCCTGCTTCATGTGAGTGTTGACAGAGCTCGTTAGGTCACCCAATGATGAATTGTACAGAGCAACCTTCGCGAGGCTGAACTTGTTGTTGTGCATTGTATCGGCAGACGAACCTGTGAACAACGCATCCATCTTCTCAATTCCTACAAACTTTGTGAATGACTCAAGAAGTTCATTCTTTTCTGACAAGAGATTTGCGTTCAACAGTGTCTTGTCTGTTGCTGTTGGATCAGAAGAGGTGCTGTTTCTCTCAAACTTGACACCCCAGTAATAAGCAGGATTTGCCTGTTCAGCAATTCCAGCCTCACCTACAAATCCTGGCGTTACCGCAACCTCACCGCGTGTCACCTTGAACCTGAAGGGGACGGGCGGTAAGAATGAACCTGACAGAGATGTTTCACTTGAAGATGAGCAATGAAGTCTTGTGGTGGTGCCTGAAACAAGTAAGCTATCGTTGAGCACTGGGCTCGTCTTCAACAGGTTTGGTCCTCTGAAACCAAAGGGCAAGGCGTTAGAAGGAACCTGCTCCTGCTCATGCTCTTCGCTCATTTCGATTCGAACGTACTTAGAATTGTTTGGATACCTGCCTGTCGCAACAATTCTCTTTTCGTTGGGATCAAGTGCATCAAAGTTGTAGAACACCTTACGATCACCAATCATCTTTGCGATGAAGTTTGGTGCATTTGGATCCAGCGTCACGTTGGAAAACTGTTCAAGAACAATTGGGCTTAGATCGGTATCATTCCAATCTCTAATCTGAACGTTGAATGTGCCATAACGATTTGCTTCATTTGGTGAAGCCTTTATGTTAGTGATGGATATCTTGTAAAGACTGTTAGCATGTTCACCATCGTCCAACGATTCGAATCTAAAGAGATCATACTCAGTATTGCCGTACGGCTGCGAGATGAAGAACGTTGACTTCGGTGCAGTGTATCTCGTGTTGTATGAACCAAATACTTTTCTGAAAGCATCGCCATGCAAGCTCGTTGTTGCGGAACCGCTGAGCACACCGACTGTATTACCAGCTCCAACATAAGCTACTGCATGATCAACAGCAAAGTCTGCATGCAGATAATGCTGTTCCTGATAGAACTTGTCAGGATCAGTGTTGAGAACCTTTCCAAAGTAATCCTTGTCTGTTGGATTGAACGAAGCTGTAAGAACTCTGACGCCTGAAAGCCCATCAGTCTTGTAGAAGCCATCACCAAGAGATGAAGAGATGATGAGCTTGAATTTACCGTCTGAGTGCATTGGATGCACATCTTGTTCGGCAACCTTGACTGCCATCAGCGGAGTGTTGGAGCTTGTCACCATTATCTTTGCGGTGACAGGCGTCATTATTAGACCTCTTACAAGATTCGCAGTGGTCGCGCTGCTTATTGAATCATTGTAGTTGAAATCATTGATTGAAGCGTCTTCATGTGCGCCAAATGTATGCTGGGCGGCCAAAAACTGAACCCTGCCGGTCGAGGAATCATTGAGCTCAAAACCTGCGTTATGAACTGTGCCCTTCGTCAGTGTCGTGTCTAAGTGCGCCTGCGTCGAATTAGCACCCGCTCCTAACACTCTCATGTATGAAAGTGCAGAACGATGCTTCAGAAACTCATTGACAGCATACGGTCCAAAATGCTTTGGATCAAGATTACCAAACAGTGAAACAAACTCATTGAAATTTGCGACCGTGACAGGTATGAAGGCGGGACCCTTGTTTGAGGTTCCAATGACGCCGGCGGGAACACCAACAGGACCCTGGGTCCTGGGGGCCGACAAATCTATCTCGCGTTCATAAAAGTTGGGCGACTTGAAGGTCTGCTCTGACATTACCTATCTCCTTGAAAAACTGGGCTTTCGCTTTCAGTTGATAAGTATTGTCTAATTTTTGAGTATTCAAATTTTGGTGACAATAATTTCGAGATCACCCAGTGAATATCCTGAATAAACCGTTTCACCATTTGGTGCTGTGTTACGAACTTTTACAATGCTGTGACCCCTTGGTAATGTTGCGACAGCAGGATCATCTTGAATCCTGACATCATCGACATTATTAGAAGACGACGCAGGATAAACAGGATAAATCTTTTGTTGTCTCCACCCAGGAGTTCTTTGATCGTCCCTGTTGTTACTTTGTGTGTCGAGAGGAAGCGTGGGATCATCGCTGCCTAACACATAAGCGTTCTCTTGCGCAGAGCTTCCTACCTCTGAAGGTGATGCTGACACAGCTTCAAACTTTATAACAGGAGAAGAGACGTGTCTTCTTATCGGCACGGGAGCACCAGGTGCCGCAGTGGCGAAAAAATATGCAGGAACGACGATATTGAATGTGTTCTTGACAAATCTTTCCTGTCCAGCCATGTCTTCAAAGTTAGTTTCCATGATATAAGCACCACCGTCTATTGAAGCGATGAACCAATATCCTTTCTCCGTTTCAAGTTTCCAACTTTGCCCCTGCGGTAAAAAAGAAGAAATTATCTTTTCCATGATCTGATTGGTATGCTGCATGTACTGCGTCCATACGGTGACCTGGTATTTTGCTGTATAAAATTGTGGAGTTGGGACTGAAATAGTTTCAAATATGTTGTTGTTCAGGTTTGGAGTCAGCAGCGCGCTAGAAACTCCTACAGACTCAGTCGACAGTTCTCCTACTTTTTGTGATGTGGAGAATCTGACGCTACCCGAATTTGTTGTTGCAACGTTGTCTTGATTCTTCAGAAAAAACTTATTAATTATGTTCTGATAATCCCTGTCAGATTTATCAAGTCTTCTCCTGATGACAATCTCACCAACGTTTTGATTGATTCCACGACCTGCGATGTCTTCAGCAGGAAGTTGAGTTACCTCAGTTCGCATTATCGTAATCAGAGGCAGCAACAAGGTGTTGTTACGATCCCTTAGCGGCCTTCCCTTTTTTAGTAAGGACCACTTTTCTCCTGCCGCAAATATGATAGGCACCTTCTTTAGGGGTGCTGCGTCTATACCTCCGCAAAGGGGCGATATTTCTTTGTCAAACAGATTGAATAGAGCGACGTCCACGTCTTCAATTCCGCAAGAAGGAATGTGAAAATCAACAGATCCCTGTGATTTTTCGTACCCAGTTGGAAGTGGTGAGATTCCAAATTTTTTAGTGCTGTTGGTTTTGAACCTAGTTGCCATTGGTTACCTCACTCATCGTAGAAAGATGATCCTGCGCCTGTTGTGTCGCCCTTTTCAGAAATTTCCTTTGGTCCTGTCAGAGGCTTGCCAAGAACGCCATTTTCGACCAGGTCCCTCTTGTCACCTGTCTCATTTCCTTCCTGATCAAATTTTTCACCACGTTGTTGTGTAAATTCTGTTTGTACAGCATCAGCATCAGTGTATCGAAGATCTGTTGGCCCAAGAAGCGGTGCACTAAACTGTCCTTCACGAGCCTTTGTTCCAACTAACTTAACACCGTCTTTATGCTCTGGCAGGCCGTAAATATTTCTCATAAAGACGCGTTCAGTAATTTCATAGAACACATCAGAGAATGAAAAGAAATCTCCAATGTTGACATTGATACCTTTGTCAACCAGATCTCTGTGCTGAATGTATGCCTCAATCTTGAATTGGGCATCAATTCCAAACTTGTCTATCTTTGTGTCGCTTTGAAAGTTATTATCAACTAAGGCGTCAATTGCAATTGGATTATCGTAGATCTTCTTTAAAGCTTCATTGTATAAACTATGAGACTTAGTCTTGTGTTCTGAAATGGGATAATAGTAGATTTTTTGCCCTACGACATCCTTGATTATCTCTTTCGTAATATCAGAGATAAAATTCAATTCTCTTGGTGTGATAAACAGTCTTGCCATGTCAGCCTATCATTATTCCCTTGCCGAGCGGCATTGGAATAAGCCTCAGTTGTTTATTGAGAGATTCAGCTGCAGCGGCATCGGCTTCAAGCAATTTTTGATGAGTCAAGTTAGCCAAGAACTCTTTCATCTGAGTTTGAAGCTTATCTTTTTCTTCTTTTGCGGAAGAAATTAGTGACTCGCCATTAAGTTGCAGATCAGCATTTGGTATCGGTATACTCTGAAACTTTGATCGAATCAAACCAAGTAATTCTTTACACAAGGACAATGTGTACATTCTTATCCACTGTCGTCCTGGTTGATTGACGGTGTTGAACGGTATGTTTCCTAATGGAAAATTTTGTGGACCTGAAACACCATTAATGGAGTCGTCAGTGTAGGCCGATGGATTCAATGGATCTTGAGGGGGCAGTACTTTGCAATACAACTTACTTACCTGCAAATCTGTCATAGGAATTGGATATATCCTCAACTTGCTGCCTTGAACCTCATAGGAGTAATGCGATCTTCTGACCCTAAACGCAGACTCAAGCATGCCTCTTCGAAGCACGTCCTCAAAGATTGGAAGAACGTAAAAGATAGTTGAATTGACGTACGACTCATAATTGAAGTTCGTAGCCATAAAATTTGTGATGTTCGATGCGTTGAGGAGAAAATGTTGAGCAGCCAGAGGCTCTGCATGAAAGAGCTCAACAACCTTCAGTTTACCTCTCGAGCCTGAAGGCAAATTGTTATACACGTTCGTTCCCGACACAAAGTCTTTCAAATCAGCATATATGTCGTAATCTTGCTTACCAACCTCAAGATCAAAGTATCCAAGAGTAGCGTTGGCAGAGCCTCCGACATATGCCTCAGTGGCATATGGCTCAGCCATTCTTAATAGATACTCTAGCGTACGCCTGGCGTATTTGTTGGTGTGATCTGCCGAAGTTGATCCTCCAAGAACGTTGGTTAGCTCTGAGATTATCTTTGTTTCATGAAGAAGTCGTGAGTACTCGCAGCACGCCTCTTCAAAACATGCCCAAATTTCTTTCTTTGTTAACTCTACCGACAGAACATCATCACCAAGCTTTCGCTTGACAAAGACAACCATGTTATCGGCCTCAGACTGAAAAACGGCGTCTGAGTCAAAAAACCCGAATGGTGTGGGTGAAACTGTTGAAGCAAAGTCGGTCATTCATCGCACCTATCGCAATTGATAAGTATGCGATTAAGTGCGAAATCAAGAGCAACGAATGGCTTCGACTACAAAAGAACGCAGCAAAGATTCTTCTATAGAATCTCGATCGCTTTCTTCTTCATTTCCGTTCTTTACCAAGCCTAAACGGGCGGAAGGAGGCTCGTAGCTCATCCCACCACCCTGCATGTTGCCTATCTTAGATTTTATTATGTCCTGACGACTCTTTCTTTTCTTTGGCATCAAAAGATAAGTATCACATACCAGCAATTAATGCTTGCACAGCTGTCCTAACTCTTTCTTGAAGTTCTTTAGGAAGAGCAGAAAGCATTACGTAATTTTCTACTTTTGTTGATGCCTGAGGCATGCCACCTGCAACATAGTCAGAATTAGTTGTGACAACTGCCCTAACAACAACAGGAGGTGGGCCGATACGAGAAGCATAAACAGGTTGGTATAAATCAGCTTTATTTTCCATTTTTATCCTCTGAGGAGTGACTTTCCCTCATTCAGGGCTTCATTTGCGCTGCTTAGCTGTTTTCTCAGAGCAGAGAGCTCTGACAAAAGAAGATCTGTCGGCTCTCCTTTGCTCTCGGCGAGCCGCAGTGCTTCTTCAAACTTTTTGATTCTTTCACATAGAATTTCTCTTGTAGCCGACATTTGAACTCCTTTTTACAGAGGGTGGACCCGAAAGGAATCGAACCTTCGACATCCAGCTTGCAAAGCTGGCGCTCTCCCAATTGAGCTACGAGCCCGTGGTTGCAGAGACAGGAATTGAACCTGCGATCTTCTGGGTATGAACCAGACGGGATGCCACTTCCCCACTCTGCGTCATCATGTCAATGATAGTAATACAATTATTGTGGGACGTACACGATTTGAACGTGTGACCTCAACTTTATCAGAGTTGCTATCTAACCAACTGATATAACGTCCCAGGCTCTCCTTCTGACCTGCCTCAGCGAGGCGAAAAGACGCAACTCATCTGGAGTTGTGTAGGAGACTTTTTCTTAGGTGGAGGTGCCGGGAATTGAACCCGGGTCCATCACAATATAATGAATAATTCATTCACAGGTTTAGAATGCGTTTCTCGACTGCATCCTAGTCTATGAAGTTCTCACCTGCGTGCTCGGGTGGAGTACTTCCAACCTTCCCTATCCTAGGACCCACCATCCTAGTCGATCCACCCCGTACAAAGGGGGTAACTACATTACTTGGTGACTTTCTGTTTCTAGGCTGTCACCCGCCCAACCAATCAGGCCGCGAGGGCGACTGGAGCGTAGCCGTTATCGTTGGCAACTATACGTTCACTTGGATTTTTGACCGGATCCTCGTGCACCCGGACCTGCAATCATTCACTTCATCACAATGTCGAAACCAGTCACCCCCAATTACTTTCTTTTTGTGGACATCTTTGCAGACTTAGAAACTGAAAGGCTGCTATTTTTTACAGCCAACTCTTCAATCTTTTTGAGCTCCTGTGCTGTCCAGGAAACATACATATCCTTTTCAAGTCTCTCGTGCTCTTTTTCTAGAACACCTAGAATTGGTTTTCTAAGCTTTTCAAGCAATTGAGCATCAACACCATGCTTGACAAGCAGCTCATACACCTGCAATAGCTCACTAGCTGTTAGCGTAACGTTCATGCTCCCTCCTATTCTCACTCAATACCAACTGTTGAGTTGACCTTAAGCACACGCCATTCACGTGGAAGCTTCTTATACGAGAAGAGATGCCATTCAGCTCCATCATGAAGCTCAACCGTCTTTGCTGTCACCTTAATGGTTGAAACTTCGTTGATAATGACTGAACCATCGTCGATGAGTGCATCGACTGCACCTTCCATATCAACATCTTCAAACTGAAGAGAAACTTTCTCACCAGACGGTGAAGTGACGCTAGCGGGTGGAAGCTTACCAATAGTAACAGGAGATAGAAAAGAATCATGCTCAATCTCTTCATCTTCCTCAGATTCCTCCTCTTCATCTTCCTCAGATTCTTCTTCCTCCTCTTCCTCATCCTCCTGATCCTGTGTCTCTTCGGATGAAAGCAAGGAATCAGCCAAAGACTCCATAAGAACTTCTAGTTTGACTCTAACATCACCTGAATGCTCTGATGACAAGGCGTGAAAGATAAATGAGTGCAGAAACAATGCATCTGACTTTGAAAGCTTCATGTTGTGGCTCCTATTAAAAGGAGATGGGAGGCATTTAGCCTCCCATCATGTCAGAGCACTAATTGATTATAGTTCACCAGGTCTTCTGGGTAAACTGATAGTGCTTCTGCAGTGCACGATAGAGAGTGCGAGCAGTACGACCATCGAAACGATACGAATCGCCCTCAGGTGTGTCAATGAACAGCATTGTTGCGTCAGTCTGTGGGTTCGTGCTGACAGCGATATTGACGCTCTGCTCGTCGCGACGGAATGTCTCCGTGCGAAGCTTGCCACGACGATCCTCGCGGGTACGGATTGAAGCGCTGCGGTTCTGATTGACTGTGTTCTTCTTAGCCATGATGTTATTTTCTCCTCGAGACATCGTTTTGTTGCCTCGTTGTCTATCATCATATGTCATGGAATACAGTGTGTTCAAAACAATGTTCATCAATGAAATAGTAAATTATCAAAAAAAGAACCATGGTTTCCCATGGTTCAATTATTCAAATATTATTCATGCACAGCAGGAATAACCTGCTGTGCATCCTAAGGCTCACTTACCAGCTGACGCAACCTGTCGGGCAAGGGTCTCTGAACCGTTATATATGAACTTATCAAGATCATTGTTCCACAGAATAACGTGATCTTCTCGCGGAACATAAACATGCGGAGTGCCTTTTGAAAACAACCCACCGCCTTCAATTGCAACGATAAGGGTAGGCAATATGTCTCTGTACTTCGCTGTGATATATGAATAGAACTTAGGCCACTTCTTGAGCGATTCAATTGTAGCAGGCTTCATATCCTTGGCTTCGGCCAGCAAGGATTCCCTGACCAATTGTCTAATCAAAATTTCACTTGATTTTTTCATTTCTCTTCAACCTTTGCAAATAACTGTCCAACCTTCTTCGATGCGTCGGGACCGGCAGCGAGGAGAGCTTTAGCGAAAGCAAGTAATTCTTTGCCCTTAGTCGGATCACCCTTCTTTGCTGCAGTCATCGCTGTCTTGAGAACTGGCTCATCCATCTTCAACTGTGCAGCAAGATCTTTGATGTTAAGTTGACCTTTTGTGTCAGTCTGTTGTCCCTTGGCTGCAGTGGCAGAATCCTGCTTTTCACCTTCTTCTTTGAGGATTCTAACTTCTTCAGCTATCAATTTACGTAACAATCTGGATGTAAGTTTCATCTTTGCTATCTCCTCACTTTACTTTATCAAACCGGCCAATTTCTGCCATCTCTCCACAACGACAGATCCACGGGGTACATAACCGGCTTTTTGAACCTGTTTCCCGCCTCCAACAGCTTTTTCAACTTCGGGTGAGTATGGAGGGTTGATGTCCACGAGACCAGATGATATGTCTTTAACAACCTGACCGAGTTGATTTGGCTCAATTGCTGGCATGTCAACCTTTGGTGGCATCCATCCCTCAATGGCACGAGAGCCTGCAGTTGCGTCCCAATTTGCTGCGACATGGTCTGCTGCTGCGTCGAGCGACTCAAAACCTTCTTTCTGAAACGCAGCCAACATCTCCTCAGGCGACGGCAAGAACTTTCCACCCTTGCCGGCCATCTCCTTAAACTTTGCAGCAACTGCTTCGCCTGTCAAGGAAGACATGTCGGTATCAGATGGTTTTCCAGACTGACCATGAGCGACTGTCCACACGTTTAGCACACCCACAAGCTTTTCACCAGGAAGATCCACGAATATTCCACCAACTGATGCGTCGGGATCAACCATTAGTGTGGCTGCCCAACGATGGTGACCATCCATGATATGACCATCTGACGAAATAATTGCACCAAGATCTCCGCCGGCTCCACCTGAAAAGCTTCCAATCTTTCCAAGCATCTGAATGGCCATGCCGACAAACTTGCCGAAATCCATTGTGGTTTGACTTGCCTTCAGCGACTTTGCCGGCTTTGAGATGTTGCCGCCTGCAGCAGTGTCGTCTTTCGGCTGTTTGTCGTCAAGTCCTTGCGATGCTAGCGGCTTCGCCAAGGCAGGATCTACCTGGCTCAGTTTTGTTGGGAACAACTTTCGATCGATCATGTCAGGATCAGCATCCTCCAAAAGGGCTCTCAACGACAATCTAGGTCGAGCATTCTCCTGCATAACTTTCTTCACTTCACCTGCAATAAGTCTTCTAAGTTTGAGTTCTTTGTGATTCACTTGTTGTTCTCCAATTCATTAATTATCTGTCATCCTGATTATTGTACGTGCCGCCGCGGCGCTGTCTCTTGCAATAATTTTTTTGAGAGAAGCCTCGAGGACGGGAGCAGTCTATAGATCTCTTGTATTTGATGCTCCAACGTCGCTTCATTCCATCACGAGGAGCATTAGAAACTTCATGCAGTATTTCTTTAACAAATTCACGAAGCACTGATTCGCTGTACAGCTCATCCTGTTCCATGTATCATAATTATGTGAACATTTTTGTTCTTTCAGAAGATCCTGTGGAAGCTGCTCAAATGCAGTGTGACAAACACGTCATCAAGATGATCCTTGAAAGTGGTCAAATGCTGTGCGCAGCACATCCTGAAGGAACAGCACCATGGAAGAGATCCCACTTCAATCATCCCTGCACCGTTTGGACACGAACCACAAAAGCTAACTATGAATGGTTGGCCGTCCACGGTCTTGAATTGTGTGCAGAATACACACGTCGGTATGGACGAAGGCATGCCGCTGAGGATGTCCTCATATGGTGTGCTCAGAATATTCCGAATAATGTACCTGATGGTTGTCTCACGCCATTTGTCGTGGCAATAAAGAATAAGGCATACCACAGGGCAGATGTTGTTTCATCATACAGGGAATACTACCTTCAAGACAAAGTGCGATTCGCCAAGTGGAGACACTGTGATCCTCCTACATGGTGGACCAACGTTTTAAAGTGAAAAAGGGCCCTCGCACAAAGAGCCCTTTTCAACTGCAGCAAACTTGCTGATCAGGTTCCGTTGATTGTCAAAGAACCGCTGTTTGCGAGGACGCAGAAATTCTTGCCGTCAGAGATGAGGGACACGCTGCAGCCAACGGCAGCTGCAAGGGTGAGCTTGCTGCCCTTTGATGTGCCATCCGTGAACACGGTTGTACCTGAATCTTCAGCTGAACCTGTGAGAGCATGAGCATGTGCTGACAAATTACGAACCACAAATATTGCTCCTGGAACTGAAGCAGCGAGTGGCATCGTCATGGTCAATGCGCCACCTCCTGACACTGTATAAAGACCACCATTAGCTAGCGTCGTTGCTGACGTGAGGGCTGTCGTTTCCATAAGAGGTGTCTTTAAAAGAGACGCATCAATCTGTAATCCTGAACCGTCTGCTATCTGATTGATACCGTAAGTGCTAGAAATGATAACTTTGGCCATGGTGAATACTCCTGTGGGATGTGGCCTATTAAATATTCATCAAGATCATTTTTGAATTTGAATTTGTCTTAAAAAAGAAGAGGCCCCTTTCAGGGCCTCCTCAGTTGTTCACTCGTTCAACGTAATCAGATTACGTTCATGTCGAGGACTGTGACGGTTCCGTAGAAGTCCGAGCGGACCATCTTCTTACCGTAGCGGGTCATCACGCCCTTGCGGGGTGTGAAGTCCTCAGGCGCGAAGATTGTTGGTGTCACGATGAGTGGCACGTAGGGGGCGTATACGTAGCCTGTCTCGAGGTAGCTTCCGCCCTTGTAACCGACGAGGATCTTGTTACGAACGAAGTAAGGATCCTTGTAGACTGTGAAGCGGTTCGAGAGGGTACCGATTGCTTCGGCGCCGACTGTGAAGGGCGATGCGACCTGACCTTCGCCGTCCATTGAGAACTTCGGCTTGTAGAGGACCGAGGACTCAAGGATCGTGGCGACGTCGGGACCTGTGACCATGAAGTTCGCAGAACCGCGGAGGGTCTTGCGGTGGATGGTGTTCGCCACATCGATGACTGTCTCGATGAGGGTCTCGTACCACTCACGAACCGTACCTGTGAACTGCGGTCCAATCTGGAACGCATCGGCGAGGTTCTGACGAGCGCCTGTTGTCTTGTTGACGAAGCGACCAGGTGAGCGGCTCCAGTAGTAGTTGGCGCCGTTGGCCTGTGACACGAGGTCGTTGAGGATCTCGCGGTCAATCTCGAGGGCAATCTGCTCCGAGAGGATCGAGGTGAGCTCAACCTCTGCGTCCATCGAGTGATAGGCGTTGAGGTCTTGTGCGAGCTCGGGGCTCCACTTGGCACGCAACTTGCGGGTCTCGGCTGTGATGCTGAGAGCCTCAATCTTGATGTCAATCTCAGGAATTGCAGGGGCGGGTGTCGCGCCGAAGTCAGACTCGAAGGAGGGCACCGTGACGGTTGCACCTGAATCGGACTGCACAGCGAGACCTGAAGCAACTGCGAAGGAGAACTTACCATTCGTTGTTGCCTCGATCTGCGAACCACCGTTGGCACGCTTCACGAGGGTGAGAAGGTGGGTACCAGCAAGAGGTGAAGGTGTCCATGTGGTACCGTCCCAGTTTCCGCGCTTGTTGAGGCGACGGAGGTTGAGGACGCCTGTGCCACCCTGGTAGCTATCGCCCCAGGCTGTTGCATTGGTGTAACCACCGACGCAGGCAACCTGATCGATTGAGAGAGCATCAACCGTTGTGCCGAGTGTGGAGAGCTTCACGATTGCGAACATCGCATCGAGGTCACCCTGCTGAAGAGCGGTCTCAACCTGTGGGTCGAAGTCAGCGTAACGAGCATTGGAACCTGAGAAGTCAAGGTGTGAGGTCATGAGCTGACCGACGACGAACGTATCGACGCCGTTGACGACCTTCCAAGAACCTGAAGCGTGTGTCGTGCTGAGGACTGTGAGGTCAACGCCCAGCTTGGAACCAGTCACCTTTGAATAACCGGTGCCGACGAGGTCATACTGCCCGCCAGTTGCGAGCGAGCCTGACTGAACTCCCTTGCCGACTGGGTTGTTGTAGATTGACTGACCGCGTGTGTAAACTGAGTTGCTGTCGCCTGCGACCTGACCAACAGTTGAACCGTAGGTGTAGTCGAGGTAGAAGATGAGTCCTGAAGGGAGGCTCATTGGCTGAATCGACACGAGCTCGTTGGCGACGAGGCCACCGAAGACGCGGCGAACGATTGGGAAGGCGATGTTGCTGAAGCCCTGGATCTGACCTGATCCGGC
>Ga0129333_10001178_pt1 | contig 23393 bp, 25 predicted proteins | sample CPB6_08_DNA_FD_94474 | JGI IMG/M metagenome (GOLD analysis project Ga0129333, IMG submission 94474) | Freshwater to marine salinity gradient microbial communities from Chesapeake Bay, USA - CPBay_Sum_0.6_0.8_DNA | ecosystem: Environmental > Aquatic > Marine > Coastal | place: USA: Chesapeake...
CCTTGTTCCTCGGCCAGAGCGTGGTCGATTTCGGCTTCGCCACCATCGTGATCGCCCACGCGATGTTCCAGGTCAGTTTCGTGGCCCTGACGGTGCGCGCCCGTATCCGTGGTTTCGACTGGACTCTCGAACAAGCGGCGCAGGATCTCGGAGCGTCGCCGATGCGAACGTTCTGGAAAGTGACATTCCCGCTGATCCTTCCCGGCATCCTGGCGGCATCGTTGCTCGCTTTTGCCCTGTCGCTCGACGACTTCATCATCACGTTCTTCAACGCCGGCTCGACGCTCACGTTCCCGCTGCGAATCTTCGGTGCCTCACGTGTGGAATTGCCGCCCCAGATCAACGTGCTCGCCACGGTGATCCTCGTCGTCACCGTCGGCATCATGGCGGTGGGATCGGTGCTCGGTCAGCGACGCCGACGCCGTCTCGGCCAGACCGCCTGATCGTCTCTCAGTCGCTCGCTTCGCCGAGTCGCATGGTGGCGGCGAGCGACAGGCCAGCGCCGGGTGATCCACTCTCGATCTCGAGATGATGGAGCGTGCCGTTGAATCGCGCCGGTGAGCAATATGTGTCGACGACGGCCAGTCCATCGTGGCGACCGACCCACAAACCGCCGGCGGCCGTGGTGACACCGGGGAACATGAACAAACCCCCGTAGCGACCTTCGTCGACCGAACGACCGTCGACGAGAAGAGACAGAGCGCCGGCATTCATCGTCACGTGCACGACGTGTGATCCGGGGGCGAGAGGGGTCGCATCGGCGAGGTGGGTTCGGTGGTGTCCGTAGACGACGTCGAAGTGCACGTGACCGTCGACGACGTGCAATGCCCAGCCACCCTGATGATCACCGATCGCACCGATGACGCCGGAGGTCGACGAATCGGTGGCGGGTTCGGTCTCGAATTCGGCCGACATGACGAACCCACCGAACATCGCCGGGACTCGACCGGCGGCGATCGGTTGTTCGGCCGGTCGATAGCGGGCTCGACGGGGGAGCGGATATTCGGTCGGGTGCGGCGGATGGTTGGCCGACGGGTCGAAGAGAGGGAAGACCTGATTCGCCGTCGCCTCACTCACCCAGAGCTCTTCGAGCTGGCGAACCAGTTCGGGATTCTCGGCCGAGCGGTCGGTCGACTCGGAGAAATCCGAGCGCAGATCGAACAGCTCCCATCGATCGGTGTCGTAGGAGTGGCTGCCGACGATGTGGTCGCGTTCGCCGAAGAGCGGGGACACGAAGTTGCTGGTGGCCTTCCAGCCGTCGTGATAGATCGAGCGCGATCCGTGCATCTCGAAGTACTGCGTCGTGCGTACCTCGGAGGCCGAGCCGTCGTTCAGAGTGGCCGAAGCGTCGTGGCCGTTCACGAGTTGCTGTGCGACGCCGTCGACTTCGGCCGGCATTTCGAGACCGAGGCAAGCGAGCAACGTGGGAGTGACGTCGACCGAGTGCAGGAACTGATCACGTACCGCACCGGGTTCGCGAATGCCGGCCGGCCAATGCACGACCAACGGTGCGCGAACTCCGCCGAGCCACGAGTAGCGCTTCCAGAGCCGAAAGGGGCTGTTTCCCGCCCAGGCCCAGCCCCACGGATAGTGATTCGAATGGTTCGGTCCACCGATGTCGTCGATCGCCGCCAGTGCTTCGTCGACCGTGGAATGGTCACCGAGCCACGACGCCGCTTCGTTGAGCGTTCCCGAAGGCCCCCCTTCACTGCTCGTTCCGTTGTCGGACATGACGAGCACGATGGTGTCGTCGGCTCGACCCGAGTCCTCGATTTCGCGAAGCACCCGACCGATCTGGGCATCGGTGTGCGTGAGCATGCCGGCGAAGACCTCCATGTAGCGAGCGAAGAGACGCCGCTCACCGTCGGACAGGTTCGACCACGATGGCACCCACGTCGGACGGGGCGTGAGGACGGTGTCGGCCGGAATCACTCCGAGTTCGAGTTGACGTCGGAAGATCCCCTCTCGCATTTCCTCCCAGCCGCCGTCGAAGCGACCGCGGTACGCATCGGACCACTCGGGTGCCACGTGATGGGGCGCGTGTGCGGCACCGGTGGCCATCCAGAGCAAGAAGGGCTTGTCGGGCACGGCATGGTGTTGCGAGCGCAACATCTCGATCGCCTGATCGGCCAGGTCGTCGGTGAGGTGGTACGTGTCGCTCTGAGTGGTTCGAGCGGGAACTTCGATCGGCGTGTTGTCGCGGACGAGTTCGGGAGACCAATGATTGGTCTCGGCGCCGAGGAATCCGTAGTAACGCTCGAAGCCGAGACCGAGCGGCCAACGTTCGAACGGTCCAGCCGCCGAATACTCGGCCTGCGGGGTGAGGTGCCATTTGCCGATGCACATGGTGTTGTAACCGTGATCGCGCAGGATGCGCGGGAGAGCCACGGCCGACTTCGGCAGACGTCCGGAGTATCCGGGGAGGGCGAAAGACGTCTCTTGGGTGGCGCCCACTCCGACGGCGTGGTGGTTGCGACCGGTGAGCAACGTGGCGCGCGTCGACGAACAGATCGAGGTCACGTGGAATCGGTTGTACCGAAGGCCTCCGGCGGCGAGACGATCGATGTTCGGTGTCGCGATCGGAGAACCGAAGCAACCGAGCTGTCCGAAACCGACGTCGTCGAGCACGATCACCACGATGTTCGGCGAGCGCTCGGGTCGAGTCGGATAGACCATCCCCGCAGATTAGGTCGCCGGACACGAGCATTCGACTAGCGTGATCTCGTCATGTCGTCGGTGCCTCCAAGTACCCAGTCACCCCGGATCGCCGTGCTACCCGACCGCACGGCGGAATGGATGCGCGATGCCGTCGTCGCGGGTGGTGGTGAGTTGGTCGACGTGTCCGACACGACGGCGATGATCTGGGGTGCGGCACGCGATCCACAGGGGTTGGCCGATGTTCTCGACGCGAATCCGCACCTTCGCTGGATCCAACTTCCTTTCGCCGGAGTCGAAGAGTTCACGCATCTCATCGATGGCGATCGCCTCTGGACATGCGGTAAGGGTGTCTACGCCGAACCGGTCGCCGAGATGGCTGTGTCGATGGCCTTGGCCGGTCTGCGAGGTCTGGTGTCGTACGCGAGAGCGACGCAGTGGTCGCCGCCGGTCGGCCGTAATCTGATCGGAGCACGCGTGAGCGTGCTCGGCGGAGGTGGAATCACCGAGGAGATCGTTCGCCTGTTGAAGCCGTTCGACTGTCACGTGACGGTGGTACGACAGCACGTCACCGACATGGACGGCGTCGACGTCGTCCTCGACAGCGACCGCTACATCGATGCCCTGCCGGGCGCCGACGTCGTCTTCCTCGCTCTTCCTCTCACGCCAGAGACGGAAGGAATGCTCGGCCGCAGCGAGTTCGAGTCGATGGAACGTCACGCCTGGCTGGTCAACGTGGCGCGGGGCAAGCACGTGGTCACCGACGATCTCGTCTGGGCGCTCGCCAACGGGGTGATCGCTGGAGCTGCTCTCGACGTGACCGACCCCGAGCCGCTCCCGGCCGAACATCCGCTCTGGACGTTGCCGAACTGCCTGATCACTCCACACGTGGGGAACACGCCAGCCATGGCGATTCCCCTCCTCAGTGAACGAATCACGAACAACGTTCGACGATGGATCGCCGGCGACGAATTGGTCGGACCGGTCGATCACCAGTTGGGCTACTGAATACCGCGCAGCGTTAGCCTCGGCGCATCGGCGCTTACTACGAACGACTCGGCGTGCACCCTCGCGCCTCGCAGGACGAGATCCGCGCCGCCTATCGAGCATTGGCTCGTCGACACCATCCCGATACACGCGGAGGGCGACCCTCGCCGGAGATGACGTCGATCAACGAAGCGTGGTCGGTTCTGTCCGACCCGGCGCGACGGGCCCGCTACGACGCCGATCTGCGTGTGGGAGCCGATTCCGCGGCGCCCGTCGTCGCGAACGATCCGCCGGTGCACTCGCGTCCGGTCGACATGTCGCCGGCCCGTTTCCCCTGGCGGTTCGTTCTCGGTCTCGTCGTGGTCGCGGCAGCGGCGATTCTGATTCTTGGTGCAATCACCGATGGTGGTGAACCGACTCCCATCGACAACCTCATCCAAGTCGGATCATGCGTCGACCTCGATGACGCTCGAGGTGAGGCATTCGAAGTGCCCTGTGACGGTCTGCAAGAGGCCGAGGTGACCGAGATCGTGCCCTTCGACGGCGTGTGTTCGGCCGGACTGACCGGATACCGCGACCGACAGGGGATGGGCAAGGCGTGCGTGGTGGTGCGGTGACCGGACCTTGGTAGCGTTTCGATCAGAAGGGCGATTAGCTCAGACGGCTAGAGCGCTACGTTCACACCGTAGAGGTCATCGGTTCGAGCCCGGTATCGCCCACCAGTTACGGCCCGGTCGTTCGACCGGGCCGTTTCGTTGTCGTCTTGGTTTCAGCAGACCGCGGCACCGAGCAGACGTCGTCCGTTGTCGTTGTAGAACGCACGACGCGCATCTGCGTCGAGTTCGGTCATGCTGGCCTCGAAACGCTTGATCGGATCGTCGGTGCCTTCGTGATGCGGATAATCGGACGAGAACGCCACCATTCCGTCGCCGACTTGGCCGATGATCCAGCCCACGTCCTCGCCGGCGAACGGGCTCACCATCACGTGGCGACGCACGTAGTCGGACGGCTTCATGGTGAGATGTGAGAGATCCTGAATGTTCCTGAACGATCGGTATCCGGTGTCGACGAAATGCAGGAACGATGGAAGCCAGGTTGCGCCGAGTTCGGTGATTCCGATCCGCAGGCCCGGGAACTTTTCCAACACTCCGTCGTAAACGAGTGACGCCACGAAGAGTTCGCCGGGGTAGCCGATACTCATGAACGACAACGGATCGCCCGGTGCATCGGAGCGAACGTGGGCCATGTCACGTCCGTTGTCGAAGAAAGCCTTCGGCACGGGCCGATAACCCTGATCGGCGCCCACATGGAGGAAGAGAGCGATGCCGAGGTCTTGAACTCGGGCCCACACCGGATCGAAGTCCGGGTGGGTGAAAGACCGCTGGCGTGACGACGGAATGGAGTCGACGAGCAGTCCACCGACACCTTCACGGCTCGCGGTTTCGAGGAATTGAATCGCCACGTCGGGCCCGTGTTCGAACGGAACGTATGCGGTGGCCACGAGGCGCGGGTCGCTGCAGAAGTCGGCCAGGCCGCGGTTCATCGCTCGCGCCGCCTCCATACGAGCATCCACGGGAGTGCCGTAGACCTGATTGAACGCGCCGGTGGGGAAGATCACCTGATGGGAGAAGCCCAGATGATCGAGGGCGACCGCGCGCTCGTTCGGGTCCCAACCACCGAGTGACATCCAGCCCTTGCGGGCCATCGTCATGAACTCGTCGGTTGCACGACCGAACACGGCGGGATCGCTGGCCCGCAGTTCGTGATCGCGGGCGGCTGCCTCGAGCAACTGGGTGAAGCCGGGGTCGCCAACCCCCAGTTCGGGGATTTCGTCTCGAATCGCGGCCGAGGCGTAACTCTTCAGCCACCCGACCGGCTCGAGGATATGGGCATCGATGTCGATGACCGTTCGGCCGCCCGCGTACGTCGTCATAGGAGTGATCGGACGATAACACCCGCTCACGAAGGGCCTGATCGGTCGTTCGCTGACCGGCAACGGGTCCGACCGGTACATTGAGCAACGTGCGCCAAACGTGTGAACGGATCGGATGCGGCCTCGACGTCGCCGTGGTCTACGGCACCGTGCCCGGCCGCGACGGGTCGCTCACCCTATGGATCGATGCCTTTCGTCCTGACGTGTCGGCGGCGCGCGAGCGCGAGATCATGGGATACGTGTGCTTGAAGCACGGTGAGCGTCTGTCGCCTCCGCAGGGCTGGTTGGTCGACGATCGACGTGAGTCGGCACCTCGCCTCTTCCGTCCGCAATCGAATCACCCGCAGCCGACCCTCACCGTCGTGCGCGACAAGGCGCCGCGCACGCGTAAGGATCGAGTTCGCGATCTGCCTCGTCCGAGCCTGTTCGCCGAGAGCGTGCCCGTCGCCGAGAAGCCAGTGGTCGCGCAGCCGGTCGTCGAACAACCGATCGTCGAGCAACAAGTCATCGAGCAACCAGTTGTCGAGCAACCACACGCGACTCGTGTCGACGCGCCTGTCGATCCCACCGGTGACGAGACGCGGTCGTGGGAACCGTTCTTCGACCCCGACGACGACCTCGACGGAATGTTGAACGCCACGGGCTCGATGTTGCGCGACGCCTTCCGGTCCCGCCACAACGGCCGCCGAAACGGCTGAGAGGACCCGCACCGTGAGGCTCGTGGTCGACCACCTTCTCGATGCATCCCCGGATTCCGTGTTCGACGTCGTCGCCGACCTCGACCGGTATCCGGCCTGGATGGGCATCGTCCACTCGTCTCGTGGGGTCGGAGACGGCGCGTGGGAGGTCGAATTGAGGGCCCGAATCGGCCCCTTCGCACGTTCCAAGCGACTTCGGATGGAGCGAATCGTGACGACTCCTCCGCACCACGTTCGATTCGAACGCCGTGAGAACGACGGACGAACTCACGGTGAGTGGATTCTCGACGTGAAGATCGAACCGCAAGGGACGCGCTCACGGCTCGAGATGGTTCTGTCGTACAGCGGGCGACTGTGGTCGAGTGTCGTCGAGAAGGTTCTTCACGACGAGATCGAAGCCAGCAAGTCGCGTCTCGCCGAACTCGTGGCCGGCTGAGTCGATCAGTCGGCGAAGGCCGTGTACCGACCGTTGGCGCGACGATCCAGGCGAAGCGACAGCCCGAAGCACGTCGACAGATTCTCGGCGGTCAATATCTCGCTCGTCGGTCCGGCGTCGAGTACTCGACCCTCGCGCAGCAGAAGAACGTGGGTCATGTTGGGGGGCACCTCGTCGAGGTGATGGGTCACGAGGACGAGGGGAGGGGCTGCCGCGTCGTCCACGATCTCCGACAAAGCGAGCACCAGTTGTTCGCGGCCGCCGAGATCGAGTCGGGCGCTCGGTTCGTCGAGGAGGACGACACCAGGGTCGTTCATCAGCGAACGAGCGAGGAGCACGCGTTGTTGCTCGCCCGACGAGAGCGATCCGAACGACCGCTCGGCACAGGCGCCGACACCCATGCGGTCGAGACATTCGACGGCGCGATCACGATCGGCGTCGTCGTACCGATGCCACCATGGTTCGAGCGCGGCATGGCGGGCGGTCATCACGACATCGCGGGCGACGAGAGCCGGTCGCAGCTCGGAGGCGAACGACGCCGACACGTACCCGATTCGTTGCCGCAGAGTGCGGACATCGGTGGATCCGAGCGTCTCGCCCATCACTGACACCGTTCCGCGAGTGGGATGGTCGTACATCGCGGCGATGCGCACGAGGGTGGTCTTGCCCGAACCATTGGCACCGAGAACGAGCCATCGCTGACCGGATCGCACCCTCAGTTGCACGTCGTCGAGGATGAGTCGTCCGTCACGAACGACGGTGATGTCGTGCAGGTCGAGGACGGGCAGGTCGGAGGCGGAAACGGCTGACATGCGCTGGGTGACGGTAACAGAAAGAGTGTGTTCGGTACTCTGACTTCGATGTTGTGGTCGTCGCGCCGTCGCGCACCCCTGAGCGTGTTCGTCTGCGCGGTGATCATGATCACGATGGGCACGGCGATCGGTGCGTCGGCCGACGAATCGGCGGCGCAGAGGGCTGCGGCCGAGATCCAGGCGGCTCGAGATCGTGCCGATCGTGCTGCGTCGGCGATGTTCGAGGCCGAGTCGCGTCTCGATTCGCTCACGATCGAGGAGCAGAATCTCGTGGTTCAGGTGGCCGACCTCGAGGCGGTGGCATCGCAGTTGCAGCTCGACGTCGAGGAACTGGCGGTTCAGCGTTTCGTGTCGGGCGGCTCGAGCATCCCGCTTCTCTCCGGACTCGACGGTCCGAGCGAGCAGGCGCAGATGGACGTGCTGCTCTCGATCGCGACCGACACTTCGCAGTCGACTCTCGACGAATACGACGCCATCGCCACCGAACTGGCGACCAAGCGTCGGCAGCTGAGCAACGCCAAGGCGGCCACCGAACAAGCCATCTCCGATTATTCGACGGCCAAGTCGGAAGCGGAGGCGGAATTGAGGCGACTCGAAGAGGTCGAGGCCGAACGTCTCGAGAACGAGCGAGTTCGCCAGATCCTCGAGGCCCAGCGTCAGGCCGCTCTCGCGGCGTCGGTCGGCTCGTCGGGCGGTGGTGGTGGCAGCGCTGGCTTCCTCGACAACGGCATCTACATGGACCGTTCGATCATCTGCCCGTTCCGGGGATCGGCGGCATTCGGCGACACCTGGGGTGCCCCGCGAAGTGGTGGACGCCGACACGAAGGTGTCGACGTTCTCATGCCCACGGGAACGCCGTTGGTGGCAGTGGCATCGGGTCGCCTCCGTCAGGACTCTTTCAGCCTGGGCGGGATCTCGGCGCACATCTACGCCAACAACGGAAACACCTACTTCTACGCGCACCTGAGCTCGTGGGAAGGTCCGCCGCGTTTCGTCGAGCAGGGCGAAGTCATCGGGTACGTGGGTGACACCGGAAACGCGTCGGGGACGCCCCACCTGCATTTCGAGATCCGACCCAATGGGGGTCGAGCGGTCAACCCGTACCCGTCGGTTCGTGCCGCCTGCTAGCCGGTGCGCGAACCTACAGGGGTGAACGAACTCGCCGACGCCTTGGCCCGAGTCCTCGGCGCCTCCGACGTCACCGATCCCGTCCGCCTGAGCGGGGGAGCCTCTCGCGAGACTTGGAAGTTCTCGGCCGATGGACGTCCCCTCGTCCTGCAGCGTCAACGTTCGGGTGATGTGCGCGACATGCGGGTCGAAGCCGACGTGTTGAGAGCCGCGCACGCCGCCGGAGTTCGGGTTCCCGAATTGGTGGCCAGCGGATCAGCCGACGATCCGCGTAATCCCGTGGCGGCGTCGTTCATGGTTCTCGAACACGTCGACGGAGAGACGATCGCTCGCAAGATCCTGCGCGACGACGAGTTCGCGGCGGCGCGGCGAGTCCTCGTCGCCGACTTCGCCGCGTCCCTCGCGGCTCTGCACGCGATCGACCCTTCGACCGTGGCCGGCCTGCCGTCGGTCGATCAAGTGGCGCAGTACCGCACGACTCTCGACGACCTGAACGAGCGCCTCGGGCAATCCCATCCGACGTTCGAGTTGGCGTTTCGTTGGCTCGAAGCCAACCGACCCTCGTCGACGCGGCGAACGTTGGTGCACGGTGATTTCCGCCTCGGCAACGTCATGGTCGGCGCCGAAGGTCTTCGCGCCGTTCTCGACTGGGAGCTCGCTCACGTGGGCGATCCGATGGAGGATCTGGGCTGGCTCTGCGTGCGAGCCTGGCGCTTCGGCTCGTCGAGTCCCGTCGCGGGAGTCGGTGATTACGACGAGTTGATCGCCGCCTACCGAGCCGCGAGCGGTCTCGACGTCGACCGCGACGTGATCCGCTGGTGGGAGGTGCTGGGCACCCTGAAATGGGGAATCATGTGCATGTTGCAGGCCAGTGCCCACATCACCGGTGTGTCGCGCAGTCACGAACTGGCGGCGATTGGTCGCCGCGTGTGTGAGAACGAATACGACTTGTTCCTCGCTCTCGATGGACGATGGGACTCGATCGGAGTCGAGCGATGAGCGAACTACACGACGTGCCGAGCGCGCGAGAACTGATCGAAGCAGTGCGTGAGTGGCTCGAACGCGACGTTCTGGCCGCGACTCAGGGTCGGGTCCAGTTCCATACGCGGGTGGCGATGAACGTGCTCGCAATGGTCGAGCGCGAACTCGAATTGGGTCCGGAGCAGTCACGCGAGCACGCCGCGCGTCTCTCTGCGTTGGGGGTGAGCTCCGATGCCGAGTTGGCGGCGGCGATCAGGTCGGGGAGTCTCGACCACCGACTGTCGGAGGTCGTCGATGCCGTGCGGGCCGATGTGACGGCCAAGCTGGCGGTGGCTAATCCAGGACATCTGGTTCGTGATCGCCCGGCGCGCGACTGATCCGCACCGGTTGACCAGCGGCCAATTGCCCACAAGCGGCGGCGATCTCAGTGCCGCGATTCTGACGAACCGTGGCGTTCACCCCCATCGACTCGAGTTGATCGCGGAACGCGTGCACGTGTGCCCGACTCGAACCGCGGACCGGATAGCCCGGTGTCGGATTGAGCGGAATCAGGTTCACGTGCGCCGGAAGGCGTAGCGAACGGCACAGTGCCGCCAATTCGACGGCGTCGCTCGGACGATCGTTGACCTGATCGATCATCGCCCACTCGAAACTGACGCGGCGACCCTTGGCTTCGAGGTATTCGGAGCAGGCCACCATGAGGTCGGCGATCGGGTAGCGCTTGTTGATCGGGACCAAGGCGTCACGTAAGGCGTCGTTCGCTGCGTGGAGACTGACGGCGAGATTGACCGGCATCGGACGTTCGGCGAGTTTGCGAATTCCGGGCACGATGCCGACGGTGCTGACCGTGAGGTGACGGGCCGACAATCCGCAGTCGTCGTGCAGACGGACCAGTGATCGCCACACCGGCTCCTCGTTGGCGAGTGGTTCACCCATGCCCATGTAGACGACGTTGCTGACGCGACGACCGTGTGACTTGGCTCGTCGTGACGCGAGGACCACTTGCTCGACGATCTCGCCGTCGGTGAGATGACGAGTGAACCCTGCTTGACCGGTCGCGCAGAATCCGCAGGCCATTGCACAGCCGGCCTGTGTGCTGACACACACGGTGGCGCGGTCCCGATAGAGCATGAGGACGGTCTCGATTCGACTGCCTCCGTCGAGTTCCCAGAGGAACTTCACCGTGTCACCGCGATCACTGACCGATTCGGTGACCGGGCTCAGGGCCGTCGGCAGATCGGCCTCGAGGCGCGCTCGCAGATCCTTGGGCAGGTTTGTCATCTCGCCCGGTGTCGACAGCTCTTGGAACAACCCCTTCCAGACCTGATCGACGCGGTAACGCGGTTGATCGGGAAGGAGAGACGTCAGATCGTCGCGGGAGATCGAATAGCGGGTGAGCGTCATCGATCGGATCCGAGTTCGAGCGATGCGGCGAGGCGCCGGTACTCCTCCATGCGAGCTCGAAGGACGTCGAGACTCGCCGTCCAGAACGACTCGTCGCTCACGTCGAGTCCGAAAGCACGTCCGAGTTCTTCGGCGGTGTTCATGCCGGCTCGGGAGAGCAAATCGTCGTAGCCGGCTCGGAAGTGATCGGGATCGTCGCGGAAACGGGCGTAGAGACCGAGTCCGAACAGCAGACCGTACGTGTAGGGCCAGTTGTAGAAGTGACTTCCGTAGTAGTGCGGCTTCAGGACCCACATGTGCGGATGGCGGGTCGACTGGTCGAGACCGTCACCGTAGGCGGCGGACTGAGCCTCGAGCATCATCTCGTTGAGTTCTTGCACGCCGAGCGTTCGCCTTTGACGACGAGCGAACACCTCGGTCTCGAACAGGAAACGACTGTGGATGTCGACCACCACCTGATTGGATCCCTGCAGGTCGACGTCGAGCAGAGCCAAACGGTCGGCACCCTCGAGTCGGTCGAGTCCGGCCTCCACGACGAGGGTTTCGCAGAAAATGCTCGCCGTTTCGGCGAGGGCCATCGGGAGACGCTTCTGCAGCGGAGTACGTCCGGCCAATTGCACGTTGTGGTACGCGTGTCCGAGTTCGTGTGCGGTCGTCTGAGTCGATTCGAGCGAACCGCTCCAGTTGAGAAGGATGAGGGAACGGTCGTCGACGAACGACATGCAGAACGCCCCGCCCACTTTGCCGTCTCGCGGTGGTGCATCGATCCAGGATTCGGCGATGGCACGGTCGACGAGGCCTCCGAGGCCACTGCTGTACTCGGCGAAGGCCGTCTTCACGAGAGCGATCGATTCGTCCCACGAGACCGATCGCGCGGCGACGGGCAGCGGTGCGACCAGATCCCACCAGGGGAGTCCGGCCGTGTGGCCGTGCAGAGAAGCCTTGGTGCGCATCCAGGCACGGAAGTCGGGCAACGACGCTGCAACCGCCGACTGCATGGCGTCGAAGGTGGCTCGACTCACGCTGTTGGCGTAGAGCGATGCATCGATCGGAGCCACCCAATGGCGTCGACGGTTGACCGTGTTGGCCTCGCCTTTGATCGCGTTCATGGCGGCGGCACATGCAGTGGCCACCGAGGGCCACGCGTTCATCTCGGCTTCGTAGGCCGCTCGACGCACCGCGGGGTCGGGATCCGAGGCCAGGCCGCGCACGGCCGGCATCGGGAGACGGGTTCGGCCACTCGGGAGTTCGACCTCGGTCGAGAGTTGGGACGTGACATCGGCTTGGAGTCGACCCCACGCCGACGATCCCGTCGTCGACAACTCGGCGTAGAGACCCTCTTCCGTCTCCGACATCTGGTGCGCGGCGCGCTCGGCGAGACGAGTGAGCGGGCCGAGGTGTTCTCGGGCCTCGGTGCTCACGTCGGCCAGAGCCGACGGATCGAGATCGGACACGAATTCCGCGAGTCTCGCCAGCAATGGCGTCACCCGCGAGCCGAGCACGTCGAGTTCGGAGAGCGAGGACTGGGCCGATTCGTTGCGGGAATCGGTGGAGACGTTGGCGTACACGTAGGCCTCGAGAACTTCGAGGTCGGCGACGACCGTGTTGAACGCTCCGATCGCACGATCGGCCCGCCGTCCGGTCTCGCCATCGACCACCTTTTCCGCACCATCGGGCACCGCGCGGACGTCGAGCTCGTCGAAGAGAGCCTCGAGTCGGGCGACGTCGGCGCCGACGCGCTCCATCGCATCGACGAAAGTTCGGCTCGACAACGATTCATGAACGTCCGAGACGCTCCAAGCCGGCAGATTCACGGTGTCGCTCACGGGACTCCTCTCATTCGGTCGGGTCACTCGGCCGGGCTGGCCGATCGGGGGCGAGGCGCGACGTCGCCCACGTACGAACGATCGGTGCGATGAACACGAAATCCGAGGTCCTCGTACATCGCGACGGCCGTCGAGTTGTCGGCATCGACGTACAGCATGGCCGTCGTGACTCCGCGGCGATCGATGCTCTCGAGACCACTCACGACGAGTCCTCGCCCGAGGCCACGGCCGTGGTGCTCGGGGTCGACTGCGATGACGTAGATCTCGCCCAAGACGGGCTCGGTGTCACGGTGGATCTTGGTCCAGCAGAAACCGGCCATTCGACCCTCGATCTCGTGAATGAGGAAGCCGTCGGCGTCGAACCATGGTTGCGCCATGCGCGACGCCAGAGTGACGTGATCCCAGCCACCCTGCTCGGGGTGCCATCCGAACGCTGCATTGTTGACGCGCAACCACTCGTCCTCGTCGCGACCCTTCTCGAAGGATCGGGTGGGCAGCGCGGCGGCGCGATCGGCTGCCGAGAGCGGAAGGGAGCGTCGCATCTGATGCAGGGTGCGCCCACCTTGCAGTCCGAGTCGACGAGCCAGATCGTCGTGCGAGATCGTGGGCTCGAAGACCCACCAGTGGACGTGGCCGCCGCCGGAGTCTGCCACCACGTCGAGAGCGGCCTCCATGATCTCGGGCCCGATGGCGCCCATCTCGTAGCGGTGGTGCGGATGCACCACCAATTCGACCGAATACGAGTCGTGGCCACGACTCACCTGTGCATAAGCGACGGGGTGCTCGTGTCCACGCTCCCAGGCCACCAGACCGGCGAAACCCTCGCGTCCGCCGTCGACGAGATCGAGCCACAGATGATCGGAGAGCGGACGGTGTCCATCGGCGCGTTCGGCGTCGCGAATGAGATCGTTGACCACTGCGATGTCGCCGGGTTCCATCTGACGCTTGATGTCGAGGAACCGCATGGCATCACGCTACCTTTCGGCCGTCGGGTCCCGTCGTCCCGATGACCGGTGCGTCGCACTGGCTACTGTCGGCGCAATGGCCAGTCGTCGACGTCCGAATCACGCCGCCGCCCGAACGGCCGAGGTCGCACGTCGTCTCGCCGAGTTGTATCCCGGGGCCGAATGCGAACTCACGCACCGGAACCCGTACGAACTCCTCGCAGCAACGATCCTGTCGGCTCAGTGCACCGACGTGCGCGTGAACATGGTGACGCCAGCTCTCTTCGAGGCGTATCCCGATCCCGAGTCGCTGGCGGTGGCTCGACCGTCGTCGGTCGAGAAGATCGTTCGGTCGACGGGTTTCTATCAATCGAAGGCGCGCAATCTGATCGGGATGGCGCGTGCGCTCGTCGACCGCTACGACGGTGAGGTGCCGACCGAACTCGAGGATCTGGTGACCCTTCCCGGGGTCGGCCGCAAGACCGGCAACGTCGTGCGCAGCGTCGCATTCGATCTGCCCGGTCTGCCGGTCGACACGCACGTCGGTCGTTTGTCCCGTCGACTCGGACTCACTCGCGAGATCGACCCGGTGAAGGTCGAACTCGAACTCAATCACTATCTGCCGGGAGAGGAGTGGGGCAGGTTCAGTCTGCGACTGATTCTGCACGGTCGACGAGTGTGCGACGCCCGGCGACCCCGCTGCGACGAATGCACGCTCGCCGACATCTGCCCCTCCGCTTTCGACACCAGCCGTTCGGGCTGATCAATCGGCGATACGAGTCGCTCGAAGCAGGGCTCGGTGAGCCGAGCGAAGGGAGCGCTCGGCCTCGTGAATGGCCGCCAGCAGATCGTCGAGGTTCTCGCCGAGATTCGCCGAACCGAGTTCGCGAACCCGTTCAAAGTAGCGCTCGGTGCCGTCGGCGATCACGGCGAGTTCGGCGGCGATGGTGGACGGATCGGGCACGTCCGCACCCTAGACCGGTGTCGCGCGAACTCGGTCGGTCCGAGGAAGAGCACCTCGGTAACCTCCTCGTGTGGCGAGAATCGGAGTTCCGAAGGTGACGGTCCGCGAGGATCTGTCGGCCCTCGAGGGCTACCACTCGCCTCAGGTCGACGTGTTGGTGCGACTGAACACGAACGAAGCGCCCGACCAGCCGCCGTCGGCCTTCCGCGACGAGTTGGCGGCGGCCATCGCCCAGATCTCCTGGAACAGATACCCCGATCGCTCGGCGACCGAGTTGCGAGCGGCGATCGCTTCGTTGCACGACGTCGATCCCTCGATGATCTTCGTGGCCAATGGAAGCAACGAGGTTCTCCAGACCATTCTCCTCACCTACGCCGGTCCGGGACGAACGGTCGCGACCTTTGAGCCCACCTACCAATTGCACGGTCACATCGCGCGACTCACCGGAGCTCGCGTGGTCGAAGGAGAGCGTGGTGACGGCTTCGTCCTCGATCTCGACGAAGTTCGCCGGGTGACGACGCAGGCGCAACCCGAGGTGACGTTCCTTTGTTCACCGAACAACCCGACCGGAGTCGTCGATTCCGAAGCGGACGTTCGCGCCGTCGTCGATCAGTCGAGCGGCCTCGTCGTGGTCGACGAAGCGTACGGCCAATTCTCGTCCTGGAGCGCGCTCTCGATGGTCGACGAGAGTTCGTCGGTCGCTGTCGTGCGCACGTTCTCCAAGACCTGGAGCATGGCGGCAGCTCGTCTCGGTTACGTCGTGGCACCGTCGTGGATGGTGGCCGAGCTCGACAAGGTCGTGCTTCCGTACCACCTCGACGCCGTGAAACAGATCGCTGGTGTGCTGGCGGTCCGGCACCTGAAAGAGATGAACGAACGAGTCGCCCGTATCGTCGCCGAGCGCGACTCATTGGTGGCAGATCTGACGGCGCTCGACGTCGACGTGTACCCGAGCGGGGCGAATTTCGTTCTCTTCCGTCCGCGTTCGAAGCCGGGCCGCACCGTGTGGCAAGGCTTGCTCGATCGCGGTGTCCTCGTGCGCGACTGCTCCGGATGGCCGCGCCTCGCGAATTGTCTGCGCGTCACGATCGGCACTCCCGACGAGAATCGCACGTTTCTCCGATCCCTCGAGGAGGTCCTGTCATGACGTCCCTTCGCCGTGCGTCGCGTCGACGAGTCACCAATGAGACATCGGTCGAGATCGATCTCGACCTCGACGGTACGGGTGCCTGCTCGGTGAGCACCGGTATCCCGTTCTACGACCACATGTTGAGTCAGGTCGGCAAACACGGAGGATTCGATCTGCGGGTGTCGGCCGTCGGTGACCTGCACATCGACACCCATCACACGGTCGAAGACGTTGCTCTCGCGCTGGGGGAGGCGTTCCGCGAGGCCCTCGGCGACAAGGCCGGAGTCCGACGGTTCGCGAGTGGGCTCTACCCCCTCGACGAGTCGTTGTGCGAGATCGCGCTCGATCTCTCGGGCCGACCCTTCGTCGTCTGGGACGTTCCGATTCCTGAATGTCTTCCGCTCGGCGATCCGCCGTTCGACCCGAACCTGGCCGAACACGCGGTCTCGTCGTTCGCCACGGCGGCCGGGATCACCTTGCACGTGTCGCTGAAACACGGTGCGAACGTGCATCACATCGTCGAATGCGTCTTCAAGGGACTCGGGCGTTGTTTGCGTGACGCGGTCCGAGTCGAAGGCGGGGGAGTTCCCTCGACCAAGGGAGTCCTGTGACGGGAGTGAGGATCGCCGTCCTCGACTACGGGATCGGAAATCTGCGCTCGGCCGAGAAGGCTCTGCAACACGTCGGTGCCGATGCCTTTCTCACGGCGTCACCGAGCGATGTGAGTGCCGCCGACGCCGTGGTGTTGCCGGGTGTCGGAGCTTTCGGAGCGTGCATGAACGCTCTGCGCGCTGCCCGGCTGGAAGAAGTGGTCGTCGACTCGGTGTCGTCGGGTCGGCCGTTCCTCGGCATCTGTGTCGGCATGCAGATGCTCTTCTCGCGTTCCGAAGAGGATCCAGAAGCGACCGGGCTCGGAATCGTGCCCGGTGTGGTGCGCTGGATTCCTCCGGGAGTCAAACGTCCACAGATGCAGTGGAACCGACTCGACGTCGCAGCGCTCGACGATCCGATGTTCTCCGGACTGACCGCGCACGACGCTTGGGTCTATTTCGTGCATTCATTGCACGGGGTTCCCGACGATCCCACGGTCGTGGCCGCCACGTGCGAGTACGGGAGCACCTTGAACGCCGCGTTCCGCTCGGGCAACGTCTTCGCCACCCAGTTCCATCCCGAGAAGTCGGGGCGCACCGGACTTCGCCTGCTCGCCAATTTCGTGTCGGTGGCCTCACGTGGCTGAGCTCTTTCCCGCCATCGACGTACGCGGTGGACGAGTGGTCCGGCTGCGCCAAGGCGACTACGGCGACGAGACGGTGTACGGCGACGATCCGGTCGCCGTCGCCGAGTCGTTCGTCGAGCAGGGGGCCGTATGGGTGCACGTCGTCGACCTCGACGCCGCTCGATCGGGAGATCCGGTCAATCGCCCCGTGATCGCAGCGATCGCCACTCGCCTCGCCGGTTCGGCGCGCGTACAGACAGGTGGCGGCGTGCGATCGGTCGCCGATGCCCGAGCGCTCGCCGATGCCGGAGTCGCCCGCGTGGTGATGGGATCGGCGGCCGTGTCGTCCCCCGATCTGGTGGGCGCGGCGTCCGAGGTGGTGTCGGTCGCCGTCGGTCTCGATCACCGATCGGGTGAACTCGCCGTGCACGGCTGGACCGAGGGATCCGGGCATCGACTCGATGACGTCGTGGGTTGGTTCCCGACCGCCTCGGCGTTCGTCGTGACCGACATCGCCCGCGACGGCATGCTGGCTGGGCCCGACGTCGACGGGTTGCACGATCTCGCGACCCGAACGTCGATTCCGTTGGTCGCGAGCGGAGGCGTGTCGTCGCTCGACGACATCCGCGCCCTCGCGGTGATTCCGCGATTGCACGGGGTCATCACTGGCAAAGCCGTGTACGAAGGACGTTTCACCGTCGCGCAGGCGGTTGCGGCCCTCGAGGAGTTCTCATGAGAACCGCACGCGTGGTGCCCTGCCTCGACGTGACCGACGGTCGAGTGGTGAAAGGGACCAACTTCGTCGATCTGCGCGACGCTGGCGATCCGGTCGAACTCGCGGCGCGGTACGACGTCGAAGGCGCCGACGAGTTGGTCTTCCTCGACATCACGGCCTCGAGTGACGGGCGCGAGACCATGGTCGACGTCGTGCGTCGCACCGCCGACCAGGTGTTCATACCCTTCACCGTCGGCGGCGGTATCCGCAGTGTCGACGACGCTCGTCGGATGCTGCGAGCCGGGGCCGACAAGGTGAGCGTCAACACCGCAGCCGTGCAGAATCCCGACCTGATCGGCACGATCGCCGCTGAGTTCGGTGCTCAGTGCGTGGTGTGCGCCATCGACGCCAAACGACGCTCGCCGAGCGATGGCGGAGGCTTCGAAGTGTTCCTGCACGGAGGTCGGACACCCACGGGTATCGACGCCGTCGCCTGGGCGACGAGAGCCACCGAACTCGGTGCGGGCGAGATCCTTCTCACGTCGATGGACCGTGATGGGACCAAGGAGGGATTCGATCTCGAACTCACGCGAGCCGTGGTCGATGCGGTCGGAGTGCCGGTCATCGCCTCGGGTGGTGTGGGCACCCTCGACCATCTCGTCGACGGCGTTCGCATCGGCGGTGCCGACGCCGTCCTCGCCGCTTCGATCTTCCACTTCCGTGAATTCTCGGTGGCCGATGCCAAACGCCATCTCGCCGACGCAGGGGTGGCGGTTCGACCGGTCGAATGACGACGCAACCCTTCGTCCTGCTCGACGGTGGCCTGTCGACCGCTCTCGCCGAGATCGGTGTCGACACGTCGAGTGAACTCTGGACCGCTTGGGCGGCCTGGAAGCGTCCTGAAGACCTCGTGCGGGCTCACCATGCCTTCGTCGAGGCCGGAGCGGATGTGGTGACGAGTGCGAGTTATCAGTGCGATCTCGAACTCCTCGAGCGGGCCGGGGCCGAGGCTCGTACCGCACGCGAAGTATTGGCGTCGACGACGAGCCTGGCCCGACGAGCGACGGCAGGAACCTCCTGTTCGGTCGCGGTCTCGATCGGCCCCTTCGGTGCCTCCCTCGCCGATGGCAGCGAATACACGGGCCGGTACGACGTTCCTCTCGCGGTCGTCGAGCGGTATCACCGGCGCCGTCTCGAGGTTCTGATCGACACCGGGGCCGACCTCTTCGCCGTCGAGACGATTCCTCGTCGCGACGAGGCACGAATCGTGTGCGACCTGCTCGTCGAGTTCGGATCCCCTCCGGCCTGGTTCAGTTTCGGTGTCGCCGATTCGGCTCTCACCTACGGAGGCGATCCGATCGTCGAGTCGTGTCGCCTCGTCGCCGAGTACCCGACGCTCGTGGCGGTCGGTGTCAATTGCACCGCCCCCGTCCATGTCGCGACGACTCTCTCCGCCGTGCGCACCATCGAACGTCCCATGGTTGCCTACCCCAATCACGGGCGGGCGTGGAACGCGGTCGAACGCCGTTGGGAGGGTGATACGGAGACGATCGATTTCGAGGCGGTCGCGTCGTGGGTGGCAGCGGGTGCGAGATACATCGGCGGTTGTTGCGGGGTCGGTCCGCGTGGAATCGCGCACTTGGCTCGTTTGCGCTCCCGGCTCGCCGCTTCGGGGCCCATGCCCTAAGTTCGCTGCATGTCCGTTTCTCTCACCCCCAATCCCAAGATGGAATACCGACGCCTTGGCGCGAGCGGTCTGCGTGTGTCGGTGCTGTCCTTCGGCAGTTGGGTCACCTTTGACAATCAGATGAAGGATGACGCGTCACTCGACTGCATGCAGTCGGCCTGGGACGCCGGCTGCAATTTCTTCGACAACGCCGAGGCGTACGCCGGTGGTGAGAGCGAAGCGATCATGGGTCGAGTCATCTCACAACTCGGGTGGAAGCGTCATCACTACGTGTTGTCCACCAAGGTCTTCTGGGGGATCGACGGACCGGTGCCGAATCTCCAGAACACCCTCAACCGCAAGTATCTCCATCACTCCATCGAAGGCTGTCTCGACCGTCTCCAGGTCGATTACGTCGATCTGCTCTTTTGTCATCGGGCCGACCCGTCCACGCCGATCGAAGAGACCGTGTGGGCCATGAGCGACCTCATCGACCGGGGGCAGGTCCTCTACTGGGGAACCAGTGAATGGACGGCCGACGAGATCCGCGCCGCGTGGGAGATCGCCGAACGCCATCACCTTCACAAGCCGGTGATGGAACAGCCTCAGTACAACATGCTCGAGCGCAAGCGAGTCGAGAAGGAGTACGCGCGGTTGTACGACGACATCGGCCTCGGAACGACGATCTGGAGCCCACTCGCCTCCGGACTGCTCACCGGCAAGTATCTCGACGGCGTGCCCGCCGACTCGCGTGCTGCATTGCCCGGATACGGTTGGTTGGCCTCGCGCCTCACCGACGAGACATCGCTCGGAGTGGTTCGACGTCTGAAGCCGATCGCCGAGTCGCTCGGTTGCTCGATGGCCCAATTGGCTCTCGCATGGTGCACGAAGAACCCGCGAGTGTCGACGGTCATCACGGGTGCCAGCCGAGTGTCACAGGTGCACGAGAACTTCGGTGCGCTCGACGTGATCCCGTTGCTGACCGACGACGTGATGGCGCGTATCGACGAAGCGCTCAAGCGCTGACGCGCCGACGCAGCCAGTCGCCGACGCGACGTGCGACGTCGTCGATGTGACCGTTGAGGAAGTGATCGGCCGATTCGACGACGGTCGCTTCCGTTTCGGTCCAGTCGATCGTCGACGCGGCCAGGCGCTCCGGAGGACAGAACTGATCGTGGCGAGGGACGACCAAGAACTTGGGGCGTGGGTCCACGGCGCACGGATATCGATTCTCGGGCGAGAGCGGAGGGGCGACGGCGATCCAACCGGCGATCCTCGGTTCGACGACGGTCAATCCGACCGCCGCGCCGAAGGAGTAGCCGGCCACCCAGATCTCTTCGTCGCGTTCGGAGTCGACGAGACGATCGAGGAAGTCGACTGCGCTCGCGACGTCGAGCCGCTCTCCGGTGCCACCGTCGTGTTCTCCCTCGCTCGAGTTCACACCGCGGAAATCGAATCGCACGGTATGGAATCCGAGGGTCGGAAGATGTTCGAACAGCGACGTCACCACCGGGTTGTATCGGTCTCCTCCGTAGAGCGGGTGCGGGTGAGCGATCACCACGCCACCCCGTACGACCACGTCGGTGTCGGCCGTTCGTACGTCGGCGTCCAAGTGGAGTCCGTCCATGGTGACCAGCGTCGTCGTGTCCCGAGACATGGATTCGACGGTACCGTGACGCACCGTGGCGAAACGTTCCGAGCCCCAGGACAGCGAGAAGTTGCCGATCAAGATGCTGAACGACCGGCTGCTCGTTCGCATTCCCGACAAGGAAGGCGAGCGGCGCAGCAGCGGAGGCATCCTGATCCCCGCCACGGCCCAGCTGTCGAAGCGACTGACGTGGGCCGAAGTGGTGGCGCTCGGCCAGAACGTTCGTAGCGCCGAGGTCGGTGACCGAGTCCTCTTCAGTCCCGAGGACCGCTACGAAGTCGAAGTCGGGGGAACCGACTACATCATGTTGCGCGAGCGAGACATTCATGCGGTGGCGGCCAGCCGAATCGAGTCGCACACCGGCCTCTATCTCTGAGAGGCTTGAACGATGATCTCTCCGACCCCCGAGCAGTTGGCGGCCGTGACGTTCAACGCCGACGGACTGGTGCCCGTCATCGCCCAGGACGCGAGTGACGGCACCGTCCTCATGATGGCCTGGATGAACGCCGAGAGTCTCGCTCTGACGTTCGCCGAAGGACGCATGGTCTACTGGAGTCGCAGCCGACGAGAGTTGTGGCGCAAGGGTGACACGAGTGGAGATCGACAGTTCGTTCGCGAGGCGTACTTCGACTGTGACGGCGACACGCTGCTGTTCATGGTCGAGCAAGAAGGGCGCGGAGCGTGTCACACCGGAGAACGGACGTGTTTCTTCCGTTCCTTCGGTGAGTCGTGACTCGGTGACCACATGAGTGCCTCCGATCTCGTCGTTCGTCCCTCCCGCGACGAATTCGCGTCGTTGGCACGCGAGCACACGGTGGTGCCGGTGTGGGTCGAGGTGTTGGCCGATCTCGAGACTCCGGTTGCGGCGTTCGCGAAGTTGGTCGGCCCCGACGAACCGGGCTTCCTGCTCGAGTCGGTCGAGCACGGCGAGCGCTGGAGTCGTTTCAGTTTCGTGGGTCGCCGCCCGCGCGCGACACTCACGGCTCGAGGTCGGACCGTCACGATCGAGGGCGAAGTGCCCGACTCGGTCCCGCGCGACCGCGGCATGCTCGCGGCACTCGACGAGCTGCTCCGGGTGTACCGGAGTCCGGTGATCGAGGGACTTCCTCCGCTCCAGGGCGGGGTGATGGGTTACCTCGGCTACGACGTCGTTCGTGAAGTCGAGCACCTGCCCGACGTGCCGGCCGACGACCGTGATCTTCCCGACGCCGTCATGAACGTGATCGGATCGTTGGCCGCTTTCGATCACTGGCGGCAACGGGTCTATCTGATCGAGAGCGTGCCGGTGCTCGGAGTCGACGGCGAACGACTCGACGCCGCGTATGAGGAAGCCGCGGCACGGTGCATCGCCGCGGCCACCGATCTGGCCCGTCCCCTCGCGTACTCACCGGTCGAGCCGCCGTCCCGAGACGACGTGTTGCCCGAAGCGCGCTCGTCGATGGGCGGGGGTCGATTCCAGCAGGCCGTCGAGGTGGCCAAGGAATACATCCGCGCCGGAGACATCTTCCAGGTCGTGCTCTCGCAGCGTTTCGACATCGAGCTCGACGCCGATCCGTTCGATATGTACCGCGTCCTTCGGCAGGTGAACCCGAGTCCGTACATGTATTTCCTGCGCCAACCCGAACTGACCATCGTGGGCAGTTCTCCCGAACCGATGGTGCAATTGCTCGAAGGCCGTGTCGTCAGTCGACCGATCGCCGGGACTCGCAAGCGCGGTTCCGACGACGACCACGACCGTCGTCTGGCCGCCGAACTCAAGGAGAATCCCAAGGAAGTCGCCGAGCACGTGATGCTGGTCGATCTCGCTCGCAACGACGTGGGGCGAGTCGCCCAGTTCGGATCGGTCGTGGTCGACGAACTCATGTCGCTCGAGAAGTACAGCCACGTGATGCACCTCACCTCGCAAGTGAGCGGTCGACTGGTCGACGGTCGATCACCCATCGACGTTCTGCGGGCCACGCTCCCGGCCGGAACGGTGAGTGGAGCTCCCAAGGTCCGGGCCATGCAGATCATCGACGAACTCGAACCGGTCAAACGAGGTCCTTACGCCGGCGTGGTGGGTTACGTCGACTTCAGCGGCAACCTCGACACCGCCATCGCCATCCGCACGATGTTCGTCGGTCGCCGCGCGGCTTACCTGCAAGCCGGCGCCGGCATCGTGGCCGACAGCGATCCGTCCGACGAGGACCTCGAATGTCGGAACAAAGCCGCCGCCCTCCTCGCCGCTGTTCCGGCCGCTCGACGAATGACC
>Ga0129333_10001180_pt1 | contig 23378 bp, 18 predicted proteins | sample CPB6_08_DNA_FD_94474 | JGI IMG/M metagenome (GOLD analysis project Ga0129333, IMG submission 94474) | Freshwater to marine salinity gradient microbial communities from Chesapeake Bay, USA - CPBay_Sum_0.6_0.8_DNA | ecosystem: Environmental > Aquatic > Marine > Coastal | place: USA: Chesapeake...
CTCATATATTACATAAACAATGACATTTTCAAACATATTTGTAACTCTCGTTAAGACGATGTTTTACTCATTTTACCCCCCTCTCTCTCCCCCCTTTTCCTCCTAGGGCTTTTGAGATTTATACGTTTCTTTTTGTTTTTTCATATAAGATTATTTAAATTAGTAAAATTCCATATGTAACATTGAATTCAAGTGAAGTTAATACACAACATATGTGATTTACTTCATAACAATCAAATTATAAATCTTCAATCTTTTGAACTAATTTTATATCCTTTGGCATCAGTGTTAATCTATCTGCATGTAATGCTAATAACATAGCTTTATTATATAAAGATACCATATAATCTTCTACTACTGCATGAATCAACCATAAGTAATTTGATTCATATCTTGTAATTTTTTTGTTGTAATCACTTCCTATTTCTCTTATTAACTTGGCAATACTTTCGTGAGGTAATAGAGTACACGATGTTTTTTGATATTTTTCAATAATTTTCAATAAATTAGTTTTTGGTTTATTTTTTCTTCTTTTTTTCTTACCTTTCTTGCTTGTCTTGTTTGAAAATAAATCAGAAATCTTTTCAGAACCTTTACAAGGTGCTATGGTTCCAGGATATCCTTTAGCATTATATATAGATATATTTAATATATTCAATGCTTCTATACCATCTTCATACATTACAGTAGTATGATTTTTACGCTCTGTTAATATCATTGTATTATATAATATTTTTTCCAAAAACGTTTTCAATATACTTCTACTTTCTTCATATATGATACCTGAAATATATTTTACACCAGCTCTATACATTAACCTTTGAAGTCCTGGTTTTGTAATTCCAAGTATACTATCTTTTACTATCTCCTTCTTTGGAGCACCTCCATTTGTTATTTTATAATTAATGTTTGGTATTACACCTGTACCTAATATATATCCTTTGAAAATTTGATTTAATTCAAAATCATTTTTGATTGTTATATAAATGTCTCTTGGCATGATTTGTATTCTTTTATTATCTCTTGCTCTATTACCAGATAGTTCTAATATTTCTAATGCCATATATTCCAATACTGATGTTAAAAAAACAGTTGCATCTTCAAAAACACTATTACCATTTGTGATGTATTTTTTTATTAATATATGCGTAGTTGATATTTTGAAATATAAGGAAGCATAATTTTCTTTTGCCATATTTTTCTTATTATTTTTCCTTGCCTTTTTATAAATATTGACAGCCTTTGTACCTTCTTCTATTGCAATTTTTGCCAGCTGATCGCCTAATAATATTTTGACAGCGGTGGATATATCATTAATTGATAATAATTTTTTGTTTACAGACTTCAATATTTTATTTGATGATATTATAAGTTTATATGCAAGACGAATGATCATATCATTAAGTAATAGCAATGCAGATTTGGATAATTGTGCATCTGGATGAACAATTTTCAAAACTTTTGGTATACCAATGTTATAATTTAATTCTTTCATAATTCTATAATTTAATAAATATTTATAAGAAAGGATTTGAAACACATAAGGTTACATTTTTTCATTTTATACTGTTTTGTAAGAAACAAAAAAACTCATTGTAAAACACTACTCTTTTTTTACATATATAGTGACTATATTGTATTGTAACGTATTTTTTGCTAATTTTACTCCTCTCCTCTCTCACTTTACTCATATTGCTTTTTTGAAAGAAATATAAGGAAACAAATTGAATAATACATAAATGTCCTCATTTCTTGTGTTATTTGGTATAATAAATGGTATATTATCTTCTATTTTTTCAGCCGGTTTACCTGTTATGTATGCAAATATTATTAATTCACTTGCAAATGAAAAAGATTTAAATATCGATGATATGATATTATCTTATTTATTATATAAGGTGTTGTCAAATTTTACTGCATCGTTGCGAGGAGGTAGTTTCTCTTATGCAATACATAAAACAACCAATTACGCAAAGGTTGAAATAATGGATAAAATGAAATGTTTAAAAATGGATTTTTTTGATAAAAATAACAATACTGAAATAGGGGAACTTGTGACAAAGCATATAGAAAATGTATCTGATTTGTTTATATTAAATTCAAATATCGCTATTAGAACATTAACGCATGCTATTGTTACATATATAATCACGGCAAAAATATCATTTAACTTATCTATTTTGTTAATTATGTTATGTTTACTACAAATTACAATCCAATCATATTATAATGACTACATTTATGATAAAATAGTCGACGAGATGAATAAAGAAAAAACAGAACAGAACAAATATATTCAGGACTATATACAATATATTGACACATACAAAGCGACAGGTATGGAACGAAAGTTTTATAAAAACTTCAATGACACGCAAAATAAAATTACAAAACTAAAACAGAAAGAATCTTTACATTATGCTATAAATATGTTTGTATCGGATACTATTAATACATTTATAGTATTCGTATTACTATTTTATAGTATTTATATTGAAAAAATATCTCGAAAAGATATTCATGTATTTTTGTTATATATTGATACTTATATGCATATTATGAATTCAATCAAATATATATATTCTCATGTTATTCAACATAAAGATTCTATAAATAAAGTAAAAGATTTTTGGAAATATAGTAAAAACATTGAAAGATATTTTTTCACACCTTCATTTAATACATTTGATGTTAATATTTGTTTCAAGAATGTAGATTTTTCATACAAAGATGATAACAAAATATTATCTAATTTTAATTTAAAAATTCCATTTGGAAGCAAATTAGGATTTTTTGGTAAATCTGGAATTGGTAAAAGTACTATTATAAAACTTATATTGAAACTTTACAATATCGACAAGGGTTCTTTGACAATAAATGATATTGCATTAAAATATTATGAAGACGATTGGTATTATGAAAATATGATTAGTTATGTTGGTCAAGAAAATCCTATTTTACTTGATAATAAAATAGGGGAATATAATGCAACAGAATTGCAAAAAGAATTTTTGAAAGGTATTGATGTAGATTCGTCTAACATGAGTGGAGGTCAAAAACAAAGATTATCAATATTCAAATGTCTATTACACAAAAAACCTATTGTTATTATGGACGAACCAACTGCAAGTCTTGATAATAAAAATAAAGAACTCTTTATAGATGTTATGAATGAATATAAAACAATAAATAAAAAGTTTACTTTTATTTTGATAAGTCATGATAGAAATATTCTTGAAAAATTGTGTGATAGAATAATTGAATTATAAAAAAATGATATCAGTTATATCTATATCATATAAGAGATGAGACTTCATAAGACATCAGAGAAGATTTTGACAAATGCTATGAAAGATGTATATAAATATGCTTCAATTAAAATAAAAGAAATAGGTGGGGAGGTCATCCATAAAAAAAAGTTTTCATTAGGAAATTGTTCGAGATATTATCAATATGCTGGTGGAGAACCTACTTACTTTTCACATAAATATTTTATCAAACCAGACGGTGGCATTCTGTTCGCCAGAATTAAAAATAGAGATATTCCAATCCTGATTACAGAAGACAAAACACAAGGAACAAATGACATATATTATCATCAGTCTAATGACAAAAGTCAATATATAAAACAATCTATAGGAAATGCTTTTGAAAGAACTGCAAAAAATAAAGATGCTGCGCAGATGATATTCGCGGGCGTAAATTATTTTCCATATGCTATATTTGCATCAGGATGTGATTTTCATTCATCTGAAACAATAGGAAGTAGAGCTGTAGCAATGAATTGGTGTCAATCAAATCATTATGTTGATATATCAGATAAAACTACAAAAAAACATGTTTATAACGATATTGAAAATATTATTAATAACATTAATATTCAAAAGAGAAGAAATGGAAAAGATTGTGTAGCATCTATATTTATAAAAGGTCATAATTATATAAACATGCGACATGGTTCTTCAATGTGGGAAAAAGAAGAAATTGTAAAAATCTGTAATAATATAGTTGATAAAGTATGTGATGAAATAAAAAAAATGACAACACAACAATATAAGTACATACCACCTATTATAATATAAAATATTCAATGAATATCATAAAATTCTTAGTAATTGCATGTTGTGTTTTGTTGGTAGATGCTTCACATGGTTCAAAACAATTTCTATTAAGAAGGGTTAAATCAGAACCGAATTTAAGAACAGGTATTATATATGATAAGGAAACAATTAAAAATCAATACAATAATGTAATGATTAAAGAAATATTAATTATTCGATCTTTGTTATACGTATTACAACTAATTATGAATGTAATTCATATCTATTTTGAAAATATTAAAAGCTAAATTAGTATTCAATAAAACTCTTCTTTTTTTGAGAGAGTACATACGAAAAGATATTTTTGTTTTTTATAAAACTTTTTATATTTTCATATTTTTCTTTTCGTATGTACTCTTTTCGATTTGTAATTTTCCATATTGACGTTATAAAAAAATGACATAAGTATTTATAATATTATATGTTATATATAAAAATGAATGATTCATTTGTTTTTCAAACAATGTTGACATGTATTGGAAATAAAAGAAAATTAGTAAAAGATATTTACAATATTGTTGATGATTTGAGAATAAAACTGAATAAAGAGAAAATTAATTTTGTGGATGGATTTGCGGGTTCAAGTGTAATATCAAGAGGTATGAGTGGAATTGTAAATAATCTATATGTAAATGATTTAGAATTATATTCATATTTAATGGCAAAATGTTTTCTTGAAAAACCAACAGAAGAACAAAAAGAACGTATTAATTTTCATTTAGAAAAGATGAATAATATATCATTAAATGGTCCATATACTGAGGGAATTATTTGTAAATTATATGCTCCAAAAAATACAGATGATATTAAGGAAAATGAAAGATGTTTTTACACAAGAGAAAACGCATTGATTATTGACACAATGCGTAAATATATTAAAGATAATATTGAAAATATAGAAGATGATATTTTCGTATACTGTATTACACCATTATTAATAAAAGCAAGTATACATAACAATACTTCTGGAGTTTTTAAAGGATTTCATAAAAATGGTAAGATTGGATGCTTTGGTGGAAAAGGCAAGAATGCATTATCTCGAATTATGAAAAAAATAACACTTGACATTCCTATATGGAATGATGATTTATATAATGTAAAATGTTTTAATGGTGACATAAATAATATTGTTGATGAAATTCCTAATGATATTGATGTAATTTATCTTGACCCTCCTTATAACTCGCATCCATATGGTAGTAATTACTTTATGTTGAATGTAATTGCTACTAATGTAGAACCACGAGATATTTCAAGGGTATCTGGTATTCCTTTAGATTGGAATAAATCGAATTATAATTATAAAAGTGATTCTGTTATTGCTATGAAAGAATTGATAGAAAAAGGATTGACAAAATCTAAATATATATTGATTTCTTATAATAACGAGGGTATAATATCTGAAGAAAATTGGAATATTTTATCAAAAGAGTATATTGTGAAAAAATATGAAATAAAATACGATGCTTATAAAGGTTCGCGAAACTTAAAAAATAGAGATAATAAGGTTATTGAAATATTGTACTTATTTTCGAAAAAAAATGTTTAGGGTTTTTCAAATATGTATATACATTTGCACTCATCGTTTTCTTTTACTCATTGGAGATATATTTCTTCAGTTTATCAAATGCTTGGTCAAGCATAGTGCAACATATGGTAGCGATTTCATCTTTCTTCCAACGCGATGATCCGTTTTCAAGATCATCCCACTTATGGGTTTTGACAAAAACGGATACAATTTGTTTTTGACACCTATTATTTATGTTGATTTTTGGAAGGATGTTTTCTTCGATTTCTTTTTTTACATTTATTTCAACATTGCTTGTGAGTTCAATAGTATGATTAGGAAACCCATAATTCATCATTTCTATTCTTTTTGATATTGTTTCACTGGAATGGAAATCGCAGCCAGAAGCAAATAGCGCATATGGAAATATATTAAGATCAGATGAAAATAACATCTCTGCACCTCTTATATTTTTACCACCTCTTTCAATAGCGTTTCCAGTGGATTGTTTTGTATTTCCATTTTTCTTACGAATATCATTAGTACCTTGTATTTTATCTTCAATAACCAAAACAGGATATTCCTTACCATTTATAATTACGAAAAATATACCACCATCTGGTTTCATACATACTTTTTTATTATGTATGTTTGGTTCCGGTCCACCATTTTTTTGAAATAATACTTGTAGTTCATACAACGAGATTGATTTTTTTATTTTTACATCAGCATTGAAGAGTTCTTTTGCTTTTTTTTTACAATATGGTAAGATGATTTCTTCTATAGCCAAATTAAGAACCTTTTCAGATTTCTTACTGTTGTCATTTAGATTATTGCCATCTATTTTATACTGTTTTTGCCTAATAGAAAGTCCGGTTGATAACTTGTTTGCCAATTCGTCTTCCATTAATCACACTGTAAAAGCAAAATCAACGTCATTTTTCAAACAAAACAAAAAAAAATTATATGCTATGATGTTAGCAGGTGATGCATTACATACTTCCTATATGGGCGTGGGGTGCAGGAAAAGGGTAGATGCGGGAGTGTGGAGTAAGTTAGGACAGTGGTTGCCTTTGAAATATTATATCTACATAGTCGATTCCACCTCTTAATCTCAAAACAAGGTGTAATGTAGATTCTTTTTGAATGTTATAGTCTGCAAGTGTTCTACCATCTTCAAGTTGTTTACCAGCAAAAATTAATCTTTGTTGATCAGGAGGAATACCTTCCTTGTCCTGTATTTTACTTTTTACCATATCAATTGTGTCAGATGATTCTAATTCTAAAGTTATAGTCTTACCTGTAAGTGTTTTAACAAAAATTTGCATAGACTATCTAATAAAATATACCATAAAAAGTTATAATATTTTTTTTATATAAGTAATAAAAATGTTTGCTATACTAATAGAAATATTTGTATATTTAATGTATGAAGTTCCATATACTAAAAGGCTATGCAAATGCCCTTATAGCGAATGTATATATAAAGATAGTCATCTCGTACAAGCTGAAAGCGAAGAAGAACCGAGTGTAGATGATAATCCGTATGTTTTAAATTTTATGTTACAATAATAATAGATTGAATCAATGAATTATACAGAACATTATATTCATATGTATGGATTAATATTAGTATTTATATATACGATTATAATATCCTTGATAATAATGTCACTTGAGAATGTTAATATAATATATAGAATTATACCATTATTTATAATAATCATTATATTATATTTAGGATTCGACATAAAACTATATTTGCCTTTTCTTGGAAAGACTGCATTACCACCTTCAATATTTAATACGGAAATGATACCTAATGGTGAAGTACAAAAATTAAAATTGGAATTGGATGTTCCAGATGGAACTAAAGTTCTGTATTGGGGTGCTAAGTCTGCAAAAGATGTAAAGGAAGATCCAATTGAAGCATATGGGGATTATTCGAATACAGGTATATCAACTGTAGAAAATAAAGAAACATACATATTCTTTAATTGTCCATCTGAATATAAAGTAGGTATGACAAAAACAAAAATAGATAGACACATACACTATCGTCTCATAGAACCTAATAACCCTATGATATCAGCAGTATATACAAAAAAAGTTAAATGTTAGAAATTAAAAAATATTTTTTTGTTTTTATAAATAATTTGACAGAGTCACCAATCAGTTTATTCATCATCATTGATAATATCAAAGATAGATGCAAGAACATGCCCTCTCATTTTAAAACTTTCTGCAGCATTCATAGGATATGGCGAAATGAAGTCATTGACAGCATTGATGTCAGTGTAATAGAATACGGTATACATAACGATATAGTATTAATAACATCACACAATAACATATATCATTTTTTCTTAAGATTACAACATTTTGATACAAGATTGTTTATGTAGATTTGCAACAGATAATTTATCAAAAGTCAATAATTTATTTTCAATGATACCGTCGGCGAGTCTTTTCCAAAACATATCTTTTTTATATTTTTTGTTATACTTATTAATTTTTTTGTACTTTTTATAATACCATTTGTGTTTTTGTTCTAAAGATTCTTCATTATCATTTATGATATTACATATTTTATTAGAATTTGTTAATTCATCAAATAGACCTTTAAGTTTAATATTATTAAGAATATCAGAATCAAACTTTTGAGATAAATCACAGAACTTGATATATTCATAAGAAGGGCAAATAATAATATTAGAGAAATAATCTATAAAAACCTTGTTGTTGTCAATCACAAGAATATTTTTTTTATGAATTTTCACCCCCTTATTGTTTTTTAAGATTTTTGGCAATATTTTATCAACGGACTTTTTGTACATTCCATAACTATCTATAATACAATCGTCTCTTGTAAAAATTGGGCGATTGAACTTGATATTATTTGCTTTTTCAATAAAACCAATTTCTTTATTTGCCCATGATTTTTCAGATGCCGTATATATATAAAATTGACTTAAAGGGTTGTATTGTGTAATATTTTTCATAAAATATATAAAAAATGGTCTTAAAAGTTTCATTTTGTCAGAATAGCAATCAGACAACATATTTTTATAGTTGGTTTTTAATAGATTTTGTTTTAATATGTTATCAATATTATTAATTAAAATTTGATATAAACAGTCGCCTATAATTGTTCCATCTAAATCAAGAATAAATATAAATGGTTCAATAGACATATTTCTCTCTAATACATAAAAAAGAAAAAAATGAATATTTTAAAAAAGAATTAAAGCAACAATGGAAGCAAAATATTCAAAAGTAGAACTATTAGCTCTTGTGAAAAAACATAATAAAACATCTGAACATAAAATACAAAATGTTGATAAAATGAAAAAACATGAGTTGTATGATGTTTGTGTTATACATTCATTAGTACATACAGATGAAAAAGGTAATAAAATTATGAATTTAAATAATATATCAAAACAAATATTAATGCAAAATGTTGAAATATATTTTCTAAAAAAGAAAGAACAAGTTCCCAGAGAAGTACTTAATATGAAAAAAAAGGATTTGATAGATTATATTACATTAAATAATATAGTATATTATACTTCGGAAATGATAGAAGATGAAATCAAACAAATTGAAAAAGAGAATGAAAAAGAAAAAGAAGAAGAATATTATAAAAATATTATAATTTATAATATTATTCGATATGATAATATAGATATCAAACAAATTAATAAAAGTAAGGAATATGTGGAGAGAAATAATTTAAATACAAAATTAGATAATTATCAAGAATATGCAAAGATGTTGAATGATATTTACATTTCATTTGAAACGTTTTGTAAAAGTACTGGAACAGAATATGAAAAAGATGAATTAAAAACATTTCCGAAAATCTTAACTAAGATTCGTAATGTAATTGAATAAAATAACAAAAAAAAGTTTGTTTTATTAGAAGTATATTTTTTATATCAAATGAAAATGTTGTAAAAAAAAATAAATAAGAGTAATAGAGTCAAGACTTCATATGTCTTTTGAAAATGAAATACCTTTTGGTGTAAAAGCATCAAATCTACCATCAGTAGCAAGTTTCGCTTCTACACTTGATGATTCATATATATTGGTAATTGCAAATAACTGTAATGATTGGGTTGATAATGGAAATTCTTATGATTTTGTTTATAACGATGTAACTAACGCAGCAATTTTTGGTGTAAGTTCAACAGTACAACAAGAAGCTTACATTGGAGTAAAAACTAATGACGTAAATCACAAAATAGCAACTTTTAACAGCGATATAATACAACTTGATGTAGATACAAAAATAAAAGGAGGTATATATCCATATACTGCATCTCAGTATGATTTAGGAAGTGAAGCAAATTATTGGAATAATATATATGTAGATTACATACATGGTGATGGTGTTGATATAAATCATGTTAAAGTTGACAATTTAATACAAGGTACATCAAATAAAATAATAGTAAATAATTGTTATAATGATAATTTGACAATAGATGGGGGTTTAAATGTAAAATTTTTGTTGATAAATGGTGTGCTTTTTGCGAATTCAAATGATGATATACAATCACTTTTTTATTCTAATTTGAATTTTACTAATAAATGTGGAGGAGAAGAGGCTGTAATAGAAGATGGTGTAAAAATTAAAGGAACTTTAGAAGTTGATAATATTATAATAAATAACAACTTATCAATATTGAATAATTCAAAGAATGGTGTAGATTCTATCAATATTGTTAATTATACATCAAAGCCTTCTTTGAATATTCAACAAATTGGAGAAGGAGATGTGTTCAAAATATACAATGACTACCGGCATATATTTACGATGAATAATGAAGGGTATATTGGAAATATACCAAATCCACAATATGAAATAGATGTGGCAGGAACTATAAATGCAACTAACTTCAGAGGCAATGGTTTTAATATAACTAATTTAAATCTGTCGGACAGAAGCACATCACAATTGAAAGAAGGAGATAATTTGTATTTTACCGAAAATAGAGTATATGATGTATTATACAGCGAAAAGTATTTTTCTTCGAATCAATTTATTCCATATATTGATAATGCTATAGACTATGTTGATAAAGTAGAAGACAATTTATTAGAAGAATTTAATAAATTAAGAGATGCTTTGTTGAGTTATTCATTGGATAATGTTCGCCAAGGTACAAGTAATCGTTATATAATTAATAATATTTTTAATGATTCTATGATTATTAATGGCACTCTTAAAGTAAGAAATATTCAGTTAATAGACCCATTTGATAGAGATATTTCAAAAATATATGAAGAAGGATTAAATAATACAAACTCAAATGGTTTTAGTAATTATGATTTTGGCGCAGGAAGATTAACAAGTTCTAATGTTTCAAATATAGTATTGGGGTTAATAAGTAATTTTGGATTAGAAGATATTCATCAAATAAATGAGAATGTAAGTAATATAAATGAAATAGTAACAAATACAGTATCTAATTTTCAAGATGAAATAACAGATATAAATACTGATATACAAGCATTAGATGTAAAAATCGATAGTTTAAATTTTGATGATAATATATCAAATATTACATACAGTATATTGCAGGCAAAAAATTATGAAAAGATAATACATGATGTTGAAGGAAATATAATGGAAATAATTGACAAGTTCCAAGAAGCATTTTATAATTTGACATTAGACAAAATATACCAAGGAACAAGTAATAAATATATCATTGACAATATTTATAATGATTCTATGATTATTAATGGAACATTAAAAGTGCAAAATATTCAATTACTTGATAAATATAATCAAGATGTTACAAATATATATAAAAAAGGATTATATAATACATCTAATTCTGCATCAAATTATGATTTTGGTATAGGTATGACCACATCTTTCGACGGAATAAATTTTGAGAATAAGATTAACGACGTTTATGAATTAATTTCATACGAATTTGAGAAAGAAAAAACGAAATTATCAAATAGGATAAATTCGCAAGAAAATGAAATAGATAATCTCAAATATAATATAAATATACTTGAGATGAAATTAGATCAAGCATTAAATACAATTGCAAATTTACAATCAAGTTCAGGATAATTTACCACAAGTATCACATCCACCTTTTTTCATTCCTTTCTTTGAAGGTTTCTTAGCAGCGGGTTTCTTAGCAGCGGGTTTCTTAGCAGCGGGTTTCTTAGCAGCGGGTTTCTTAGCAGGTTTTTTACCACCTGTTAATGTTTGCACAGAGTTTAAAAGTTCTTCAAGCATTGAATTTTATTTTTATGCCTATTTATATAGAATATAAAAACTTTTTCTTTTGATGGAAAAAATAAATATTTTTATATTATTGGTAATTGTTGTAATAATGATATTATTTATTATGTTCACAATTAAAAGCACAAATGAAGTAAAAAAAGAAAGTATGTCCAATACAAAATGCAGTGCAACATCATGTAGTAATATTGATCCAGTTAGTGATCCAAAATATAATATGCAACAAATAGTCAAACAGTCTATTTTATTAGAGGAACATCTTGCTAATAAAAACAAAAGATGTCGTGACTGTATAACAAAACACTTTTTGCATATTATAGGATTAGCAGAAGAAGCTCAAATGCTTGCTACAAATAAAATTGATAAATATCCTTTAATTAATGAATGCGTAGAATTATATAATAGATTATTCAAAAAATGGATTAAACGTTATGAAATGGATATAACAGATAATGATAATTTTCTCATATGTTGTGATGAGCTTAGAACAATGAGAAAGAGATTAATTGCTGTATATTTTTTCGATGATGTTTCAATGAATGAGTAAATAAGGAAATGTTGATGATTTTAATAATACTTCTTTGATATCTTTAATAGCACTAAAATGTGCTTCTAAATGGTCTGGATGTATTTCAGAACCTAAACTATTTTCAGGATATGCATAAGGTAAAGTTGTAGCATAACTATTAACACTTTCATATAGAAGAACATCTGCGACTATTTGATATGGAGTTTTACTAAAATCATATTTTTTAAGATTATCATCGTAAAAAAGATTGATAATTTTTTCAGCACCTTTTCTGGAAATTATATACATACCAGCAGATGGTAATAGATATTGCCATTTTATGAATCTAACATCATATCGTGCAAACAAATTATATAATGTCTTGACTGTTCCTCCATATAAAATAAGCATCTGAACTATTTCAGCATCTTTAGGAATATCTTTTACAAACGCATCATAATCTATTTTATTCGGAATATAAATGTCATCTTCCATTATAACAAAATAATCATCACCTGATTTGAAACCTTCTTGTATTGCTTTTATATGACTTGTTAAACATGCAAATTCATATTCACAAGAATTACATCCTGGATGTTTGCAAGTAAGAGGTCTTTTTTGCACAAGTATGTTATCAAAATCATTTGGTGTAAATGCGGAAACTCTTTGATTATCTATATTATTTTTTTGAAATTGATTTTCCATAAACTTTCTCCTTTCAATAGATTTATCAATATTTATCCAGAAATGTTTCATTTGAATAATATATAAATATATAAAATATTGATATGTTTAAGTAAAAAAGAATGTTGAAATTATGGCTATTTGCAGGATTGGGGAATCAATTATTTATGATATTTGCAACAGTAGCTTATGCGTTGGAAAAAAATATAGATTATAGAATTATTTCATACAAGGATAAAACAATGAATGGGACTAAAGTTTATTGGGATAATATATTAAAATGTTTTAAAGAAAAATTACATACTGCGATTCGTCCCACTATGGAAAGTTATACGGAATCTTTAGTTTATAAAGAAGATGATGACAAATTTGAATATAATCCTATACCAGATTATATATTAAATGAAAATTATATAATAAATGGTTATTTTCAAAGTTACAAATATTTTGACAAACATTATCAAACAATTATAAATATGATGGACTTGAAAAATATGAGAAATGCTGTAAAAGAAAAATATAGTTATTTATTTACAAAACAACTGATTGCTGTTCATTTTCGTATAGGAGATTACATAGGATTACAACATTATCATTGTATCAAGAGACCAGAGTATTATATACATGCTATAAAAGATATAGAAAGAAAAATTAAAAATATTCATAGATCGCATCAATTTATATATTTTTGTCAGGATTATGATGACAATTATGTAGAAGAATATTTAAAAGTTATAAATCTTGTAACAAAAAATAAATTATCATTTATAAGAGTTCCAAAAGAAATAGATGATTGGGAACAAATGTTATTAATGTCATGTTGTAGTCATTTTATAATAGGAAATAGCACATTTTCTTGGTTTGGTGCATATTTTAGTGAAAGAGAAGATAAAATGGTATACTATCCTGTAAAATGGTTTGGTCCTTTGAATAGTTCCAAAAATTTGAAAGATCTATTTCCTCCATCTTGGATTCCAATTGATTGTTAATTTGGTTTAATAAGGTGCGTTGTAATATTTTAAACCTTCAAGAGAAACATTATTTTCAGCCTCTTTTTTAGTATAACCCTTTGCAGTTCCAATAACAGTGTTATTTTTATCTTTTACACAGTATGTGAAAATTTTATTATTATCTTTTGTAACAACATTTGTTTCATAAAACCTTGGTTGATCTTGTAGATTTTGCTGCATATATGATACGAGCATATCTTTATAATTTGTGCGCGATGAAATTAATTCCGCAAAATCTAAATAATTTTCAATAATATATATAATCCATTTTTGAACTATGAAAAATCCGCTACCACATGATAATACATCGTTGATAGGAAGTTGTAATTTGTCCTTATCCGTTTGAAAGTCAATATATAGAGCTCCGATAAATGCTTCAAAAATATCTTCCATAATTTTATAATTATTTCTACCATTTGCATCTTCTACTTGTTTGGAAATTATAGCAAATTTTGGGAAACCAATTTTTTCAGAAAGGTAGCCAAGCATTTTTCCATTGACAAGTTTTGTTCTGATTCTTGACATAAAACCTTCATTTTGATCAGGAAATCTTTCATATAAATAAGCAGCCACTATCATACCCAGAAGAGAATCACCAAGAAATTCAAGACGTTCGTATGACATTTCTTGCAATGGTAAACAGTCAGGTGGGCATTTTGTATTACCTGATGCAAAGTCTGCATTTTTCATAGTACAATATGATTTATGAACAAAAGCATTCCTATATAAATTGAGATTATTAAATTTTATATTTTCAAGACCATTATTATCAAATAATTTTTGCAAATTTTCTTCAGATAATAAAATATTTTTATTATTATATGGCATTTCCTCGGCATCAATTTCCTTTGTTTTGTTATGAATGTTGTTAATTTTATTCATATTGATAGTATATTTACACTATGATATATTCATTTTTTTATATATTTCATCTCTTTTTTTAATCTAAACATATATAAACAATACAAATTATTTTGAATATAATGATTTCGGGTGGCTTTGGACCTTCGTTAGTAGAAATTAAATCATTAGGTATTGGATTGTCTCACACCAGTAACATAGAAGAATTAGATCTTGCAGATGATGAATTTTTAGTAATAGGAGAACAGTATACACCAGATGGTGGAACAAGCAAGGATACTATCTATAATTTATTAGTGAACAAAGATGTAGTTGGTATTCATACTTCGAGAAGAAGAATAGATCCTCAATTAAATGAAAGCGTCAAAACATCATCGTTATATATTGGAAGTGATGTAATATGTGATGGTAACATTCTTGCAAAAAGTGTTCAAGTAAGTGATGTGAAATTCGACAATATTAATTCTAATTTACTCTCTGATTTATTTGATGTCGCTAATCAATTTACACCAAGTTTTTACAAAGGGGATTCGGTTATTAAAAAAACAGACGAAGGATATGATATAAGTGTTGATAATTTATATGTTCCTTCTATGATAACATTGGGGAATATAGGTGATACATATGGTAATGCAAATCCTTTAAATATAGCACAAACTGCGAATTATAACATTAAAAATGCACAGATTTCTATTAAAAACAAAATTTTGGAAGAAGATACTGATGAACCTGCTAATTTTAGAATAGGTATAATAGGAGATGCTGTAAATTCTCCTGCAGTTTTTTCAACAACCAATAAAATGCCAATAGCATTTCACGTTGGTATATCAAGTGAAGATATAAATATTTTATATTCTGAAAAACAGGTAGGTCCTAACTATAATCTGTTACCAGGTGCGTCACCGTCGTTGAATATTGATGCAAATGGAAATGTTGGGATTGGTGTAACTGAAACAAATTATATCGAATATAAAGAAAATTCAAATTTAACAAAATTGAAAGTAATAGGTAATGCAGAAATTGATAATATATTTACACATGATTATTATACCAAAACATCAAAACATTTAGATGATATATATGTAAGAAAATTAGGACTCACATTTGAAGCCAATCAAATTATTCCAGGAGAATTCGATGGCTCTGGGCCATTTTCCTTTTTATCTGATTTATATATTGGAAGTTCAAGTAATAATGTTACTTTAGAAGTAAATGATAAGTTAAACGTAATAGGTGATTTAAATGTTTCCAACAATACCATTATGCAAACTCTACATGTAGACAAAGAGGCTTATTTCAAAGATACTGCATTATTTGAACATAATTTACATATAAATAAAGATGCTATTATTGACAATAATTTATTAATTAATAGTGGTAGCATAATTGTCGATAATACACGAATTAATATATCAACGTTAAATCCTATAATGGTTGATGCAGAAATTGCTAATTCTATGAATATAAACGGTAGTAATGTCTTGATATATGCATCAAGTGATGTAATTAATCTTACATCTGGATCCAATATGGCTATTCCTGGAAGATTGGGGTGTGGTATTGAAAAAAGCGATACATATAATCATCAAATGAGTATTGTAAAAAGAAATTCATTGAGATATGAATTATCACTACTTGATATGACGACTGGAGAAGATGATACAGTAAGACCAGAAGTTCTTATAGGTCATCAAAATAATTTACCTGATATCAATTTTATAAAAGATAGAAGTTTAATTATTAATACAAGTGAAACATCGTCATTGCATAATATCTATTTTTATCCAGGTATAGATCAACAATATATTAAAAATACAATACCTGTTTTTTGTGTTCATCAAAATGGAACAATTGGTGTTAATACAAAAGAACCACGAAAAACTCTTGATGTAAGTGGTGATATTATATGTAATGATATATATGTTCAAAAAAATAATGAATCAAAAAAAGCACTATTTTTTATTTCGAGAAAGGCGGAATACGTAAAACTTGGTGATGTTACCAAAGATTTCTTTTATTTGTATGATTCTGAAGGAATTACAAAATATACAATCAATTTGGTAGAAAAAGGTAATAATACATTGAAAGGATTAAATGTTTCTGGTGGAATACATGCTGTAGATGGTGGATACTATGAAAGTAATAAAAAGGTATCAACAATCAAGTTAATTGATGAAAATAGCAATAAGTCATATATAAATAATAATATTGTTATAGGTGTTGCAAAACCAAGTAAACCAGATGCAAATATGTTTACAACCCCTTTAAGTATTCGTAATTTATCAAAAGAAAATTATAATGATTCTATATTAAGATTTTACAGAGGAAACAGACAAGGAGGTGCTTTAAATAGTGCAAAATATAGTGGAATAGATATATGTGATTATGATTCATACCGCGTTGATATATTAAATGATATTAATTACAACAAATGGTTTATGTACAAAAATCATACATATCAAATTAATGCAACTGATAAAACAGCTATGGTTGGTCCTTTGCAATTTGGTTACACAGATGGAACAATTCACCCAGAACATTATGGTATGACAATGTATTTTGATAAAAGTAAAGAAAGATATCACATAGATGTAAATAACCCTAATATATACACATCTACATATTATAATTTCCCTCAAAGTGCTATGTCTATTCACGGTGATTTAGATGTTCATGGTAATATTAATATAATAAATAAAGGTAATTCGGATTATAGATTCAAAATAGATGGAATTAATGTATCACCTGGTGCAATAGGAGAAACAACTGGTAATACATTAGATGAACAAAATAATTTTTCAGAAGCTACTAATGAAATAGTAATAACAGGAAGTAAAATAGCAGCATTTACGAATAATAAATCGATGTATATTGGTCATAAAACAGACGGGTATGGTAATTACATCAAAAATTCTCAATCAAGTATACCCTTGAGAGTATATCAAAATGATTCATCTGGAATATCAGGACAATTCATATCAGGAGATATATCAACGATTGAATTGTCCTCAATAGATATATTAAAAAATAATTATAATGGTGAAAAGAAAAGCTCTGTGAAATTAACATCATATAGTGATACGGAAAGTAAAAACAGTGTATTTAAAATAAGCCCATATGTTGTAAACTCTTCAGGGGATGAATTATACAAAGATGCTATATCTGTTTACAATAATGGTCTAACAAATCATGTTCACATTGGTTCTGAAAAAACTACCAATAATAAAGAATCTGAAAAAATAGGATTACATGTAGACAGTCATGTGGATTATTTATTACAATTGACGACAACGTCAGCAACACACCCTCCGACAATCAATTTGCATCATAAAGATGGGATAAATAATAGTTTCTGGATGTTGAAAGGACCTGATAATAGTGATACATTTAGAATTCAAAATAGTTATTCATTGGATTCGTATCTACCAAACTCAAATTTGATCAAAAATGTGATGGTGATGAATAGAAATAATGTTGGTATCAATGTAAATGATGCAGAGTATGCTTTACATGTTAAAAGTGAAACAGATAATAGTGTATCACACTTAACAAATGTTTATTCTGATGTATTGTTAAATGAAAAATATTCAGCAATGACAATAATTAATAGTAATTTGGAATATTCAAAAATAAATCATCAAGATGGTGTATATGTATATGATAACATAAGAGGAATATATAAATCTGGTATTTCTTATTATGTAGATAGTAATAATTTTCCACCAAGAGATATCAATAATGAAAAAATATACAATGATTTGATTTTGAGTTCAAATATTCTTATATACAAATCTATAATAAATAGTAATGAAATTTTATTACCAGTTGGTAATTCAGAAACAATAGGAATTTTGCAAACAAACGATAATATATTTGGTGATAATCAAAACATGGCTATATATGATGAAGTAGATAATATTATAAATATAAGTAATTTGATATCATATTTACCAGATGTATCAGATTATACTAATTACGATATTACCTTCAAAACAAGTAATTTAGAAAAAATAATTGAAATTGATGAACAAAAGTTTGTATATAATTTTATTACACTTAATTCAATATCAGGAGTTACAAATATAGCATTCAATGTTGATAAAACGATTGATGAAAATAATGACGTGCATTTTTTGAATACTGTAAATATTAATATTGGAGAAAGTGAATATAATGATAAATATATTATTGAAAATAATGAAACTATAATTATAAATTCGGTATCAAACTACATTACAACATCAAATATATTTAATAGAAATACTAATGATTTGTTTGATGTAGCAGTTGAGAATATTACCAAAAAAATAATGTATTACAGTGAGTTATCTGGCCCTTATAGTATTATTAATGATTTAGAAGAACAACATATAACATATACCAGTGATTTGATTAAGAATGGTGATAATTATAAATATACAATTAATAATACTGTAGATTTTTTAAAGAATGTTCCGGACGGATTATTTGCTGGATATACATTTGTTGATAACAAAACTTTAAAAAATATATCAAATGTGAATATTGTGGAGAATTTACAATTATTTAATAAACAGATATCTCTTGATATTGATTTAAATGATAATTATGTTGTATACGATTTTATTACAGATCAAAACATTGTAAATATAAATTTGGATATAAATACTGTCAAATATAATCCTCATTTTATTTTGAAAAATAATGTATATACACGTGGAAATGAAATACAATTTGGTAGATTAAATGAAATATATAGTAAAGATGGGGATATACAGATTATTTCAAAATCGAAAGATACTTTTGTAAAAGATGTAATGTTGAATATTACAAGCGAAGGAAACACTACAATTACTGGCGAATTAACTGTAAAAGAACATGCAATAATTAATAAAAATCTGTATACAAGTAATTTAATATTAAGAGGAGATATATATGATCGTCTTGGTAATAGTATGACATTTAATTACAGTGAAGATATGTATAATAAAGCTTTTGTAATGCAAACAAGTAACTATATATTATATACAAGTAATTATTTCATCAATTCTACATCAAATCTTGAATTTGTGTTACAGGGAGATCATACAACAAAAGGATTTACAATTAAAAAAGAAAACGAAAACTTAGGAGATTTTCAAAATTATGAAATATTTAATGTAATTGATGCCGGTGATATACCAGTTTTTACTATAAAAGATGGTGGATTTGTAGGAATAAAAACAGAATCAGACGATGCATATGATTTAAAGATACGCCATAATGCATTAATACCACATGTTATCAGTAGTAATATAGACTCGGATAATTACTATGGTAGCCTTATGCATGTAGGAAACGCAATTGTTTCGGGAAGCTATATAGGAGATGCATCGAGGGTATCTAATGTATTTTTAGCAGATAGATTAACAGACAATTTACCAGAAGGTTCAAGTAATCGTTATATAGTAAATAATCAATATATATGTGGTGAAGGTGAAATTGAAATAGTTGGTAATGTAGTTGTATCAGGAAGTTATGTTGGAGACGCATCAATGGTATCAAATGTAAATTTATTAGATAAAAACACAGATGAACTTATTGAAGGAACAAGTAATAGATATATTGTTGACGATGTCTATAATGTAGTTGGTGAAAGATTTATATTGAGGGGTGATGGCGAAATTAATGGTACTATGGTATTTAACGGCCCAACTATTTCAGTTGGAGAACAAAAGGCGCCTGCAATGATAATAGAAGGTCTATCTGCTGAAAAGAAAACATTGACTGTTTCAAGAAATAATAAATTAAATGATTATTTACACATATTTAATGTTTCAAATGATGAAGAAGAAAATATAATAGAAAAAGACATATTAAAAATAGACGGGGATGGCAAAGTAAAAATTGAAAAATCTGATGTAGATGAAAATGATTATACTTTAGACGTAGATGGTAAAGTATTTGCGCGTTATTTGACAATAGATGGAACTATTAAAGCCAGTAATCTTGAAGTATTAGGAGAAACAACAATAATCAATACAAATTCTTATACAACTGAAAACCTTGAAATAGTAACATCGGATGCATTGGTCCCCGCATTTTCTATAATAAAGATGAAAAGTGCTGAAAATCCAGATTCTACTAATATTCTATCAATTGTTACAAAAGTAGGTGAAAATATTGAGAATAGAATGATAATGGATTCTGATGGTAGTGTTAATTTTTACAATGGTAATATAACAGCAAAAAGTTTTACAGGTACTGGAACAAACTTACAAGATCTTTTTGTAAATTATGACTCTGATATGTTGAAAGAAGGAAAGGGAAGCAATTTATATTATACAAAAGAAAGATCAACAAATATATCAAATTATGTTCTTTCGAGTTCAAATGAAATTTTAAGAATTGGAAGAGTTTTAGATTCTAATGCATCAAATTATGTATTAAGAAGTTCTAATACAAACAGTCTTAATACAAAAATGACATCTAATCAAATTATGAATGAGGTAAAAATACAAGATAACAATACTTCTAATTATATAACTACCAGTTCTAATGAAATTTTGAGAATAGGTAGAATATTAGACGCTAATATATCAAATTATGTATTGTTCAGTTCAAATGAACTTAGTAGCACTCTAAGTGAATATATTGAAATTACTTCAAATGAAATTAGTTTGAATATTAGTAATGTAGATAATTTGATTAGAACTTATTATGATGAAAGATTGGATCTAATGTGGAATATAAATAATGATAGAATTAGTTATGGAAATATTAATGTATATACTGACAAGATTATAATAGACACAAATAGTGACACGGAAAATATAGTTGCCTGGTATAAATTAAAAGAAGACGCTGTAGATTATGGAATGTTGGGAAATAATTTACAAATAATTGGCACTAAAATAGGTAATTTATACTCACCAAATGGTGGTATCAAATTTAATAATGATATTTATTTGGTTTCTGATTTTAAAAGATTAAGCGAAGTTTATCAAGAAGGTTTGTCTGTATCTATAGCATTCCGTTTGGATGAATATACTATAAACGCAAGTGTTAATTCATTATTTGTTTTGAAAAATACTACAACTGGTAAATCATTATACGGTTTTATAATTAATAATTCTTTAAAAATACAATATACTGATTATGGTAGTTATATTGCTGAAATTTCATTAACGGATTATTTAATTAATGGTATAATACACATAGCTATAATAGTGCATCAATATAATTCATTCTTTGGTTTAAAACCTTTTTTCAATGGACAGCAAATACAAGAGGAAATTATTATAAATAGTATATTAAATTTTTATATCGGAGATAAATTGACAATTGGTGCAGATATTAGTAATGGCAATAAATTAACAAATGGAAAAATAAGTGATTTTAGATTTTATCAGTCTCTTTTGTCACAACAGGATATTCAAAATATAATAAATAATCTTGATAACAATCTTGCAAAAGTAGTTATTAATAGAGATCTAATCAATACTTCTAATATATTGGCGGATGATATCAATGATACTTCGAATTTCATTAAAAGGTTAGATTTTTCTGACTTAAAAACAATATTCGCATCAAATAAAATATTAATAGGTAATAATACAACAACCCCTACGACAGATACAAAATTAGATTGGAATGGAAGTAAATTAGATGTTAATGGTGATATCAATTTAGGAAATGGCAAAAATTTTAAAATAAATAATATAATCTTAGATTATTCACATTTAACAACTACTTTCAATACAGGTAGAATATTATTTGGACAGAATACATCAACGCCAAATTCAACCGATAATTTGTTCTGGGATAATACTAATAATAGAATAGGAATTGGAACAAATTCACCACAAGTTTCATTACATATTAACAAGACAGATGCACTTAAATTACCAAAAGGAACAGATGCACAAAGACCATCAACTGATACATCTGGTTTACATAAAGGTTATATAAGATATAATACTGAAAAGGAACAATTTGAAGGATTTGGTGCAGGTAATGCATGGGGATCACTTGGTGGTGTAATGAATATAGCACAAGATACATATATATCTGCAACAGAAGCAAAGGAGTTGAAGTTTTTTACAAATAACTTAGAAAGAATAAAAATTCAAAGTGATGGAAATATAGGGATAGGGAAAACACCGACGCATGCGTTAGATGTGAATGGTGATATAAATATAGCAAATGGTAAAAAATTCAAAATAAATGGTAATAATTTATCTTATAACGATCTGACAAACAAATTAACAGCAGGAACTAATATTATAATTGATGCAAATAATACTATTTCAGCAGCAAGCACAGATTTAAATGGAGTAGAACCATTAATAAATTTAGGAGGAACAGAATATGCTCTTGTTAATACTACAGGTGGTAAAGTGGGTGTTAATACTTTTGTTACTAAAGCCAGATTGGAAACATTAAAAGATATAAGTACAACTATAACTATACAGGC
>Ga0129333_10001182_pt1 | contig 23371 bp, 17 predicted proteins | sample CPB6_08_DNA_FD_94474 | JGI IMG/M metagenome (GOLD analysis project Ga0129333, IMG submission 94474) | Freshwater to marine salinity gradient microbial communities from Chesapeake Bay, USA - CPBay_Sum_0.6_0.8_DNA | ecosystem: Environmental > Aquatic > Marine > Coastal | place: USA: Chesapeake...
ACGCCAGCAACAGCCGCCCTGCCCGCTGCCGCTCGCTCTTGCTCTTCCAAGCGAGCTTCGGTTTCTTTGGCTTTCTGACGCAGCCGCTCTTCTTCCTGAAGACCGCGAATACGGATTTCGTCAGCCGCTCTTTGGCGTCGCTCTGCTTCGGACAAAGACGAGAGAATATCTTCGCCAGCCTTCTTGGCGATCCTAGAAACGGGACGAGGCGCTTCGATCTTGGTTTCTTTGGTTACGTTTAGAACAGGAGAACCAATAGTGCCTACCCTGCCTTCTTCGGTAAGCTCGATCGGAACCGAACCAACAACAGGCTCAGAAGCTTGTTGAATAATGGATTCTGGAACAAACTTACCGGCCTTTGGGCCTTTGGTGTAACGGATTCCATAAGCGCCTGGTTGATCAGGTACTTTGGCAAAAACCAATTTGCCCTTCTTGTCTCGGCTTTTGATCTCTTGGAGCTTGGCTGCATCTTCTTTAGATACGTAGAACGTAGGCTTGGTTTCTCGCAGTTCATTCTTTAGCTTACCAAACTTGGTCTTGATCTTGGTTGCTGCCCCGCTTGCATCCACCGAGTAGTCATCGCCACTCTCGGTCACAAACGAAACAACCTTTGGCTCTTTGGTTTTCTCCGCTGCCTCTCGCAGAACTTGCTCGGCATAAGCAGGCTTCCACTTCTCAATCATCTGATTGGTATAACCAAGCTGATTAAGCTGCTCGCGCATCGATTTGGTCATCATCGTGCGTGGTTCTGCTCGAACTGAAACCTTCTCTCCTGCGCGCTCCAAGATTTCCTTTGCCTGAGCAAAGCTCATCTTCTTGATGTCTTCTGGCTTGTAATCAAGAATCTCAAGCTTCTTCTGCATACCACGGGTGACCTTGCCCATTGGTTGCAGTTCTTCAGCCAACTCAACACCACGCTCCATGGCTTCTTCGCTGGCAATCTTAGCCTTACCGCGAAGCTGAGATTCCCGCGTCTCAACAGCCAATCGGCTCTCTTCCGTGCGCTGCAACATCTGAAGCTCGGCAAGACGCTTGCGAAGCGCCGCCTTATCAGATTCCGTTGCTGCATCAACAATCCGCTTTTGCACCGATTCGGCTTTCTTCTTGAGCTTACGAATGTTGCTGTTCAGCTTTTGGATATTCTGCGCCGACTCGACCGCCATCTCTTTGGCTTGGCCCATCGCCTCAGCGCGAGCACCAGTCTGCTCGGCCTTTCGCACAGCAGCCCTAGCGGCAACCACATCGTCGGCCGGGGTATAGGTCAAGTCGACTGGCACCAAGTCTTGCTTGACAATCTTGATGTCGCCCTTCTTGATACGACGCTCAAGCAGGTCGGCGGCTGCTTGCATCTGTTCTGGATCTTTAACGATCGAGTCCAGAATAGCGGACATCTCCTTGTCGCCCACATAAAGGCGGTCTGCCATGTACTGAACTAGCTTGTTGTACCCACGACTGACAGCATTCCTGAGACGTTCAGGAAGCAGGTTGATGACCGGTCGAAATGCGGCGCCAGCAGCGGCCTTGATGCCTCGCTCGGCCTTAACAAACTTCACAGGGTCAGCGGCCTTCAAGTATTTGTATCCGCCGATCGCAGGATCGCCAAGCGTAGTCCACACGCTAAACGGATGGGTAAGAAGCACATTCGCGCCGCTTGGATCGGTCAGCCCCTCAAGCAAACCAGCGACTTGACCAGGCATCATGCCAAGACCAGCGCCCACCTCGCCGCCAATCGCACGTTGTTTGGCTGCCTCAAATCGAGCCTGCTCGTCTTGAATCCGTTTCTTGTCGCCACTAGCTTCAGCTTCTTTCAACTTCTTCTTGGCAAACTGTACCTCGGGCGTTGATGGTACAGTCGCTGGCCCAAACATGCGGAAAGCCATGTCGGCCAAGCCAGCAAGATTGGTTGTTACATCAAGGCCAAGATTGTATGCAGGTTGATAAATTGCTGGTAAAACGCCAGTTACTCGTCGCTCTTCACGCTCTTTGGCGACTTGTTCTTTGGCTGGCTTCATTCGTTCAGGGAGAATGCCTTCTTGAATACGAGGTTGACCACGAGCCTCACGTGCGGCATAAACCGGCGCCCACTCTTGACGGGCCTCCTCAGCAACCTTGGGATCTCTTTGCATTAGATCCCAATACATTTTCTCGCCTGTGCTGCCTTCCTTAGGACGAGGCAAGTCTGGATCAGGAAGCGTTGTGCCTGGCGCTCCTGGCAAACTTGGAGTCTCTAGCCACGGCCAATCCACACGCTCAGGCAACTTCTCGGAAGTCTTTGGCGCACCACGTGCTTCACGCGAAGCATAGGTTGCGGCCCAGTCTCGCCGCACTTCTTCGGCAAGCTCAGGGTCTTTTTGCATTTTGTCCCAAGCCTGCTGCTTGACAAGACGCTCAACCGGACTGTCTTCAATAGCAAACATCGACCGATACAGAGGAGACTCGACATCAGGTGGTCGAGGCTTATCTGGATCTGGCATCGTCGGCTCTTCAAGCTTCTGCGTCCCCTTGGTTTCGCCAAGAGCAGAACGAGAAAGCCTAGTGCCGGCCTCAGAAAGGCGTTGTCCCATAGCCCATGGAGATAGCGCCCACAGTGTGCCTTCGGCTTCAGGCACCTCTTCGGCCTTTGCTTTCATCGCCTCTTCAGGCAAACCAACCGGCTCTGGCTCAGCAGGCTTCTCTGCCACAGGTACGGGCCGTGGCTTATACGGCGCAACCTTGGCAACACCAGCCTTAATGCGCTCACCCAGCGGAGGCGCACCCTCAGGAGTAGGCTCAAGCAACTTACCAATGCCGGCGCCAATGGTAGCGCCAGCAGTCGGGGCACCCAGCAAACCACCTACAGCTTCGCCAATAGCCAAGCCCTTACCGGTCTTGCCGGTCGCCAGCGAACGGCCTAGTTGGCGAGCAAGCGAAGGCTCCTTGACCGCAGACTTGAGTTGTTCTGGTTCAAGAACATCTGGGCTTTCGCCTTCAAGCTCTTCTGGCTCAAGAACATCAGGACTAGCCATAATGTGATTCCTTTACTGCTTAAGCTTGTAGCCTTTGCCATCACTGCCAATTGCGTACCTCTTCCCACGAACGACTTTGACTTCACCAGTAAGCGTTACGCCACTCGGAAGAGATGTAGTGGTTTGCAATTGAGAAGCCGCAGCAGGCTTGGCGGGAGTTGTGCCGACAGCGGCCGGAAGCTGAGCAAGCTTACCGCCAGGACCAAATTGCGTCCAAAGCCCACGGATATTGTTGTATCCCTCAGTTGCCATATTCTGCGTTTCTTTCAATGCAGTATCAGCAGCCACCGACGCAGATTGGGCAGCTTTCAACTTAGGTTCCAAGTTTGCTCTAGCTTTCATCGCCGCATCAGACTCTGCCTGAAGCGTTGCCAGTCGCATCGCGACCTCTGCTCGCTTAGGATCATAAGGAGGAATCTTATCAAGCAATCCTTGAACAGACTTCAATTCTGCGGACTTCATGTCAGCATGATTAATTGCGTTTTCGTAAAGCCCTTCAAGCTTGATAGCTTCATCCTTCGACTTGGCAACCGATGCCCTGGCATTATCTACGGCGTTATCGGCTTGCTTACGCCAAAGCTCTGCCCACTTGAGATATTCGCCAGCAGCACCACGACCACCAGCACCACCACGTCGAGCCCGCGCAGCATACTCTCTTGCCTTAACGGCTTCTGCCTTGAGCTTCTCAATCTTGTTGGGAAGCAAGCCGAGCACCTCTTGCCGCTTTGCCTCGTTAAGCTCTTCCTGCGAGTGCATAAGATGGGGCTTTTCCGCAGCCGCCGCATATCGCGGCTCACGCAACGTCTCTTCAGTTTCGGTTCTCGCACGAGCCAATCCCGCATCCGCCCGCCGCTTCTCAGCCAGAGCCTGATCAGAAGCTTGCTTATCCGATAGACCCTGAGCCTTCAACTGGTTGATCCGAATCTCGGTTTCTTTCTTATCAATCTCCCAGCTAGTAAGCGGACGCGCCACTTCTGGGAACAAACCTCGCTCACCACGCGCACCCAGTGCCTTGAGCTTGGCCCGCTCAAACGGACTGGTCAGCAAGCTTTCCAAGCCCTCGACCGGCATCCGTACGCGCTTGGCCATTTCCAAGACCTTGCGCTGCTCTTCCAGCGTATCAGCGGCGCGGGCCATCGCAGCCCAATCCTCGTATTCCATCTTCTCGCCGCGATGCCGTTGCTCCAAGTTCACCAGTTCCAGCCGGTCAGCAAGTTCCTTGTCCTCAGGATTCTGCTCGACCATCTTCTCCAAGCGACGCTTCACGTCCGACAACTCGTCATCCGTCACGGTAGCCAGCGTCTTGGGCTTGGTCGGAGCCACAGGCTCTACTGCGGTAGGCACACCAGCACGGGCAGTGGTGGTAGCAGCCTTAGCCATCTGCGCGGTTTGCGTAGGCTCGGCAGGAGCCTCAGCGCCAGCAAAGCCCTCAGTCGGCGCGCTAGGCGCAGTATACCGCCCACGAGCGGGCCATTGGTATCCGGTCGGAACCGGATGCTCGGGCATCATCTTGGTGGGCGCGGGCTCGGTGGGAGCTACTGGTTTACGCGGCAATCCCGTGCGCTGACGAGAAACTTCCATTTCATAAGCTGGGCTACCGCTTTCCAAGCCGGCACTTGGCTGACCAGCGACAGCACGCAATTCACCCGTAACAGGGTGACGGGCGATTACCGTTGGCCGAGTAACTGGGCCAGCCTGCTCTTGCTCCTTCAACCGTTGCGCCATTTGCTGCTCTACGCGCTGACGAGCGATCATCGCATCGGTACCGGCTTCGCCAGCCGGAACGCTAAGCTCACCAAATTCAGGGCGCTGGGCTTCCAAGTCTGGGGCGCCCTTCATCTTGGTGATGTCGTACATCTCCTCTGCTTCTTTTTCCCAAGCAGAGGTATCAAACGGCTTTTGCTTTTCCTTCTCGGCCAATCGCTGTTTGGCGAGCTTCTGCATCGTCGTTTCGCCAATCTCAAACGGCGTCTCACCCGCCTTCTTGGCCTTGTACTCTTCCTCGCGGCTTTCCTTCATCGCCTGCTGAATCGGCGTCACCAAGTATTGGTCGATACCCTTGATGCCCTCGCTGACATAAGGCATGGCTTGGCCGAGGAGCTGGAAATCAGCCGCCATGCGACGACGCGAAACATCACCAAGCGGCTCGCGTTCTTTGTAAGCCTTCTGGTAAGTCGGAGCGAATGCTTCGGTATCTACGTCGATAATGCGTGGCATTGATTACCCCTCGAAGTCACCCTTATTGGCGCGCACATCCGCAGCAGCTTGAGTTGCATATGCGCGGACGCTGGCATTCGGGCTGTTGCCGTAGGTCTTCTCAATCCAATCAGCAAGGGCAGCGCGATCTTCGTCGCCATACCATCCCCACTCGTCTTTGCGATTCTGAAACTCAGTTCGGATATCGCCAACCGCGCCAGCATATTCCGTGGACTCGGAGCGAGCTCGATCTGCTTCCTGCTGCTTGAGTTTCTGTGCGGTCGTGGCGTACTCGCCCGCAGCCTGAGCCGCTTCCTTCTCAGCCTGAGCAGCAAGGCGCTGTTGAGCAATCTTCTGCATAGCGAAGTCGCCCATCAGTTGGCCTTCAGCAATGCCACGCGAAAGTTGCGACTGACGCATTCCAGCGAGTGACCCACCACCACCACGAGCTTGCTGAGCAGCAAACGCTTGGCCGGATGCTTCGCGAGCCCTGCCAAGTGCGCCTTGTTGTTTCTGTTCAAGCAGAGCTGCGCCACCCTTGGCGTACTTGGCACCAAGCTGAGTAGCAGCGAGCTGGCCAGCGGCACTGCCAAGAACACCAGCTTGAGACTCTTGAAACTGCTTTAGATAAGCGTCTTCTTCAGGTGTCTTAGCTTTGCCAGTGCTGGGAATATATTCATCTGAGGTGCCAAAGTAACTTTCGTCAACCATCTTGGCACCAGACTTTGGCTTTTGGCTCGGTTGTGCAACCGGTACATCGTCGCCAAACCAACTATCTTCGTCTTGAGCAGCCATAGCCATCCTCCACGTGCGCAGTGTAGCGAGGTGCGCCTCGCTTGACCAGAGGTTCTTAGGTAGTTACGGTTTGGCGACCGCAGAGAATTACCCACTCGCCACCTTGACCGATGATCGTGTCGGTATCCTGAAGCAAGTCGTAATTCTGCAAGTCTTTCTGCCAACGAACCTCAAGCACATTCTCTCGGCCGTTGGTCAAGGGTGGATCAAACCGGTTGCCACCAAATGCGGTAGGCAACGTGCCGCAATCCGCACGTGCCTCAGTCATCGTGTTGGACTTACCCATGTAGAACGGCGGGCCGCTGCTGAACCACGTGCGAGCAGTCCAGGCGTTGTTGTTGTTCACCAGCGGAATCTGAAGCAATCGCCAAGAAACATTGCCTTCAACACCAGTGTACTCATCGAGCAACCAGTTCTCATAGGTAAAGGCGTCTGGAGCAGCCGCGCCGTTCCACTTGAGGTACGCTACCTGCTGATGCTTGTAATCGTCACCATGCCAACCCGAGTTCAAGATAATGCCAATCTCTTGCTTATAGTCTTCCTGAGTAGGCCACGTGCCTGGCTGCAAGCGATCTGGATACACAGTCGTCGGAGGACTGTAGCCATTCCACACCGCGAACGCATGATGCAACACAAAGCCTTCGGGCACCGGGAACACAAACACGTCCTCGGTAATCCGGCTTTCTTCCAAGTCGCCAACATAAGGCAAACCAGCAGAAGCCACGTCCTGCTTACGCACAGACTCGCGATACTGACCGCTCCACATCGGAACCATAATCATCGAATAGTGCGAGTCGTTAGCCATCAACTCCTGCACCGGTCGATTGCTCGCTTCCAGTGGGCTGGCAAGTGGGCCATAACCAGTGCCGTAGCCACTGCCCGCACGCTCACGCAGCGCAAGGTCAAAGCCGTGCATAGCATCCTGCACGTCATCGCCAGTAATCAACGCATCAGTCACAACCGGTGTCAGCGGGATGTTGGTGCCTACTTTCCAGCCATCATGCACAATCGGCAGGTTCTGAATCGGCTTGGAACCTGGCTCAGCCGGGTACAAGCCAAAGTCGCCCAGCTTATCTCGCACTGTCAGCGGAGACTCAAACGTAGCGCACAAGTGCAACGAGACGAACTCAAGCGGATATACCGTCGTCCCAGCCTCACCAACAGCCACGTGCTGCGGAAATACCGTGCCAGTACCCGTACCACCAGGACTAAGAAACACGCACGTCAGCGTGTTGACGTTATTGGATGCAACCGTCTCTTCTGCGGTAATCACCGGACCAGCAGCGGTTACCGTGTAGAGCGGGTCGGCAGCAGCAGCAGCAGCGACACCGGCAGCAATGCCAGCAAGCGTCCAGCCAGCAGGAACTTGATAGTTGTACGTGTTGCCGTTGATCGTTAGCCGGCAAACATCACCCACACCAGGTGCGCCGCCAACCGGGGTGCCGCCCACCGTAAACGTCCACTTGTCCTTCACGCCCAAGTCCGGCGCCTCGTACAATCGCGCTCCGGTAATCTCCCAGAAGTATGTATTCCATGGGCGAATCGGAATGTTCTGGTCAGCAATCACAAGCGGGTTGGCACGGGCCACACCGTTGCCAGCAGTGCCGTCTGTTGCGCTTTGCTGGATGCCGAACGCAGTAACGCCGTCAATCTGCCACTTGCCCACTTCCTCGTAATCGACAGTCTCGCCGGTCAACAATGAAGGCTGACGCTCTAGCAGCCGAACGGTCATGCTGTAGCGGCTCATGTCGGTATCAACATTATCGCCAACGCTGACCGGAAACGCTGCTCCATAACCAGCAACCCCTTTGGGCTCTGCTCGCTGGTCAATCGACAACGAGAACTCGCTCAACGTCACCGGGTACCGTGGGTCTTCAAGTGTTCCTCGCCAAAACAACTGCTGGAACGCAGGCATCACAAACGGCCACATAGCCATTGGATAACCTTTAATACCATAATCTTTGTACTCGGTAGAGGCTGGGCCAGTGTACGGCAATACCCACGACACCTTGTTGCGCGCCAAGTGCTCAATCGAGTTCTCTACACCAGCCGACTCAGCAGCATTCTGGATGTCGGTCAATGGATCGTTTAGGTGCTGCTTGGTCACCTTCACGCCACGGGCATATCGCTTGACCGGAAACTGCTTTGCCATGATGCCTCAGTGAGTCGGACTATACGCCAATGCGCGAAGGTTCCATGTGTTGTGCCGAAACGGATACTGCCCCCACGTCGAGGTGTTGAACTCGCCGTACCACGGGATAGTCCACTGGAACACCATACGAGCACCCACAGGCACAAGCACAAGCGCGTCAGCCATAACAGCAAAACCATCCCATGCAGCCTCATCACCTTCGCTATTTTGCGGAAACGAAGGCAACGTAGGGTCGGTGTTCACTGGAGGCATCGAGCCGGGGCAAAACCAGAAAGCGTCAGAGCGCATCTGGTACGTCAGCGACTCTTGCCGCAGCTTCTTGCGATTCTCCAAATCCCAACCATCGGAGATGCAAACCTGCAACGAAACATCACGTGTTGGCTCACCAGTCTCATAGCCGGGAGGCGGCTCAGCACCATAGAGCCATTGGTTGTTGTAGTGCCCCACACCCTTAAGAGCCATCACTACAAGCGAGCCAATGATCATCGGATGCGATGCAAGCGCAGTCACTTCCCATGTCAGCATGTAGCCTTCATTCGGCGGGTCGCCAAGGCCCTCGGCAAAGCAAGACTTGCAACGGTAAGGGTTGGTCGCAGAAGAACCTGGGTTGTACCACGTCAGGTACGGGTTGCCCGCCATGGTCACGCTAGGTGGTGAGAAGCCCCACAGCATGTGCGAGGGCGACCAGCGACGCTGCATGAACTCAGCAGGCACATCGTCGTATAACTCTGCCAACTTGAGCAACGATTGCTCGATGCGAGTAGGCGAAGCATCCAGCCCCGGCGCGAACTGATAAGGAAGTAGCCGGTTGCTGCTCATACTGCCTCTCCACCTGGCAGCGTCACATTAACGTGCGCTGTGCTGGAGGTATGCACACCGCCAGCGACCACGCACTTTGACGCATTTCCTGCATTTTGGATAGAGGAAACTCCATCGAATCTGCAACCAGACCACGCACCCTTACCGCCGCTGGCTACGGTCACAGTCTTCTGGAACACGCACCCGTCGAACACCACAACAGCCGCTGCTGTGAGTGTAACCGTATCGGTAAACACCACGCCGCGCACAATCACGTTAGATGCGATCGTCACTGGGCCAGACACGTTAGGCCAACCAATGCCATCGACCCGCGTCTCGGTGCCCAGCGTGCCGCCCTTATAGACACCGGGCGCAAGGATGCCGCCTTGGAATTGAGCACCAGCGACCACCGGCTGCATACGCAGCACGACATCGAATATCTGCTGGCGACTTTGCATGTTGGTGAACTGCAAGTCGCTGATTGTTTTGTGTGGAAGTTCTACTTGCTGCGGCATAGCTTACCGCCCTGTTGGATTGACTGCTTCAGGCAGTGATACGGGCATTTCTTCCCGCGCACGCAGCTCACGCTCACGCTCTTGCATCATGTTGCGCAGCCGTTCCTGAGCAATCTGCTTGTCGAGGTCAGCTTGCGTTGGCATCTTCAAGTAGCCTTCCTTCTCCAGACCACCCAGAAAGTTTGCCATCCGCTGTTCCATTCCTGCGGGCTTTGCTTTGGGTGGCATAACCTGCGCAGGCTTCTGGGCCGGTGACTTCATCGGTGGGGGCACCGGCTCAGCTTTGCGCACAGGCGGCATGACCGGTGGCTTGGGTTGCATGACCGGGGCGCGTGGTTCTTCGATTGGTTGAACCTGCTTGCGTTCCATGCGTGCCACCAAGTCTGGATATTGCTGGCGCAGCGTGCGCTCGGTTGTCTCTGGCTCCCACATAGGGTCGGTGGCTTCTAAGCTTTCTAGTTGTTCAAACAACTTCTGCTCATGTGGTCGAACAAACATGGGTCGAAAACTAGCGTCTTCAGCCTTGAACTTTAGATATTCGGATTCCGGCCAATCTTCCCAATCACCGTACTTGTCTGCATATTGATCGCGCAACTTGTTGAAAACATCATGGTATGCATCATACCGATGCACAGCGTTAGGCCCAAGCTCTTTGCGCAGATGATTGGCAAGCGACTCGCTGAACGGTAGTTTGCCGCCGCTGCGCTGATACCAACTCTTGCTGTAATCGGGCTCGGCCATTATTTACCCCACCGCTGGCACTAGTCTTGTGTTCGATTGATGTCTTCCGGCAATGATACTGGCTCTTGTTCTTTTCGCTTTTGATCGTACACCATGTTGCGCAAGCGTTCTTGGGCAATCTGCTTGTTAATGTCGTCTTGAGTCGGCGTCTTCCAGTAACCTTCTTTCTCAAGTCCACTAAAGAATCCAGCAACTCGTTGCTCAAGGTTGTCGGTTTTGCGTTGACGCGGCGGCGTGACTTGAATTGGTTTTTGCGCTGTCTGTTTAGGCAATGCTGGCGCAATTTCGGTTTTGCGCACAGGCATGACGATCGCGGGTTTGGATTGTGTAGCGGGCGCGTATTGTTGCGCTGGTTGCTTGGTTATGGCGCGTGGTTCTTCGATTGGTTGGATTTGACCCCGTTCCATGCGGGCAACAAGATCGGGGCCATATTTGCGAACCATCTGTTCTGCGTCTGGCCAGTTGGGGTCGACAACGCTTAGGTCATCAAGTTGGTCAAATGCTTTCTTCAGGTGCGGTGGAGTAAGGGTATCAACAAGTCCTTCTGTTTCCGTTTGAAGACGCTCATATTCTCCACGCGGCCACTTCTCAAGGTCTTTCCCGTAACGATTGTAATATTCGTTCCAATGCTTATTGACGACGCTATCAATCATGTCGTAACGCTCAAGACCCTTTTTGCCGATTTCCTGCCTTAGATGCTCAATCGCTCGATCTGCGATATGCTTATCAGCCATTACTTACCCCACCGCTGGCGCAGACCAACCTGCTTGATGGCAGCCTCGATGCGGCCCAGCTTCACTACTTCGCCAGGCGCATTCATCGTGCCGTGAATCATCACCGAGCCGCGCATACCCTTGCTACCATCGGTCGTCGCAAGCGTGTCCACGGCTGGGTCGTCGATGAGCAAGTTGCCCTTGGTCGGGTCGACTGCATCGCCCCACCGAGCAATGTTGTTAAACGTCTTGAGCGTCGGGTCGACGTAGATATTTGGATCGCCGCCAGTGGTAGCTGGTACCATGCGCGGGAATGGAGACATATCGTTCTGTGCGCTGTTGCCCGGTGGCACAGTCGCAAAGTCCAGCGCCTGTCCGCTCCAGTCGCGCCAGTCCGTCGAGGTCGCAGTATTGAGCGGGCCATAGAGCCAGCCCGGTACCACGTCGTCAGTACCGTTGCCCATGTGCATCGCAGTCACAAACAAGCCACGCACCGTGAACTGGTAGCCGTTAAGCTCAAACTCGCGAGACTTCACCGCCCAGTCGACCGGCTGTTGCAGGTCAGCAAGCTGAGAGTACTGCACCGGGTAGCGACCGTATTGCCAAGCGTACAACTGACAGCCGTTGAAGTCTTGCCGCATAAACGTCGTAAGTTGCGGATGCAACGACAACGTAGAGTCGGTGCCCTTGTAGCGGAAGCCAATGTAGAACAGCACATCAGGCCCAACGACACCAAGGTTTAGCGTAGGTGCTGAAGTCCACGTCCCGCCAGTGCCATCGAAGTCAATCCGAATCTCGTCACCACCAGGCCCCTCAGTACCTGTGCCTGAGTTGTATACGCAGATTTGATGCGTTGCGTCATGCGTATTGGGTCTATAGCCAGAGATAGAACCAAGTCGCTCGTTGGGAAACAGCGCCGCAATCTCACCATACTGCGGGTCGCCGGGATTGCCTGGCACGCAGATAGGTTCCCAGCGGGTGTTGTCGAACGTGAAGTGAAGCTTAAGAATTGTTGGTGGCGCTACCACCGAGCCGGTAGCGACAGGCCACCAGTACGTGGCTTCAGTAGTTGCCGGAGCTCCACGAGGCGGCTGGAACCCAGCAGGCGCAACCACGGGTGGGCCGAGATAGAATGCGCCCGTAGCCACGTCGCCTGCCCACTCGTACATGCGCCAACCGTTCAACGGTGTGCGCCAGTCTTCCAAGTTGGCCGTGATTAAGTTCGCGCTAGCGGACGTTTGAGTATGCGCGGCGGTAAACGAACCAGCACCAACCGTCATCAATGCTACTACAGCGGATGCTGGAGTACCGGCTACCTTGGCTACAGCCACGATGCCGGTAGGTTGGCCGATGAAGTCGTACTCAGGATCGCCTACAGCTTGAATGTCGTCGGCAAACTTCTTGTACGTGGCAGCGTAGTCGTCATCAGGCTTGATGTTGTAGTTGTACGTGTTGACGCCGACCGTAATCTCGATCGTATCAAACGGCACTACGTAACCAGAAAGCGTGCAGGTATACACGTCGGTCTTGGCCGCATCCATACACGTTGATCGATCGATTGCACCACCACGACCAAGCTTGAGCAAATAGCAAGCTTTGTCCTGCACAATCTTAAGGTCTTTACCATCCATGTAGATGGTTTCGTCTGGGCCACCAACCAAGTACAGGTCGTTACGCGAGGGCACCAGAGTCGGCGTGGCGATGTTGGCCAAGCCCTGAACCTCTGCGCCGCTGCCGGCGTGAGTCTTGAAGTACCACACGCTCCAACCATAATCGGTCGTCCAGCACAGCGTGATGTCGTCGCATACGCAATACAGAACCTTGCGAGGATCATCCCAGCACAACCTGGCGCTCCGCATCTGCTCGCGCATATCAAGACGCGCAGGCAACTGAACGCTAGTCAAGCTGGTCGTGCCGTTGTGCTGGTAGTAATCCGTCAGCGGCAACTCAAGCGATTGCGGGTCTGCCCACAGCCGATCGATCGGACGCGACAACCACACAAGCTGCACACCGCCCGTCCACAAGAACACGCCGTTGTGGTCAACAAAGAATACACCTTCGTTACCCACGCAATAAGCACGATTGTTTACGCAGCCATTGGTCAACGAGATAGAGGTCAAGCTGCCAACAGCCGCTGTGCCCGCGCTACCAAGCGCAGGATTGTACGCCCAGCACCTGCCGCCGCTAGTAGCCACAAACACGCTCGAGCGCAACGGCGCAACGCACGTAATCGGGTCGGATGTGGGCACCACATAGTTGCTATCGGCCAGCACCGCTTGCGGCATGTACGGGTCGGAGAACCAAAGCGTATTGCCAGCAGCGTAGATAAGCCTGTCCTCGTTCCAAGTACACTGTGCAGTAATGGTGCCAATGTCATTGGTCGTCAGGTAAGCAGCGCCATCGGCAGCAGACAGAAGTCCTTCAGCCAAGTTGAGCGGAGAGAACGCGCCCTGCTCGCCCATGAACGGCCCGAGGTACGGACGATCCAAGCTGTTGTTCTGCCGGCTCCACTCAATCGGGCAGTCTACCGGACGGTATGTCCACAACCCCATACCATCGATGCACACCACAATGTTGAACGCCTTAGTGCCAAACGCCGCGCCAGTCTGCATAGGCGCAAAGATGGCCCACTTCGGCTCTTGAGCAGGAATTGCCCATGTCGAATTGTCGTCGTCGTAGCGTGTCGAGTAGTTGGGGTAGACTTGTGGCAGGAAGTTCTTCTGCGCATCCTGCTCATGCAGCACAAACTCAACCTTGCGATTGGTGTGCAAGTCGTGAACGATCGCAACGACGCCTGCCAAGAAGGTTGCGCGACGACCATACATCGGCGTCAAGCCACCAACCAAACGAGGCCGGCCACCGTAGAAGTCGCCAGTAAATGCGTACAGCGTGTGGATCGAAAGAATCTGGTCGGTCTGCCAAGCGGTGCGAACGTTGGTCGCGCCGATACATGGGCCTAGACCATACTTGTCCTCGTTGTATCGCCCATTGGCCAAGCTGGTGTCGTACTCGCGAACCAATCCGAAACCTGGCCGAACCCAGAAGTCGCCGTTACGAGGAATGGTATTCTGGATGAACGGAGTGCCATCGGTGCGCGCATTGGTGCGCAAGTCCATGCCGGACTTCGGAGTGACATCTGCGGTTTTATCGATGTTGGACACCGGCTACCTCTGGTATTCTTCGTTCACATACCTCGATGCCTTGCCAGTGCGCGACTGAGCGAAGAACTCCATCATCTTATCCATGCGACGCCGCAACTGCATCTCCAAAGATGTGTTGGGCTGTGCTTGCTGAATGTAGTACTGCTCGGCAGCCAGAAGAGCGATAATATCGTGGAACTGGGTCAGGTTGTCCACAAACACCGGCGTGGTCGACGAGATAGCCGACAGCCAGTTCACCGTCTGCGTAGGCACGTACCAGATTTGAATCTGCCCGCTGACCGGCACGCTAAAGCGCAGCATCTTGCCGTCTAGCCAATACCGCTGACCAGTCCACGCATAGTTCGACAACATGGCCGCGCTGGCGTTGGGAATCTGGCCCAGCGTCTCCCAGCTAGTAGCCGGCTGGAACGTACCAAGGATGCCGTTGGACGCTTGACCGATGACAGAGTGAAACGGCGTGACCGTACCAGCGCCCGCCAAGAATGAGCAGGTAGGCGTGATGAGCGACGGGCCGGTCGTGTACTTGGTGCAGGTAATCACCGGGCCGACGCTGGTCACCGAGTAGATTGGATCAACAGCAGCCAGTGCAGCAACACCAGCAGCAATGGTGACAAGCGTGTCGCCAGGGAGAACAACGTAGTCGTAGTTCACCGCGTTGATCGTCAGTCGGCACGTATCACCCGGTGCCGGTGCGCCACCAAGCGTGAAGATCCAAACATCCTGCACACCGGGGTTGACCAGCGTAACGCGAGTCAGGCGGCTGGCCAGAGCCTGAGTCGGCGGAACACCAGCATCGGTGTAGAACAGAATACCATCGAGGTCGACATTGTACTGACCGGTCAGAAGCGGGGGCTCGTAGTAACGCTCCCACACTTCCCATGGCGCAAGATTGCGATACTCCTCGTAGGCGATCTCAAGCATCGTCGCCTGCAAAGAATACGGCAGACGGACGATTCCAGGATCGTCAATCAACTGCCGCATGTATTTCGCAATCTGTGCAGCGTGCATGGTTTACCGCCCGTACTTGCCGCCCATCACGGGCTCCTCGTCCTCGATCGACTCGCCAAGGCCGGGGTGACGCTTGGGCATACCAGGCTTGCCGATGCCAATCATCACAGCGATGCCCTTGGGCTGATCACCACCAAGACCGGGGCGACCCTTGTGCATGAGGTGCTTGGGAGCGTTGTGCTCTTCCGGCGAAGGAGTCTTCTCCTCCATGTCAGCCGACATTTCCTCATCCTCGTAGTCGTATTTGGACTCCTTGCCCTTGGGCATCATCTTGCCGCCCTTGGCCTTGGTGTCCTGCATCTTCTTGAGGCGAGCCTTAGCAATATCACGCATATCATACTTGCCAGCCATGGTGTCTCCTACTTACTGAACTCGTCCGCGCCTTCCGGCTGAGCGGCCTTGACTTCAAGTTGGCGCTCCATCTCTTGAGCGGCGTTTGGTGCGCGCTGATTACCCACCGCGTTTGCATTGCCAGCGGGCGCGCCCACCGGCTGCGGAATCTTGGGCATTCCACCACCCGGCGCCTCAGGCGCAGGCGGCGGGGCCATCATGTTCAAGATGTCTTGGTAGTACATATCCACCGCATCCTGCTTCTCAACAGGCAGCGCGTAGAACTCATCCGAGCGAATGTACTGGCCCGCCACTTCTGCAAAGATCGGAAAGTTATCGTTTGGATAGAACTTCACCGTCTTGCGAGTAGAAGGTGTACCGTCAGGGTTGAACTTGGTCGTGTCGACCACCTCAAACCCGTTACGCACCACCGCATCCAGCGCACGCTTGGCTGCCACGTAATCTGCAATCGGCTTCTGCGGACGCAGAGGATCGCGGTTGTTCTGAATCAGCTTGATCGCATCCGGCGGCGGAATCGCGCCCATCTGAGCAAACTGCATGATGCGCTGCTGCCGAGCTTCCACGTCATCGCGGAACAACGTGTCGGCCTCGATGAACACCTGCGGGTCTTGCGACAAGTCGCCGCTGCGAACCATCGTGCCGATCGCCGAACCATAACGGTCGAACTGACGAACAAACTTCTCTTGCGGGTAGTACGCCTGCATATAGAGAAGAGCCGTGCGACCGTGACGCTCCATCAATCGCTTGATGTTGCGCTTGGTGATTCCGAATTGCACTTCGTCGTTAGAAACAATTGCCTCAACCGCTCGACCAGTAACGACGCCAGGCGTGCGCTTGCCCTGCGACGCGCCGTGAATGCCGGTCGAGTCAGCAAGAGCAGAAGCAGCCGACGCCGGCAACTGCACTGCATATTGCGGCAGTGGCAACCCTTGCCAAGGCTGCGGAGCCATGCCTTGGCGGTAATATACCTTCTCACCCGCACGCGATGTAAACGCATCTGGCGCAATCCCTGAGTTGTGCGGGATGAGAATCTTCGGATTGCTCATCAACCGGGCATTGGTCAGAATCTGGTTCCAGCTCGCGCTGTACGCATACTGACCTGGAAGCGCCTGCTCAACCAGACCAACGCCCCAGAAGTCGAACGGTACGCTGCCGTACTTGTGAATCTCAAGCGGCATACATCGTTGCGGAGTCCAGCCAGACGCAAGTACAGCGCCACCACTGCCACACATCAAGAACCAGTGGCCGCTGCGGCAGTAGACTTCCAGCACTTCGATGCGGTCAGGCGCCATGCGCTGGTAACCACTCCACCAGTTCAACTGCTGAAGCGGAGGCGGCGCTTGGTTAATGACATCTTCCTTGTCGGGAAACTTCTGCTTCAACTGCGACTTAGTAGTCACACGCGACACAGCAAGGAAGCGGCTATCTTCCGGCTTGGCGATAGCAGGTTCCGCACGAATGCGGTCTGGGCCAAAGACTTCGGGCTTGAGATTGTCGCCGTCCATGACAGCCAGCATGGCGCTGGTGCCGAACATGATGCCCCAGTCGACCATCTCCATGGCGGCATAAGGCACTTCGCCACGGCGGCAGTAATAATGCAGAGCCTGCTCATCAGCAGAGGCACGCATCAGGTCGTCAATGGAGTCGCTCGCAGCGATTGCGCCCCACGATGGGTGGGTCATCTCCAGACGGGCCGAGGCATTGCGAAACTGCGGCAGTGTGATGTTGAAGCTAACGTCACGCACGCGATTGAAGTACGCCATTTCCATGCCGGCGCGAATCACGATATCGCTCGGCGTGTAGGCACGGAAGTTCGTAATCACATCGCGGCACAGCCACCAGAGGCGCTGCATGGGCGCCATCTCGTTGTAGAACTGGCTGCACATGCGGGCGATCTCCGGCGGCTTAAGCGACGGAGGATCATTGGGGTCGTTCCAATCGTACTCGATCGACGACTTCTGCGACTCGGCAGGGTTCCAGAGGTCTTGCTGCTGGTCGTCGATGGTAAGGGACGTTTGCATGTTTTCTGGTCCCTACGATGCAGACGCGAACAAGGTTACACCAAACCAGTTTCGCTGCCAAGGTCAGAAAGATCCTTGATCTCGTCGCTCAAGTCTCCGATCAAACCAGGCGACTTGTACTTCTTGTACTCGTCATAAGCCTTCTTGGCAGTGCCCATGCCTTCGCGCATCTGCGAAGCGGTAGGCGCCTTCTCTGCTGGCTCAGCGGTCACTGCGCCACCGATGCCGCCGACGAGGGCGCCAATTCCTGTGCCGATGGCGGTACCCATAGGGCCACCCATCGAGCCAAGGCTCGCGCCGGTGCTCGCGCCACCGGCTGCCCCCTTCAAGGCACCAAATGTACGATCGAGGCCGGAAGGTTCTGGGGTCTTGTTCTGACGCTCTGCAAGTCGCTGACGAGCGATTTCCTTGCTGAGTCCAGCGCCGGTCCAGATGTCTTCGTCTTCGTCGTACATCGGTGCCATGAAGGGGGCCTCCTGGGTGCTTTGGTTACGGTGCAACACTCTCGATGTAATCGAGATACACAACCAACTTGCCTGCCGTCAGAACCTCAGCACCACCACGGGTGAACTGAAGCTTGCGATCCACAGTCAACCGATTGCTGAAGTTGGCGACCGCGCCATCCTGAATACATCCACGGCAACCAGCATCAAACGGATTGCTACCATCGCTGATCGCGATCGGAGCCAGAACGCCATTGGCGTCATCCGTATCAAAGCCCATGCCAATCGTAGCTGCATCAGTCGCGCTGGTGAAGGTGGTCAACACCTCGTAGTAAGCGCGAGTCACACGGCTGTACTTCGGGAAAAGCGGCCCGAGAGTAACAGACGAAAGGGCAGCGATGTCGGTATAGTTGACCACAAACGAGATCGACTTCTTGAGGCCGGCCGAATAGCTATCGGGGGCGTACACGAAAGTCGAAACCGGAGCAGCAACCGACCCAGCAGCAGGCTGCTGGTTCACGCCGTAGGGCGAACCAATCGGAGTAAAGTCGGGCGTATTAAGATAGCCGACAACAGCAGGAAATTGAGTAGACATTGTTAGCTCTCCTTAGAGTTCAAGTTGATTAGACCGGCGCGGCGATGCCGACCAGAATGCCGTTCGACAGCGGCTCGGTGCAGACCTGCTCCGGCATCAGAGCGCGGGTCGCGCCCCACTGAGTCTCGCCCTGAAGCTTGACCAGCGGATTGCTACCCGGACCGTTGACGCCCAGCCACACGCCCTCTTCCTTGCCACGGTACAGGCGCTCCCACGACTCGTACCGCATCGAGATGGCCATGCCATCGGGGCAAAGCTCCGAGCACATGATCGGCACCTTGCTCACGCCGTAACCCGAATCGTTGTCCTCTTCCGAAGGCAGCGCCGGGGTCGGATCCATCTTCTTGACAGCCTCTTGCGGCATCACACGCATGTGAGCATCGAGGGTGCCGATGAGCGACTGCGGCAGCGCGTTCATCGTGTTCCACGACATCCACGTAGCGGTCGGGCGCTTACCGCTCTTGGTGCGGATCGTGCCATACAGCTTGAGGAACTCGATGGTCGACAGCGTGTCGCCGCCCTGCGCGTTCGTGTTGTTCACGATCGCGAAGTTCGAGCGAATGCGCTTGGTCAGCGGGTCAGTCAGCGACCGATCGTTGCCGAAGTGAATCGGCTGGGTCAGGTTGCTGATCACACCAGTCGGGTCGCCCACGAACGCGCCCACCGGGTCGCCGTTGGGATCGAACACGCACGGCGTGTCGATGTTGTCGCCCGAAACGCTCGCCGCGTTGAACGCCTGCGAAGCCGCGCCCACCACCAGCACCGCGCACGGAACGCCAGCCGGGACCGCCGCAGTCGGGATGTTCGCCGCAACCGTGATGGTCGAAGGCGAGATGCCCGTCAGCACCTGGTCGGCACCAACCTGCTGATAGGTATCCAGACGGATGAACCGAATCAGGTTGTTGGGGTTCACAACGATGTCATCGAAACGGCCGTGGTAGCCGTAGGTGGTGATGACGTTGCTCTTCTGCCACACCAGACCGATCGGAGCGCCGACCGCGTTGGCGCCCACACCCTGAAGACCACCACCGCCGATGAACGCATAGCGCGTCATCTGCTTGGCAATGTCGTTCAGCATGTTGTCAAGCTCGTCCGCCGGCTCAACAGCCAGCGAACCCTTGACATCTTCCGCCGCCAAGAAGCCCAGCAGATCGATCTGGCAGCGAGCCAGAACGGTCTTCGACTGGACAGTCAGGCGCAGGAAACCCTGCTGGCCCGGCTTGGGCTCCACGTTGCCGATCGTCGAAACCACCGAGCCGTTACGCTTGACGCGCAGGCCGATGATCGCCACGTCGCCCGACCACGAGCGGCCCTTCACGGGCAGCTTCGACCAGAAAGCCGTGTCGGTCTGGAGCAGGTTGTGAATCACCTTGTCGGTGCGGTCATTGATCAGAACCGCAGCGATGGTCTGGAAACTAGCAGCCATTGCAACTCCTTAGTGCATCTTGTTATTGAACTCTCCGCGCACCCACTTCAAGTAGTTTTCTTTGGTCATCGGCTCGTTGCCCATATTCTGAGCAGGAGCAGACGGACCATCGATGCGCGGGGGAGCGGCGCGCTGAACCTGCGCAACCTGCGCAGGAGCCTGTTGCGACGGCGCGTCACCATACACATCACGGTACATGGCAACAACCATGCGCGGCGTGACGCCGTTGGCAATCATCGTCGTCAAACGTTCTTCATCCCACTTGGGGCAGTAGGACTGGAGCTTGCTCATGTTCTGGTCGTAAGCCGCGTTGGCCTGCGCCCACTCCACGTTCTGCCACCGCTGATTGTGCATCTGAACCGACTGGTTCATCTGCTCCAGCTTGCCCTCAAGCGAACGAATCTGCTCAACCAACTTCGGGTTGACCTCTTCGCCCTCGTCCAACATCCGCTGCAACCAGTCGCCCTGCGACTCGCCGCGCTGAGGAGCCGCAGCCTTCGGATCGGCCTGCGCAACTTGCTGAGTCAGCCGCGCCTCCAAATCCTCAAGCTTCTGCTGCATCGAGTCCATCGACGACAGAGCCTGCCGATGCTCCTGCATCAGCGTCTCATACCTAGACCACGACACACGCTGAGGATGACGCTCAGCAGACTGCACCGCAGACGCCGCCTGGTCGGCACCAGAGGGGTTGGCCTCCGAGCCAGACGACGCCGACTCGACTGGGGAGGTCGAGCTTTCAGCGGTGTAGTTAGAGGTAGACTCCGACGCAGACACCTCAGGTGCAGGAGCCGCAGCAGCAGCCTCCGCCGTGATGTCCTTCATGATTTGCGCCATCGTGCCACTAGGAACAGGCATAGTACCTCCGGGTAGAAGGATCGTTTCCTTCAGGTTGAAATTGCAAGAACTATCAGCACACTTCCCAACTTTTTCCCCAACTTTCCGATTGCTTAATCAAAGAAATCAGATTGTTGTGAATCCACAGAAAAATCAAAGTGATCGTTCTGCCCACTAGCCATAGCGCGCTCCAAGTCGCGCATGTAAGCATCAAGAGCATTCTTGGGCTCTTGCTGCACATTAGGCGTTTCTTTAGCAGGCAACGCTTGCACTACACCAAGTAGCGCCAAGCCAAACGCCACAACCAAGTCGTCATGTCCGTTCTTGGGCGCAGCAGGCTTGCCGCGTTTGTCGTAGCACAAAGCGTTAAGCTGCTTCACCAACCGGTGGCAGCCAATCTTCCAGCGACTATTGCCGCTCGCGCCCTCGTAAATCTCGCCATAAAGGATGCCGCGTGTCTGCACGTCAGTACGCCAACCGTGACGAGGCAGCATCGTCGGAGACAAGCCGCCAAACGCCGTCATGTGGTACATCGATACGCCTGCACCACGCAGGAAGTCGCACAAGCCCAAACCTTCGGCTGCCGTCTCGATAACCGTCAGCGGTGAACCATATGCCTTGATAAGCTCCAAGCACGGCCCTTCAAAGTCACGGGTGGGCTGGCGAATCTCTTGGGTCAACACAACGCAGCGGTCGGTAATGTCGATGATGACCAAGCCGGTCGGGTCGCCTTTCTCATTAGAGCCTGGCGCCGGGTCAATGCCAACCACGTATTGGTGAGTCGGGTTGTACGGATGGTACACCACGATACCGGCCTCATCCGAATCACGCGGGTCACCGGGAGGCATCGGTACTTGCCGGCGCAGATACTTGTCGCCGCTCAGGAGGAATGCTTCTTCCGGAGTCGTCGGGTGCTCCTGAACCATGAACGGCCGCTTGTGCAACGGCAACGCTCGGCGCTCCTTAATCCACCAATTAGTCTCCTGCCGAGACAGATTGTGCTGCTTGACGTATTCCTTCTCGACCTCAAGCATTGGGCCGTCGATGCCGGTGCTAGAGCGATACTCAAGGTGGTCGCGCCAGCAGAAGAACACTTTGGTGAACGCGCTCTCTGGGTCGCTCCAAATGTGATAGAAGTCGTCCTCGCCACCAGCCGTCGACTCAAGCAGCAGCGTGCCTTCAGGCGCTACTTTGATCGAGGCTAGCGTTTCGCCAAGGTCGTCGTAGTCGCGGACTTCGGACAGGTGTGCGAAGTTTAGCGGCATCGAACGCAACACAGGCGAGTTCGCGGTAACGAACAACATCTGCGAGCCGTTGTTGAACAGAATCTGGTGGTCGTTCTGACGGTCGATACCCATCAGGTCGGCCAGAATCTCGTTGCCTTTATACAGGTTGTATGCAGTCAGCGACATCTGCCGAGCGTTGAAGTCCGACTGCATACCAACTGCGCAGATAGCACCAGGCTTAAACAGGCAAGTGCGTAGCTGCCAGACCAAGCAGATGGTGGTAATCCACATCTGGCGACCTTTCAGGAACACCAGCTTCTGCTTGGCCGATAGCGCATTGAGCGCCAGTTGCTGAGGCACCGATACCTTGAAGTCGACTTCGGTTCGATCTTTGTTCTTGATGCGAAAGCATTCCGCAAACGCTCGAGGCGATACGGCCCACTGGTCAAGCAACAGATCGATCTCGTTATCGTTCACCGTCGCCCTCTTCCGAATCAGGCTCAACACCAATATCTACAACCGTGCGCTTGCGACGGCGCTCGGCCTCGATTGCAGACGCCGCTTTCTCCAGCGCCACACGTACACGGTCAGAAGGACCAGCCTTCTTGGGGCCAGCAGCTCTGCTATTGACTTGGGCCATCACCGAGAACACCGCCGCTGCTGCTCGATGGTCGGGCTTCTCCTGAGCTACCGCGTCCTTCATTAGCGACATGCCGATGTGGTTTAGGTCGGAAACGGATAAACGACTGTGGGAGCGGGTAAGCGCAAAGGATGCAAGGTCGGTGCCACTCAGTGCTGGAAGCTCCAAGGCACCATCTTCGGACTGCATTCTTCTCAAAAGCATCGGGTCCATAGCCGTTGTTGATGGCTTCAGCGTAGAAGAGAAGGAGCCCGCCGAACTGCCTTCGGTCAATGCCGGATTGGTAGAAGGTTGGCCTGGTTCTTGAGGCCCACTCGTAGAGGTTTCGGTGCCAGAACTGTCTTGATGAAATGTCGGCTCTACAAACCTTGACGAGATGTCGCGCAAGCTTGAGTCCGGTGGTTGATTGATGTTCCCAAGTTTGGACATCGGCTTTCTCCTGCAAACCAAGGTAATCAAATACCGCTTGCCTTCTTTGCTTCAATCGCTTGAATCCATACTTAGTCAATAGCGGAAACCCTACTTCGCCCCAGCGATTCACTACGTCCTTGAACTTCCAATCTGGCATCGCACGGTAACCGGCCAATACCTTATAGTGCCCTTCGCTAATCAGGTCGTAGTATCGAAACGCTGCCCACGGGCCGACGTTACACTCCAAAGCCACAAACGTTTCTGCCAAGTCCGGTACGTCAAGCTTGTCCAATTGCTGCACGTACCGCTTACAGTGCTTGATGTACTCTGGCGTATAGCC
>Ga0129333_10001183_pt1 | contig 23362 bp, 15 predicted proteins | sample CPB6_08_DNA_FD_94474 | JGI IMG/M metagenome (GOLD analysis project Ga0129333, IMG submission 94474) | Freshwater to marine salinity gradient microbial communities from Chesapeake Bay, USA - CPBay_Sum_0.6_0.8_DNA | ecosystem: Environmental > Aquatic > Marine > Coastal | place: USA: Chesapeake...
GATTCGAAAAGTAATGTTGAACCATTCCAGCGTTTGACGCTCCAATCTGCACCTGAATTTGGTCTAGTTGTTTTAATCCAAACCGAACCAGTTGGACGTGGAGTTGCGTTAGAAGGATCAGGAACACCTAGCGTTCCCTTCCAAACTGGTACTTCAGTATGCTTACTAATTTGTAATTTAGGAACAAAATATGTACCGGCCGTTAATCCTAAATCTGTTAAAATGGTTCCGGTTCCTGCGGTAATTGTAACAACAGAAGCTGGACTTAATAATGTACTATCTCCTGCATCTGTATCGTCGTGTTCATATCCATAAATTTCTAATTTGCCGTTAACAACAGATGCTTTGACACCACTTATGCCAATATTAATCTTAGTTGCTACATCTTGCACTGTTGAGCCACTTGGACTAACAAGATTATTATTAATGAAGAATGTATGTCCTGGAGTAATAGTAGGATTAGTTTTTGTACTTGACACAGTCGGCCAACTTACGGACCATTCCTCACTACCAACTTCGACCCATTCACCACCAGTTTGTCCTGGTGCGACTCCTCTACTTTTATACCATAATGTACCAGGATGTAATGTGGTTAAGGCTGCTGTTGCAGAATCGTCAATGGCTACGTATGCATAATCCCCTATACTACCTATAGTATTTTTAGGAGTATTACCGGATAACTGAGTAGGATCTGTAATTACTGTAGGAATTTTATTAGTAAATCTTTGTCCGCCAGATGTTGTAACAGCGTTACCATTCCATTCAAATATACCAAAAGATGTATTAGCAGTATCCAACCAATGAGTGCCTGCTACTGGATTCGCGGTAGGTTCTTCTGCACTTGCTGTTAATTCATCTAAGTCTACATCAGCACGAACAACATATGCACGATTACTTACGCCTAACAGACTATAGGCAGCTTGTAATCCATATTCATTTTGTTCTCCTGCATGAATAGGATTATTGTTAGCATCAGTTTTGAAAACTGGATCGCCGAATGTATCCGCCAAATCTTTCTGACTGGTTAGTAAATAAAGTTGACCTGCATTGGCCTGTGTAGTACCTGGTGCTATGCCTGTGCCGCTAGCATTGCTTTTATCTTGTGCCGAAGCTACAATAATTAAAGGTACTGTACCTGGTTCTGCTGGTGTATAAAACGATTCGTCAACAACGGTGACTTGTACGCCTGGTGAACTTAATGCCATCTGATTCTCCTTGGAGTTTGTTCTATATGTATTTATGGAGAATTATCAAAAATCACTATTTATAACACCAAGAAAAGGGGAATAAAAGGGCAGTAATAAATAAGTGTATGACGAGACCATTGTGCTTATGCGGTCATAGACCGGCCGCCGTGAACTATATTAAAAACGGAAAAACATATTTTAGAAAAAAATGTGAAATTTGTTTAAGGCATAAAGGTATAGCTGTAGGTATACCTAAATGGTTTAGAGAAGGCTACAGACAAAAATTAAGTTGTGATAAATGTGGATTTAAAAGTAAAAACAAAGAACAGTTCAATGTATTTCACATAGATGGAAATTTAAACAACTGTAAATTAGTTAATCTTAAGACGGTGTGTGCCAATTGTCAGCGAGTCCTACATAAAGAGCACGGTCAATGGCGTCAAGGGGATCTTCAACCTGATTTCTGAGTTGATTAAATAAATCTTCTATAGTGCCATTATTGTCAATTTCTTTATCTATTCCTTTATGCCCTATCCAACTACTTTCACTAGCATGTACATTGGCTTGATCTAAACGCATTTTACTTAAAGCCCAAGTCATGTTAGTAGGTCCTTCATTATAAGCAACAGCACTTTCGTACCAAACAGGTTCAGGTCCTCGTTTAATTCTAAATACCTTGCCTCCTGCATTTTTTATTGCATCTATTTCGTTAGGAAATCTTACATCTGTAATAACAACATTATCATGAGTTTTGCGTATTTTATTTTCTAAACTTGCTATCCAAATATCATTATGAAATCCGTTTCTACAGACTTCTGTTCCCCAGTATTGTAAAATGTAACGAGGGGTTATTGGTTTTCCTAGACGATTACTCCACCATTCGTCTATTTGTTCGCGCCATTCCCTGCTTTCTTTAGTACGACCTTCTAAAAGTGTTCTATCCCAACCAAAAATGTAACTTACAGCATCTTTTAAAGTTGCTGCAAAGCTATCTCTTCTAAATCCATGGAAATTAACTAGATAATCTGCGGCAGTATCTTTGCCTGAACCTATAAATCCAATAAAACCTATAATCATAGTGTCTCCTAACACTATAATTTATTATAACTTATTCACGGTGTCAACAAATTAGACACCGTACTTGTTTTTTTTCATTTGAGCTACTGGACTTACTGTGTTTGTTGTTTTTAGTTCTGAACTAGGGCCTTTTTTAACTATAGTCTTACCTTTAATTCCCTGATTTTTAGCTGCCCTATTCACTATTTCTTCTTCTGCATCGGTATACATCCATACTGCGGGTACATCTTTAGCAGGTCCTTCTTTAGGTGTATTCTTATCTGGCTGACCGGCCATAGCAACACCAAATCTATACATTCCATAATATTGATCAATATCACTAAATTGTTTAGCATGAGGATGTGCTTCTCTAGTGCTTTTAGGTAATTTTTTTTCTTTAGATTCTAAAATTATTTCGTATATTTTCATGTTAACCTATCACAAATGTATAACCTGTGCCTCCTGGCACTAATAAGTCAAGCTCTTTTTCTAATTTTTCTGTTTCTTCTTTTCCTGCTGATTTTAAATCAGCACCATTCAATTGTCCGCTTCCCCCAGGACCAGCAATCGCTCCAAATTTACTTCGAGCTTCGCCTAACATCAATTTGCAAGTGGCTAATGTGTAATCCTTAATCCACTGACTAGCATATAGATCTTGAATTAATGTATAATCAGGACGTTTATTTTGACAACGTAACATGATAGTTTCGCCTTCTGTAAACGGACGCTGTAAAATTCTTAAAGTTCTACTGTAATTAATCCATTGAAACTCTATATAACTTCCAAATATTTTACCCACCATTTCTTGATAACTGGCAAACATATAATATGTTGCTATACCGCCTAACATAGTGCTGTTTAACAAATATGTATTTGTATAAGCCAAATTAAATGGTTCAAAATTCGTACCAGTACCACCGCCAGTTCTTGATCCTAAAGTACGTCTAAATACACTTTGTACATTAACAATTTCTTCTGGTAGAATATAATCATTTTTATCTTTTTCCAATGTAAGAAATACATAACTTTCTTCGACACTATTTGGGCTTCGTTGTTTAAATTTCGTTAAAGCTTTAGTTAAAGCAGTTTCATAGTGGGCAGGATCTAATTCTACATCTATCATGCCATCGCCTAGCATTAATCTTACATAATCATAGACTGTTTGCTTGACTTGTTGAGGATTATTGGGTAAATGAGTTTCGTTAGTGGCCATTGAATTCTCCATAGTTATTTATCGCTAAATATTGTACTATGCCACGTATATCATTATATCGCCCAGAAAAAGGACAAGATTACAAGTTTATAGATAGACAAGTAAGCGAAATGTTTACTGTTGGGGGTACAGACGTTTATCTACACAAATATCTTGGGCCTAAGAATCCCAGTGACGAGGATGCCACTGCTGATCAGCCCCAATATGACATCTTAAAAGAAACAAATATACAAGATTTGCTTTTCTTAGAAAATCGCGACAGAAAATACAGCGAGGACATTTACAGAATTCGTGGTCATTATCAAGTACAAGATATAGACTTTAACTTAAGTCAATTTGGTTTATTTCTTGATAATGACATGGTGTATATGACTGTACATATCAATAATTTTGTTACTGTTGTTGGAAGAAAACCCTTGGCAGGTGATGTATTAGAATTGCCACATTTAAAAGATGAATACGCTTTGAATGAATTTGATGTGGCTTTACCAAGATATTTCGTTATAGAAGATGTAGGAAGAGCTGCTGAAGGATTCAGTATGACTTGGTGGCCGCATCTTTATAGGCTAAAACTTAAAAAAATTGCCGATTCACAACAATATGCAGATATTCTTAATAGACCTACTGACGAAGATGCAAATTATGTTGGAGAATATGATCCTGTTCGAACTTACAATGCAGGCGAAATTTTAAAATATCAAGGAACTTTGTATACAGTATTAACAACCACTGTAGGTAATACTCCTCCTGAAAGTACATATTATGCAGTATATAATGGTAACACACTACAAGATATATTAAGCACTTACAACAAGAATTTAGAAATCAATGACGCTGTTTTAGCTCAAGCAGAAGCAGAAACTCCTAAAAGTGGATATGCTACAGAACACTATTATACACTAGCTGTTGATAGAGAAACAGGACGTCCTTTATTAAAAACTGCTGATGATACTAAAATAGATGTCAGTCAAGAAACTTCAAATTCTCCAGATGCTAGTAGTATACGTGCTAGACCAGAAAGAGCAGGATATACAGGATACTTACTTGGCGATGGTATTCCTGATAACGGTTATGCAGAATTTGGTCATGGTATAAACTTTCCTGCAGGAGCCAGAGAAGGAGATTATTTTTTAAGAACTGATTTTATGCCTAACAGATTGTTTAGATTTAATGGAACTACATGGTTAAAAAAAGAAGATGCAGTAAGACACACTTTAACAAATACAGATACAAGAAAAACACAAAAAACAGGTTTCATTAATAATACTAATACTTCAGTTATCGCAGGTGATACTGTAGTAGAACGCCAAAGTCTAAGTAAAGCTCTCAAACCAAAAGCAGACTTGTAAGGAATATCATGCAACATTTTTATGACGGACAAATAAGAAGATATCTTATACAAATAATAAGACTGCTTAGTAATTTTACAGTAAAGTATAGCGACGGTACTTTAGCTAGAGTACCTGTAACTTACGGCGATTCAGATAGACAAGCTGCTAATATTGTAAATCAGAATAGTGAAAATACTTTATCTAGCACTCCTAAAATTGCTATCTATATTAACGATTTAGATTTAGATAGATCTAGATTAGGTGATTCGTCATTTGTAGGTAAAGTTCATGTAAGAGAACGTGACATAGAATCAGGAAATTACACTAGCAGTCAAGGAGCTAATTACACTATTGAAAGATTAATGCCTACACCATATAATCTTAGTATAAAAGTTGATATATGGAGTAGTAGTACAGAACAAAAACTTCAAATATTAGAACAAATTTTAGTTTTATTTAATCCTAGTTTAGAAATACAAAGCACTGATAATTACTTAGATTGGACTAGTTTAACTGTAGTAGAATTAGAAGATGTAACTTTTACAAGTAGATCTATACCTCAAGGTAATAACATAACAATTGATATCGCAACCTTAAATTTAAAAACTCCTATATACTTGACACCCCCGGCGAAAGTTAAAAAATTAGGTGTAGTAACAAATATAATAATGAATATTTTTGGTAACATAGGAACAGTAGATGAAGGTTATATAGAAGGATTAGGTGTTGATGTAAATGCCAATCAAACTTTCATATCTGAACAAATTGCAGTAGAAAAAGTAAACGTTGGAGATTATGAATTAGAAGTTTTAGGATCATCTGTAAGGTTAAAAGTTCCTGATGGGTTAGGCGGATTTAAGAATTGGCAAGTATTGTTAGATCAGTACCCTGGCAAATATAGAGCAGGTATAAGCAAAGTATATTTGTATCAAAGTGATGGTGCAGAAGTAGTGGGATATTTAAGTTTAAATCCTTTAGACAATACTGTAATGGCAGCGAATTGGGACGAAGATACTTTTCCTACTAATAATCTTATTGAAGGACCATCGAGAGCTCAGGAAAGTTGGGGGTCGTTTGATGCAATAATTGATCCTACTACTACAGGACCTAACAGCGGATTAACTCCGACAGCAGGAACAAGATACTTAATTCTCGAAAATATTGGAGGAGGTGTAATCGATACTTTTGTAGCTACCTCTAGAGTAGCAAGAATTAACACTGGAATAGAATACAGCAAAGTGAATGATTTTGAGTTGTTCGTAAATGGTCTAAATGTAGCTAGTACAAGTTTAAATAAAGACGATAATTTTTACATTGTTCCTACTACTGTCATTTCTATAGGTGCTACAGTAACTTATACGCTAAATTTAAATGAAGACGGACCCGACGCTTGGAAAAATTCAGATAATTCTGAATTTCTTGCCTTTGCTAATGATATTATAGAATGGGATGGATCTAACTGGCATATTGTATTTTCAGCAGCAGCCAGTGCGGATCAGCTAATTTGGCAAACTAACATATATACTTTAACTCAGTATAAATGGAATGGAATAAATTGGGTTAAATCTTTCGAAGGTGAATATAAAAAAGGCGAATGGAGACTGGAACTGTAGAAATAGACTGTTCGGGCGCATTATTGTGTGCTAAGAATACCTGCAGATTTTTACTATTGCAAAAGGCAAAAGGAAAACACAGAGGACATTGGGGGTTGGTAGGAGGAACTAACAACAATGGAGAAACAGCTTATCAAGGATTAAAAAGAGAAATAATAGAAGAACTAGGGTTACACCCTGATATTAGAAAAATTATACCATTAGAAAGATTCGTAAGTAATGATAGTTTATTTCAATTTCATACCTTTTTTTGCGTTGTAGACAACGAATTTATTCCTATTCTTAGCGAAGAACATTCGGCATATGGATGGTTTGTAATAGATAATCCGCCAAAACCTTTACATAAAGCACTGGATTTAAGTTTACGCAATAAAATAATTCAAACAAAAATTCAAACGATGTTAGATATAATTGATAGTCTATAAGGATACATATGTTTAAACTACATCAAAGCACAACATTTAAACAAGAATATGAACATTTTAAAAATAGAATTAATAAAATTGAAAATCCTCAAGCACAAGACGAATTAAATGTTTTACTATCAAAGTTAGTTTACGAAGTTAAAAATTTAGATAATTTACACAATGAACTAAGTGTAACAAACAGATTGCCCATAGGCACTAACGATGTAAGAAGTAATATAAATGCTGTAAGAAATCAGTTGATCCATAAACTTAAAGATTGGGAACACTTTATAAATCAAACAAATATCTAACTTTATGATATATTACGAAAAAGATAACTTCTTATCTCCAGAAGAATTTAAAAAATGGCAAACTTTACATGGTCCCAAAGATATACCTTGGAGATACATGGATAGAACAGCCATCCATGATGAAAATTTTAATGACGAATCTAATTGGCAATTTTCATTTGGCTGTCAGCTTATGTGGAATGGCAAGGAAAATCATCCTGCAGGATTGTCGGCTAAAAATTTACTACAAAAAATATGCGACGATGCTGGTATCAGACTGGGCGGCATTTTTAGAATACGAATAGGATTATTAACTAAAACTCCGACACCTGTATTGCATGAACCGCATATTGACTTAGATTTACCTCATCTAACCTGTTTGTTTTATTGTTCGACTACTAACGGATCAACAGTTCTTTATGACAAACTTTATCAGCAAGAAAAAAATGAGGAAATGTGGTTAGATTCTAGTCTGCCTAAAGAAAATCGTAGGATAGACTGCGTAGAAAACAAATATGTAATTTTTGATGGATATCAATACCATTCTGTTATTTCACAGACCGACAAACGTCAGCGAATTGTAATCAATTTTAATTTTGAAAATACTCTTAGAAATTTTTAAGATCAAAGTTTTCCATTTCTTCTCTAGTTTTAATTGCCATTAATTTTGCTTCGTGTTCATTGCTTGCTTGTCTAATTTGTTGTCTTAATAAAAGAATTTCTTGCGTCTTAGTAGAAGTTCCTTCTAATAGATCTTGTTCTTTAGCTCTTTCTAATTTCCAAGATAATTCTTCTATTTTTGCTTTAGCTCTGTTTTTAATTACTATAAGGTTATCTAATTTTATTTTTTCAAGATCTTCTTTTTCTTTGTCAGAATTAAATTTAGTTTCTTGTTCTTGGTAAGTTAGTCCAGGCATGGTGTGAACTACTACTCCATCTCGTAATTCTAGAGTTGGTAAAAAATACAAATTTGGATCATAATCAAATTCGTAACGATTGTTGTCGGCAGTATCGAATACTCCACAGCATTTATTGTCGATGTTAAATTCTAAATATTTTTTCATTTTTTACCTCAGTATGCATTAAAAAGTTTTGTATCGTAAATGAGAGGTATTCGTGCAGGATAATCTGTACTGTACCAATTTCCTCCTCGCAGTTGAGTTATATTAGATCTACCAAAATTTACTTGTGCATTATCAGCATTTTGTAACATCATATAGTCTGCATCTATATATTGCTCATAATTCCCGGTACCGCCGTCATTATTCACATCTCTATAACAAGCAAATCCACTTTTGCCTATCGGGTGAAAACAGAATCCATATTGACTATCCAGGCTTTGATCCCATAACACCTTGCCATCACTAACACGAATTAACGCAGCATGATATCCGCAATTATAATAATAAGAAGCACAATATGCTAGTACATATCTACCGTCTGATGAAACACACCATCTAGCTCCAAATTGTGGGCCTTGGTCGATACCATAACTAGTTGTCCAACTCATATTACGAACACTTCCTGCTGCTGTTCCATTTGCGTTCCATCTATGTACCCATGCTCCGTAGCTTGGTATCATTTGAAATGATACAATTTTTCCGTCATCGCACATGACTGGTATAACACGTTGATTGTCTTCGGCGTTTGCATTACTTGGTTTTCCTGTCCACTGCGCATAAGTTAAACTATAATTAGCAGGAGTGTTAAAGAATGTGTATAAGTCACTTCCGGTATACTGATCTCTTGCGGCTGCTTGATCGGCCATTCCTACATACGTATTTTCAACATATCGAATAAGCCTAGGCACATTATTATAAACGGTAGGCCGCCATACATAGGCTCCATTCGCCTCTAATACGCAAAGCTGATTTGTCTTAGCGTTATAACTGCTACTGCCATATTTAGTGCTTGTAAATCCGCTTTGTTTACTAGAAACTGTTACTCTTTGAGCATTTAGTGCATTCTGATTCCATCCGTACCAATTAGCACTTCTAGGACCTATAATCATTCTGTCGCTCAGCCACCATATTGCATAACGTTGATCAGTTTCGTTAACTATAGTGCCTACATCTCTAAATGCTTGAGCTCTATATGTATTGTAAGAAGTTGTACCAACTACATCGCCGGCATAACCCCCTCCCATAGAAAAAGCTAGGTTGCCTAAATAACCATTACAAGCAGTTCCCTTAGAAGTATTGGAATTAGTGCTTATAACAAACTGTGTATTAATATGTTGAGAATTAGAATAGGTATCAAAATTTTCTGGTGCCGCTGTACTATTCATAGTAGATGCTTTCGACCCACTATTACTCATGGTATATCTACCAATACAATTATAATTATGATCAAATATACTAAATCCGCCTTGACTGCTATAGCTTGTCCAAATAGCAAAACATGGCTGTCTATATGGATTGCTACTAGTATATGTTGTTAATGAGTTTCCTAAAAATTGACTCATGATGTTCCTTTAATGTTTAAGTAGCTGTTAAAAATGCTCTATTATCGTATTGTAACGGTATTAGTAATGGGTAGTCTGTAGAATTATAGTTGCCTGATAAATTTTGTGAGATATATGCTCTTGTAATATTTGCCTGTGCAGCATCTGCTGTACTAGCAAATAAATGATCACAATTTATAGATTGCATATATAAACCTGCACCGCCGTCTGCATTAATATTAATCATCATAGCAAAATCTGATACTCCTACAGGACTAAAATAGTAAGAATAAGTAGTGTCGTTATTTTGATCCCAAATAAATTTACCATCTGACACTCTGATTATTGCACAGTGCGATCCACAACCATAATAATAATATGGGCTATAAGCGATAATATACCTACCGTCTGTTGTAACATGCCATCTAGCTCCAAATCTGTCACCTTGATCGTAACCGTAACTGGTTGTGCCGCCATAAGTTTTTAAACTGCCTTCTGATGTACCGTTGGCAGCCCATCTAGTTACCCATGCATTTGGATTACCATTTGGAATCATTTGATACATAACAACTTTATCGTTATCACACATTACTGTAATACAACGATAGTTGTCTTCAATACCATTATTTCTAGGTTTACCTGATGCAGCAGCATAACTTGTTGTATAATTACTTACTGTATTAAAGTGAGTGTAAAGAGCACCGGTTGTATTTGCTGTTTGTGCTGTTAATGATTCTGTCACTCCTCTATACATATTTTGACTGTAGTAGCGTAAATTTGGCACATTACTATAAATTACCGGTTTCATAGCATAACCAGCATTTGATTCCATCATACAAAATTTATTAGTTTTTGCATTATAAGAACCTGTTCCATATCTTGTATTGCTATAACCTGCATTTTTTGTTGTGACAGAAATATTTTGTCCGGTAACCGAGTAGTTATGAAATGCATAATAATCGAGACTTCTTGGACCAATTTTAAAAATTGTAGAGTTAACCCATATAGCATAATCTTGATCGATATCATTGACTATGGTACAACAATCTCTCATACCAGTTGCTCTGTATGATGAATATGCTGTACCACCTATCATTTCAATACCGCATTCTCCAAAATTATATGCACCGCTGTTAAAACTTATATGACCTAAATATCCTGCAAATTGAGAATTAGTGTAATTAGCATTAGATTGAGCCGGAGAGCTGGTTCTAGTATAATCAGAACCTGACCAGGTGTCAAACATTTCAGGTGCCGAGGTACTGCTCATTGAAGTTTCTGCATTAGTACCATTAGAATACATGTGTCTTTGTATAGTATTTAAGTTATGGTCTATAAAACTGACACCACCATAACTAGCTCCTTGATTAGACCAAATTGCAAATGCAGGCTGCGTATAAGGATTTCCCGGTGCGCCGCTTGCTACAAATTCTGAAAGTATTGCCATTTTTTATCCTAATTTAAACTATTCTCCACCCGTAGGTAGCACCTGAGTACACTAGAGTAATACTTGAATTACGTACATTTAATATTAAATCTTCTGCTCTTCCCATGATCAGTGTACTATTTCTTCCTATGGTTAAATTATTTCTATCCCATGATCCTGCAATATCGGCTATTCTAACCAAATTGTTTGCTGACGGAGATGCTGGCAATGTTAAAGTAAATGAAGAAGTATTTGTATTAGCGAAATAGTTGGTGCCACTGGTCGCTGTTTGACTTGAATTAATTTCGGTCCAAGTTGGGGTCAAACTTCCTGTTATTCCTCCACCAACATATAAAGCTCCGCTAATTCCAACCCCGCCTGTTACAACTAATGTACCTGTAGTTGTGCTCGATGATACCACACCATCTGTCATCAATATACTTGCTGTTGCTTTAGTTGCGTTAGAAGTTCCTCGTAGCGTTAAAGTTCCACTTGCAGTCGATGCACCACTGTGTATAGGATTTAATAATTCTCCTGTGCTGGGCACGAAAGCAAGATTAGCTCTTGCATTAGGGGAATTAAGTGTAGTAGGAATGGCACCGGCAGCTGTTGAAAAAATTGGATAATGGACAATTGCAGATGCACCTGGATCAGAGACTGTAATACCTAAACTTCCAGGACTTGTCCAACTTAAATTACCGCTAGTATCGGATGTTAATACAAATCCATTTGTTCCGGTAACCGCATTTGGCCATGTAATAGTATAGTTAGCTGCCATGCTAGAACTTGCTTGCATAGCAATATAATTAGTTCCATTTACCGTTGCTTCTAAAAGTCTTAAATCGCCTTGATTTCTAATTACTAATTCAGTGTCAATTTGTACAGTACCGGTTCCATTAGCATCAAGTATTAGATCTTCATTCGTTCCTGCTGTGCTAATAGTATTACCTTGAACATCTAATGTTCCAACCGATGATCCGCTGCCTAAAGGACTTACTGAAATTCGTCTAGCCATATTTTGCCCCTATTATGCAGTAGATGTTTCGATGCCAAATGCTACTGCACTTACGCCTATTGCACTCGCACGTACAACTAAAAATTTTCCTGCATCCATTACTATACCTGTACGTTCTAACACTCCTTTAGCAGTAATAGAAACATCATATTCTAAATATTCGCTATCGGTTGGTGTACCACTAGCACTTAATGCAATTCTTACTGTAATTGCACTAGCACTTCTATTACACAAACTAACAGTAACTACTGAAAAGGTGCTTGCTGGTACTGTGTATAAGGTAGTGTTAGTTGCTGCCGCTAAGTCTGCGGCTCCTAATCTTCCTGTTGCCATTTGTTTCTCCGTTTAATATTTACCTAAAATAACTCCAAGCTAATGGTAATCCTCTAACACCAGCTGTAAAATTAAATGTAGCATTCATCTGAATTGCTGATCCAGTAGTTGTAGTAATTTCATTAGATGCAATATATATAAATCCACTAGTAACACTATTTACATTTAAACTAGCTCCGCCGCCGCCAATTTGTGAAGCTATGTATGCTTTAATAGCTCTTTGCGTTGGTACAATACTATCACTGTTAGCAGTAAAGAACACATCCGTGCTAAATTCTGTAATAGTTGCACTACCTCCTCCTAATGCCACTGATCCAAGAGTAAGTTCTTGTAGTCCAGCAATATTAAATGCATCTGCATTTAGAGTAGCTACACCAGTGCTTTGTTCAATTGTAAATAAATCTCCAACTCTAAAATTACCGTCTTGGTCTGTAGATGTAAAGAATACTCTACCACCATTATTTTCCACTGTCTCATTAGCTTGTGTAGCAGGTTGATCAGGTACACCTCCGGGATAATTTGTTTCGTCAAAATTACCTGTACCAATATCCAAGAAGTCGTGACCTGTTAAACGTACTTGACTATAACGTATTCTTGTCGTAACACTTACTTCATGATTAGGTGCATTAAACAATGTCATCTCTGGACTTATTTGGAAAAATGCTGTATACGATCCGTCATTGTCTCCTAAGAATGTAAGCACATTGACTAATTTGAAAGTTTGATTTGGTAAATGTCCGAACACTACATTAGAACCAGCTACAGGTTGATCTGTTAAACGCTTAACTGCTATATATTGTCCAGATTGGAAAAAATCGCCAAAGCCGTCACCGCTATCAACTTCTGCACTAGCACTAACATATCCTGTGCCTCTATTAGTAAAACTAGGATTAGCTAAACACCCTTTTCCTTTTCTTACCAGTGTAGGTGCTTCGAATGTATTATTTGGGTCTGTTATAGTAATAGTCGGTGCTACACTATATCCTGATCCAGGTTCTGTAATTCTAATAGCAAATATTTTTTCTTGTGCAACAAATGCTCTAGCTTTAGTGGTAGCGCCTAAAAGAACACTACTAGCTACAGTACTGGCTGTACTTCTTTGTACTGCTGCCCAAATACCGCTTTGATTTGGATTTCCGAATGCGATACTGCTAAATCCGTTGGCTGCTGTACTCATAGTTCTTGAAGTCCACACAATACCGTCTTCTGAACTTGCGGCTTGTGTGCTTTGACTGACTGCTAAAAATACTCCTTGTCCATAAGCTACATGAGTATATGTAGCACTGGTTATTGTACTTGCTGTCCAAGTCACACCATCTAAACTGTAAGCTGCTGCTGTACCTGCTGTATTTGCTACTGCTACAAATCTTCCATTTCCATATGTTACACTTATCCAGTTTTGACTTGAAGGAAGAGTTCTTGATGTCCATGTTAGTCCGCCGTCGGATGAACTAGCGGCTGCTGTACCTCCACCAGCTATAGCTACCCAAATACCACCTCCATAAGCAGCTGATATCCAAGAAGAACTAGATGGTAATGCACCGCCCGAAGTCCAACTTATACCGCCATTAGTACTATATGCACTACTTGTTGCACCTGAACGTATAGCCACCCATCTGCCGTTACCGTAAGCAACACCTGACCAGTTTCCCGAAGCGGGTAAGGCACCGCCTGATGACCATGTTATACCTCCATCTGTACTATATGCGTTTATTGTAGTTGTAGTTGATACTGCTACTAAATGATAAGCATTAGGAGAAGCTGTTCCTGTTCCTGTTCCTACACCTGTTGCAACAAACACAGTACCTACAATATTTGCTAATGCACCGATACCAATAAAGTTGGTGCTACCAATGGATACAATAGTGTAACTTCTGCCGACAACAAAACTACCTGCTGTTTCTGTTACTGTTAGCTTTCCGCCTGCTAATGATGTCCAGCCGCTTGTACTTGGAAGTGCTGTTAATCTTTGTGTCCAAGATGTTCCATTGGCACTAGTATTAGTAGTTTGTGAACCTGAACTTATAGCTACGAAGTTTCCTCCGGCACCATAGCCAGTATATTCAAAATTTAAAATTGCTCCTGAAACGCTATTAATACTAGTTACTGTTATAGTAATATCATTAGTTGTGCTTGTTCCATCTAATGAAGTTCCTGCTATTGTTAAAGTATCTAATCTAGTATAATTAGTTCCTCCTTGATATACGTAAACAAAATACTTAGTGCCTTTTCTCATTACATTGAATCTTGCACCTGATCCTGTTCCTCCAGTGGCTGCAACATTTATGTATGTTTTAAATAGCGGACTAAAAATAACATCATTATATGTTTGACTTGTTGCAAGAGTTCTTGCAGTACTACTGTAAGAAGGACTAGTGAAAGAAACTCTTGGTTCAATTACATATGTTGTAGAAGCATCAGGAGAACTTATAGTTGTACCTGGCACAACATGATCCCATCCTGCTGCACCTGTAGTTTCTTTTATAACTGTAGCGACTTTTGTTCCGCTGTTGTATGTGTTAATAATTCCAAATTGTCCGACTCCTGATCCGCCTGTTAAATAAATTTTCATTCCTACATAAGCAGTGCTGATTTCACTATCTGTTGCAGCGATAGTAATTTGTGTACTTGTACCGCCTTGTGCAGTATTTGCGTTAGAAACATATCCAAATCCTCCAAAGTTACCGTCTGCTTCTGGAGCATTTGAGCTATCATCTATATTATCTAATAGATGTACTTGGAATACACCGTCATCTCTAAATTCATTTTCTTGGGAAGCCGCTGCATTAATACCTGATCCATTAATCAACCATACAACTTCAGTATAATCTGTTCCGCAGTTTTCAAATTCAAAACGATATATTTCATTACTGTTATCTGTATAAACTCCACCTACAGTTGCAGTATAAGCTCTGTTATCTACAACAGCAGTATTAGGAGTTTCTGTAGAATCGAATCCTTCTGCTACTGATCCAAAATCTCCGTATGAATTGTTACCGTTAGTACCTCTAATACGGCCGCCGTTTTCAGCAAGATAGCCTATGTGTGCATAATATGTAAATACACTTACCAGCTCAGCTCTGCCGTTGTTAGTAATCCATGCACCAATACCGTCTGAAATTACTTGTGTAAAATCGTTTGAGACAATGGAATCATTACCGCCGTTATGCAGTGCTCCGTCAATTTTTTGTCCTATAGCAGCATATCCAAATGTGGTTACATTTTGTACGTAAGGGCTTCTGCCAATAATCCATGTTCTATAATCTTCTGGTCCCCATCCTGGATCTAAACTGCAATATGCACCTGCACTTACTCTTGATGTACCGTAAGAATTTATAGGTAACAAGTCTCCAGTTAATCCCTCTAATGTTTGATTTCTTACTCCGGTGGCATTTCTTAGATAATACATATCTTCTTCAAGACTGCCTTTAACAGCATTTGAGTAATATCTTGCAGACATTAAAGATTTATAGTTTCCTGGATACTGTAGATCTTCTTTAACTGCATCTAAGTATCTGTTAACATCTCTCAAACAAGATTCAGAGTCGTAAGATAAAGATACCGAACATGATCCAGCAGAAGTACTTAAAGGAAATCCTGATGATGCATTTCTTGACAATGCGATAGTAAATTGTGTTGAATTTACTACATTTTGTACATAATATACTTGATTAGCAACTATTCCACCAAATGTTGTTCCTGTAAATTTAATTGCTGCGTTTCTTTGTAACCATGAAGTACTAGATACTGTAATTAAATTTGTACCAGTTGTTGTGTTTGTAACAGTAGTTGTATAGGTACTTGTAATGTATGCACTAATTTCACTTTCTATATAACTTCGATTTCTTTCAATTTGTAATCTTGCATAGTGTATGTTTGGTTCGCCATCAATACATCTACTTCCTTCAAAAGTTGCACCAAAGATAATGTCATCTAATGTAGTCATTAGAGTTTCGATTCTACTTTGAGCTGTAGCATCGCCTCCTACATTAGATTTAGATTGACTTTTTACGTAGGTAAAAGCTGCTCTAGTAGCTTCTTTTTGTCCTAGATTAAAGACATCTGATGCACTAGATCTCAGATATGAATATGCTGCAATAATGGTTTGAAAATTACTATTAAACATGAAATCGTAACTAACTGCATCAAGAATTATTCTTGCATCTCTCTCACATTTTGTTGAATTGTATACAAGAGTTGGATAGTTCGTAGTTATAAAAGACGTCATATTAGACACTATAGTATTAACTGCTGCACTTAAAGTTGTATAGGCAGTAATTAATGCTGTTGTAGTAGTTACCGCATTAGTCGCGGCCGGACGGTCCTCATAATCTACAATATAAGTAAGTCCGCTACCGTTTGTTAAACTTCCAACAGCGGATCCTGCATAGCTAGTTGAAATTTGAAATGCAGTGGCAGTTAATCCTGATGCAATAACGTAATATCTAACATCGGCTGTTAAGCCGTATGCTGTTGTTCTTGGTACAATTAAATCACCTACAGCTAAACCATGTGCTGCTGTAGTGTTTAAAGTGTTAGTACCTGTAATACTTGTTATAGTTAAATTTGGTCTTCCTGTAGTGCTGCCGGCATTTAAAATATTGATTATGATATCTACATTATTGTTAATAAATGTTCCTGCTGGTGCTCCTCCTGTAAGATTTACAGTATCTGTCCATTGCGAAGCTGTATTTCCGCTAGATTTTGATACTGCTGTATTAATAATTATCTGTCCTAACACAGTTTTTAATCTAGCATAGGCGGATAAACGAGGATTTAACTCTGTACTATCAATCATTAAAGTGCTACCTGGACCATCGTAATATGATAAAGCTGCAACTAGTGATTGAGTGCTTCCGTTATAGGTTAAATCGTAAATTAGTGCATCAATAATATAACCAACATCTCTTTTTAATTGAGTTCTACTATATCTTAATGTTGGATAGTTAAAAGACATCCATGCTGCAATTTCTTCTGAAATAAAAACTTTATTTTCAGAAATTAAAGTTCTTGCATCTTTGTATCCTATTAGATAACTTGCATTATAACCTGTTGGATCAGTATTAAATGCAAGATGCATTGTATCAAGATTAAAGTCTATTTTGTGTTGAATAGTTCTTATTAGTCTTTTAACTGTAGTCTCTTGTGTGGTAACAGCCAGTGGCCATTGAATACTTTGAGCAGCATTATTCCCTGAACTTTCAGTTACATTTGATCCTAGAACGATTTGTCCTAACACAGTTTCGAGTCTACTTAGAGCACCTAAACTATATTTTGCATCGTATCTACTAACTAAACTGCCTGCTGGTCCAGCATTTGTTGAGCGAACTTCGTCTCCAAGGATACAAGTTGATTCAGGAACAATAATTGGTAATACTTCTCTATATCTTCCTGATTTGACATTAATTAAATTACTAGGACTGTATCTATCTGGAATATCGTCCGGAACTCCTGCTTCTATTGCATCAGTGATAATAGTCAATAAACTTGTAACATCTGATAATACATTTGTTTCAGATGTATAATCAGTGTTAATAAACTGAGGAACTACAGCAGTTGAATTATCTCCGTTTAGCACCTGATAGTTAGTAGCAGGTGCTTGATTATCTAAAACATTTTCAATAAGCGTTAATAGATAATTGTAAGCTGCTAAACTTTCGTCTGATTCTGCACCTAATCCGCTGTAAGGAAGAGTTTCTGACTCACTTAACCCTCCTACAAAACTATTTGCAGCACCTCTAGATTTAACATTACCTCCGTGTGCAATATCATAAATTAACGCATCAATTACAAATCCTACATCTCTTTCACATCTATCTTGTTTATAAATAAATCCTGATGTAAACGGTGAAATGTTGTTTGAAACTTGATAATCGATCCATTCACTAATTTCTCTTTGCATAAACACTCTGTTCATTTCTAACAAGTATCTAGCATTTGGATTACGTGGTCCTTTTTCTATTTGCTCACACGCATAGCGAATTGTTTTCCATGGTTTGTCTAAAGTTAAACCGTGAACAGGTGAAGGTAAATCGACTCCTGTTGGAGCAACGTAATAAACATGATCAACTCTGCCTAAGCTTACCCATTCAGGATCAGTTCCGTCACTGCGGAGAACTTGTCCTTCAAGACCAATTGGTAATCTTGTAGGACCTGCACCTCCGTAATAAACTAAATCACCTCTAGTGGTTAATGCACTAGTTTCTGTGCCGATAGCTAAAGTATTCCAATAGTTTCCGGGTGTATCTTGATCTGGTCTACTATTAGGCATACCTCCACCTGTTCCGCCAATAGTAGATCCATCGTCGCCTTCTGATCTATGATTTTGTACACAGATATAAGTGTTTGCCGCTAATCTTACAACATCACCTACAAAGTATTCTACATCATCTTGCCACACACCTCTCCAATATACACCACTGTTTAATCTTGTCCAATAACTGCTATTAGGTGGCATTGCACTTACTGTAACAGTCATTGAGCCTGCGCCAGCAGTTGGAGTAAAAGTAGTACCTCCAGGAGTTGTGGTAATAGTTAGAGTTGATCCTGTTAAAACTTGTTTTACATAGTAATTTGCACCTGCTAGTACATTACCAAATGTTGTACCAGTAAAAGTTATTTTCATTCCTGCCACTATTCCAGTGGTAGATGTTACTGTAAATGCATAAGGTGCAATTGCTTGTGAAATAGTAGAAGTAGTTGAAATTGAAGGACTGTCTGTAATTGCAAGGTAACTGTTTCCATTCAATAAAACAACATCACCTATCTTATAAGAAACTGTATTATTCCATGTAGAGTTAAAATTGAAACCTTCGCTGAATAAATCCCAATCTGATGTAGCAGTCAAAGGATTTTGATTAACATTTATAGATTTAGCAATATATTGATTGCCACCGTATCTAACAATATCGCCGTATTGATAGGTTGTTACAGAACTCCATGTATCTTCAAACTCTATACCTTCTACAAATTGATCCCAGTTAGCGATGTCTGTAGAAAATACAGATGAAGTGTGCTGTGTAGTACAAATCCAAAGAGTTGGGCCGTATTTTACAACATCGTTTAACTTATACCGTATAGCATTTTGCCAATCGCCTTTGAATTCTAAACCTTCATTAAATTCGTCCCAATAGCTTTGATCGTTTTCTAATCCTAATGAACTAGTAGCTGCACTAGTATGTCCTGTGTTACATACATATGTGATACCTCCATATGCTACAAGATCTCCTATTTTATACCTCGTGCTTACTGTCCAATCAGTTTTAAAATCTAACCCTTTAGCGAATACTTGCCACTTAGATAAGTCTGCTTCTAAACCTAGTGAAGTTGTTGCAGCACTAGTATGACTGTCTATACACAGATATATTAAACCGCCATATTTTACTAAATCATTTAATTTATAAAATGTAGAGACTGTCCAATCGCTTTTCCAGTCTTGACCATCGGACATTAAATTCCATCGAGCAGGACTGAATTCTAAATCTGTATTAAAATCAGGGGCAGAGCTATGACCTACTACACAAATGTATGTTCTTCCGCCGTATCTTACAACATCATCTTTATAATATGTCGTAGAGGTTGTCCAGGTATTTTTCCATACAAATTTAATTCTGCCAAGTTTGAATTCAGCCATCTTTTACTCCAATTTTTTTGATGTTTATATATTTATTCTAATGTATTTCTATATCAAAACGACTTGTAAAATTGGATTAGTCCTAACCAGCTACCGCTTAACCCAATATCTGGACCTACAAAGTCTGCCATTACAGTAATATTATTAGCTAAACTTGCTGTATTATCTATTTCGTCTGGTCCTATTTTCACAGTACCTGCAATAAAACTTGCTGTGAGTAAATCTGCACCTCCAACATTTAAACGATTCGCTAGATAGGCTTTGATAGCTCTTTGAGTAGGAATAATATTATTTGAGTCTGCTACAAATAACGGGTCTGTTGAAAACTCTCTAACAACAGTACCTGATCCACCTAATCTTACTCCACCTAATGCTAATTCTGATAACCCTTGTAAATTAAAAAAGTCTGCACTAATTGTAACTATTCCGGTAGCCTGTTCTACAGCAAATAATTCTCCTGTTCTGAAGTTACCAGTTTGATCTGTTGATGTGTAAAATACTCTACCACCTTCAAGTTCGACTACTTCGTTTTCAGGAGCACTGTTAAAAAGACCCGTGGCATATAATTCGGGATAATTAGTTTCGTCAAAATTACCAGATCCAATATCTAAGAAATCGTGTCCTGTAATTCTTACTTGACTATATCTTGTTCGTATTTCAACTTCTGTATTATGAAGAATATTGTCATCATATGATAATGCAGGAGTAATTCTGAAATATCCAGTAAATGTGCCGTTTTGAACACTAACTATTTCTTCTGTGATAACCGTATGAAATCCAGTTGCTCCTCCAAATCTAAATTGAGCACCGGGTCCTGGCAATGCTGATAAATTTTCAACGTAAATAAACGCACTATCAGGTATTATATCTGCGAATCCGTCACCTACTATTTCAACTGTAGTAGTGCTTGTTCGATAAGATATTCCTCTATTTGTCCAGCTCGGCTGAGCTAAAACTCTATCGGCTGTTCTACAATTCACATATGCGTCTTCTACATTATTAGGATCTATAATTGTTACAGTAGGTGCAGTTAAATATCCGCTTCCTGGTTCCCATAACTTAATTTGACTTATCGATCCGCTTTCTACTACTACTCTTCCTAAGGCTCTTGCACCTGTAAAGATTTTATTTAACTCGCTTTCCCCGCTTGCAGGTAGTGTAATCCAAATTCCAGTACTATTAGATAAAGTTGTCGAGTCTCCGTCACTTATATCTGGATTTCCGAACCCTAAATTTACCCAGCTAGATTGTTTTGCAAGTGTTCTTCCTGTCCAAGTTATACCATCATAACTAGTAGCTGCAAAATTAGTAGGACCCGATGTAGGATCATTTCCTATGATTCTGCTTCCTGTGTCGCAAATAGCAAAAAATACACCTTGAGCATATTTTATTTTTTTCCAGTACATTTGAGTTGAACCATCCTGTGATGGCATCGCCGCACTTGTCGTATTCCAATGTAATCCATCAAATGTTATACTGACATCTCCTGTGCTACTGATTGCTACGAATCTTCCATTGCCGTAAGCAATACTGGTCCAGTCTTTTGGGGTAGAATCGTCTACTTCTATAACATTAGCAGTCCAAGTTAATGTACCTAATCCTGAATTATAAACTCCTGTAGCAGATGCATTGTTACTATTTGCTAATGCAATAAACTTTCCATTTCCATAGGCTACAGATATCCATTGATTAACTGTAGAGTCTCCTAAATCAGGAATAGTAGATGCATTCCATGTTACACCATTAGTACTCCAAGCTGTAGAATCTTGATTGCTGGATACTATAACAAAAATACCGTCACCGTATACTCCGGTTATCCATTGTCTGACACTTGGCAGTGTTCTAAGTGTCCAATTTACAGCATCGTTAGATACATATGCAACGTTACTTGCGTTCGCTACAGCTACAAATGTGTTTTCTCCCCAAATTAAACAACTGTAATTACCTGGTTGAGGTAGTGACAAATCATCCCATGTTTCACCATCATAACTAACTAAGTAAACAGCTCCACTAGTTGCTGTAGTAACAAATAATCCGCTATGAGCTATTCCTTTATAGGTAAAATCTGTAATTGAATTCGTGCTATCATCACTAATTTCTGTAACGGTAATTACAATGTCATTTTCGCCGCTCACACCGCCGACATCTGCTCCGTCTATAGTTACTATTTGATTCAATTCGTAGCCTGCACCACCATTAGCCAAAGTTACAACATATTCTCTTGCATTTTTGTTAACATTAAATAGTGCGTCAGTAGGAGCCACATCGACTGTAGTTCCTGTTCCTGGAGAACCTACAACTAGAGTAAAAGTTTCTTGTGTTTCGCCGTATACAATATTAGCCCAACCTAAACCAACACCTGTATCGACATTTTCTGCGGTAAAACCTGGATCTGAAAAAATAGGTCTTGGCTCAAATCTGTAGACTGTATTAGTGGTAATGATACTGGGATAAGGATATCCTGGCACTACATGGTCCCAACCTAACTCTCCGTTACTTTCTTTTCTCACAGTTACAATTTTGTTAAGTTCATCATATGAATCAACATAACCATATTGCCCTGTGCCTGGTCCGCTAGTTAAAATAATTCTTAAACCTAAAATTTCTGCTTGTGTACTATCATCATTAGAAGCTATTGTAATAGTGGTATTATCTCCAAACTGTGCATTATTACCGGTAAGAGTATAGCCATCGCCGCCTGGAGTATTGTTTATATCTCCTGGAAAATTTCTTACTTGCGCTTCAAAAATTCCGTCATCTCTTGTTTCTTCAAATCGAGCGATAGCACCAGATCCTGAGCCTACAATGTTAAAAGATGCTGTACTATAATTTTGTCCTGCATTTGCATATTCTATTACAAGTATTTCGTCATTCGCTTCTCCCGCGAATGCACTAGCTACCACTGCTTGATTAAATCTATTGTTGATATTAGCAAAAGACGGAGTTTCAGTTGGGTCATTTCCAAGACTTAATGCTCCGTAATTACCATATGAACTATTTCCATTAGTTGCTCTAATAATGCCGCCGTTTTCTGCATACATACCTATATGTGCATAGTATGTAAACACACTTACTAGTTCGGCTCTCCCGTTATTAGTTACCCATGCACCTACGCCATCTGATATAACTTGTGTAAAATCATTAGATACTATAGACTTATTACCGCCGTTGTGTAATGCACCATCAATTTTTTGACCTGTAGCTGCATATCCGAATGTAGTAACGTTTTGAACATAGGGAGATCTTGAACTTATCCATACACTTTCATCGTTTGGTCCCCAACCTGGATCTAAGCTACAAAATGCACCGCCTGTTGGTCTTCTATCTCGTAAAATTGTATTTGTTGGGCTTAATGTTCCTGTAAGCCCGCTAAGTGTCATATTTCTTACACCAGTAGTATCTCTTAGATAAAACA
>Ga0129333_10001184_pt1 | contig 23324 bp, 23 predicted proteins | sample CPB6_08_DNA_FD_94474 | JGI IMG/M metagenome (GOLD analysis project Ga0129333, IMG submission 94474) | Freshwater to marine salinity gradient microbial communities from Chesapeake Bay, USA - CPBay_Sum_0.6_0.8_DNA | ecosystem: Environmental > Aquatic > Marine > Coastal | place: USA: Chesapeake...
AATCGTCAATGTTAATATCACCTTTTGATAAATCGCTGGCACGAAATAATCCAGAACCAAGCATTGTATAAATACGGTCACGCATATTCTCTGGAGACATCTCAAGAGAAATAATCATTGGCTTGAATCCTTGTTCCCAAGCTTTACATGCAAGATAAGATGTAAACCAAGTTTTACCTTTTCCTGGCCAACCAATCGCAACAATTAAATGACCAGGGGCCATACCAGTTGGATATGCAGTATCAATTGCTTGAAATCCAGTTTTAATGCCTGGGCTTCCACCCATTGCAACAGATCTATCTTTAACTGACATGAAGTGTCTTTCTGCTGCTTCTAAATCAGTTATATCTAAATCTCTAACGTTATTGGTAAATCTAGCAAGACTAGCTAATTTGCTTTGCATGTCTGCTAATACTCTTGATGCTGCATCTTCTTTTAATGCAGAACCGCCTTGTAAAATAATACTTTTAAGTCTAGCAGATAAGTATTCATTTTTAAGTTTATCTAAATAATATCCAGTTTCTGCTTTTACATTTGTGTCTGGTTCAAAGTCTTTAAATTTTTCTTGTAATACACCAACTTCTGGAACCGCTTTAAATTTATAGTAATAAGATTTAAGGCCTTCCCAAATATCTCTATGTGATGTAAATAAATCATCAACATTGTCTGCAAGCAAAGTGCTTATATCTTTATTCTTACATACTGCTGATATTAATGTTGATTCTGTATTCACTCTTCACCCTCTACTAATCTTTTAGTTGCTTCTTGCAATATTTTTCTATTTTTCTTATCTCTTTTTATTTCTTTTTCCATTATATCAATTTTATCAAAATTAAAAAAGAAGAATTGAATTGGGTGTCCATATTTACCTGTAGTAAAATAATATTCAAGTAGTTCTTTTGCACGATCAAATCCTACACTATCTATGACATCTTGCATAGCCCACTTTTCTCTGTATTTATTTAAAGAAGGAATTTTACCGTATTTTTCCTTATACATATTTTGATATATTGTTAAAAGGATATATGGTTCTTTATTGTTTGCCACGCTTCAACTCTTCTTCTACCTCTTGTGTTTTTTGAATTAGCTTATCTTCAACAAATTTATAAACACGTTCTGTTGCAGAATCTACATTTTCACCAGAACGAACTTCGTCTTCTACTCCAATACCTATTTTAATACTTTCATAATTGCCTAGATTCCTAGTAAATGAAAGATCTACTTTTACCGTTGTCATTTATGTTCCGCCTTTAAATGTCTACTTAATGTATCGTGTGCAAATATACCCCAGCGCAATTCAATTTCTTTATTACATTTATCACATATAACAAGTCTAGCTGACATTACTCCGCCTTCCATACTGGTATAAAGTTGCCCTCAGAGCTCTTAGTATACAATATCATATTGTGTTTGAGAAGAGCTCTTAGTTCTGATTTTGATGGAATATCTTTTGTATACCCAGCCTCTAAAATATAATCATGTAATTCAAGTATATTAGATTCACTAAACATAAATTTGTACCATGAGCTTTCTGGATTACTTATTGGGTATACCTTTTGAGGTTCTTTAATTTTACCTTGTAAAATATATTCCTCTATAGTAACTTTATGTCTTCCAATAATTTCACCTACTTGTTTAACAGTATACGCATTTTCCATATTTTTTTGTGCATCTGAGTAGGAATATAGAACTCTTTTTTTATCTGGGTACGACCAAGCAACAAGTTCATCTCTTGCTCTAGATAATCTAATTACTTTATGTAGCTTATTATTTAAGAAGAAATAGAGAAATTTTTTGCGTATTCCCGATCTCGTTTTTCTAGCCATCGCCCAAACCTATTCGTTTCTTTATTTATCATCCATCGTTTTCCACACATAATGCAAAACAATTCAACATGTAGTTTTTGAGAAAATACTCTATCTACAAAAACTCTACCAGAACATTTACGGCACCACATTTTAAACCTTAAATACCTTTCCATCTACTACACAAGAATAGTCTGGTGATATTTCAATAATTTGAACATGGGGCCATTTACCATTTTCAATATGGGCAATTGCAAATCCTTTTTGCCAATCATGATGTTGTGAATATTTCATTCCATCACTCTTTTCATCACACATATGTCCAATTTCATATCCACGAATAGTTTCGCCTTTACCTTTATTGCGAAGTTCATATGTTTGAAAATGAGAAGCAATTCTATGAGAATGTCCACGAATTAAAGAAACTTGTAAATCATTCATATCTTTTCTTACTGCGCCAGTATCTGCTACAGATAGTCCGTGGTGTACATGGATATCTCCATATCGTTTCTTTGGTAATTCATTATAATAAATATAATCATATCCTAAAGAATCTAAATTCCATAATGCTTCTGGCGTAACTGTTTTAATATAATCAGGAAGTTTAGCATCAATATAATTAAATATCCTAACGTCATGATTTCCTAAAGCAGTAAATAGTTCTGCATCTTTACCAGCAACTTTTCTATTTTGTGCAAAAAAATCACGAGCACCTTTTGCTTCATGTTGCATTAATGGAACAATTGCTGCACCGTTTTGATCTTTATACATTTTAAGAAATTCAGCAGATCTTCCTTCGGTATATTTACTGTAGCAAGCTTGATCGTCAGTGTCTCCGAGAATATCTACTACGTCTGGCTTAAACCATTTCATTACCTCAAACCAAAGCTTAATAGCCTTGTCATCTTGGTATGGGAATTGCTGATCAGACGATAGCATCCACCTTAAATCATTTGACATCTAATATCCTTAAATTAAAAAAGTCACGGGTTCGTGACTTTATGCAATATATTATATTTTAACATATTGTTGTTTGCTGTCAAGCACTAAATTGTTTTAAGTTGTGCTGCCATCCAGTTTATTTTTATATCTCCTGTTGCCTTAGCATTATTACTAGCAGCATATATTGTTCCGCCTGTTCCCTGTGCATTTTTAACTGCTGATACTGATACAATTCCAATTGCTGCTGTAAGGGCCTGACCGACGGATGCAACAAACCCAGTTTCTTGACCAGCTACAAATGATGATGTAAATGTAACAGTTTGACTTACTGGAGTTGATCCCTTTAAGGTTAGTGTTGCAGTTCCTTGATCAACTATTGCTACTCTATTTTGACCACTTGCATCTCTTGTAGCATTTAATAATGACTTAGATGTAGTAAATACATCTGTTAAATTAGACTGTAACTGATTTAAATCATTTGGATCAAATGGGGCTCCCTCATTAAATGTTACAGATTTCCATTTTTCTGTCATTATAAATTATCTCCTAAGTCGTGCGAATTTGTTTCTGACTCACTTACTTCTATAATTTTAGACCTATCTAATCCATACTTGATAAATACGTCTGGATCTACAATATGCCTTTTCTTATTTTGCGATATCAAATATATTTTACCATCTGCTATATTCTTTATCAAGGTTCCATCTCTAAAACCAAGTTTTCCAGAGATTTTAGTTAAGCTTAAAGCCTCTTCGGTAGCATTTACTGTGTGGAAAGACCATGAGTCTGCTGCTCGTTTAGATATCAGCCTATACCTCTTATTATCCTTAATCCAATAAATATCCTTGCTAGTTTTTACAGCCAGCCCAGATGGAAAATTAGTTGGTGAGGTTATTAAGGTGTTCTGAGTATTCTTCTTTAGCTTGCTCTTTAGCATTTTTCTCTTCCATAAGTTGAGTAATTTCTGCCCGTAAAATTGCAATCTGAGTTTCATAATTAGATACCATTTCTCCAATACGTTGTTGCAAGGCAGTTATTACTAGACCTGCTTTATTCTCCTGACTCATTATTTACTCTTTCTAATTCTGCTTCCAATGCTTGTTTCTTTAAAAAAGCGTTTTCTAATTGAACATTTAATGCATCTACTACTTCTTGATTAATTAAAGCAACTGCTGATTCTTGAATAATTAACATATTAATATTATATATATTATTGGCTACACTTTTTAGATGTTCATTAATAATACTTACTTTTTCTGGTAAAGATAACTCCATTAAACTACATCCTCAGTTCCAGTAATAGCTCCCCATTTTCCTAATGGACAACTTGCATGTGGTAATTTTGCTTTTTCTGTCATAAAGCATCCACACTTTTTACATGTTTTAGTTGCTTTAATTAATGAAGGACAGTTTAAACAATGATTTTCATATCTATATTTAAATGTTTCATCATCTACTCTTCCAATTTTAGGATTTAATAAATCCCAAGGACGAACTTTATCCCCAGCATTTTTTTCTTTCCATATTTGAAAAGGTGTTTTGTCAGACATTATTACTCCGTTGGTTGTTCTGGTTTAGGTGAAAATTCATCAGTTTCTGAGTTATACAGAGCACCTACTGATACTATACCGCCTTCGTCAGTATAAAGATTTCCAGTAACATTTTTTATAATTGGATTACTTGTAAATATTGCACCTAATCTTTCATCTGTGTGTAAAATATCTACAACTTCTCCATCAATAATAAATGCAATTTTTACTGGTGGTAAGACTGGTGTTTGTCCTGGTTCTAATATTTCTTCTGCCATGGTTCTCCTTTTTTTATATATTATACATAATCTATGTATATTTGTCTACAGCAATTATGCTGAGAAATTGTCTAATTCATTTCCTATTTTTTCTGTTGCTGGTAAGCTTACTAGTCCTACAGAAGTTCCCTTAGAACCTGAATTTGTTGAAGATGTAGTATCAAAAACTGACCCGACCCAACCTACAGCATTTATTGTATTTCCAGTAGTTACTGCAGCCACTTTTGTAATTGTTGGATATAGCCCTTCACTATAAGCAGATCCTACTTGTGCAGCATATGAACTAACAATAGCTGAATTTTCAAAAGATAAAGATCCTGAAGAATATGAATAAATAGCTACTTTAGCATTATAGGTATAAGCATCTCCTGGTACTTCTTCTACTTCTTTCCAGGATTTAGTAATAACAGATCCTACATAATTTCTAGTTTTATAATTATTATAAGTAAGCGTTACGCTTGTTTTAGTTTTATATCTTGTTTGAACTTCTGCAATTCTTGTTTTATATAAACTAGTTGTTGTTGGATAACAAGCACCACATCTTTGTCCTGGTCCAGTTCCTTCTCCTGGGCAATTTGATTGACCTGAAGTATAATTTTGACATGCATATTCAGTAGTTCCAACTGATACTGTGTAAGTTGATGAATATGTAGTTGTGCTAGAAGTTGTACATGATGTACATCTTTGTCCTGCTCCAGTTCCTGTTGCTGGAAGTGGGGATGGGCAGTTTCCGCTTCCACTTACTTGAACATTACATAAATATGTAGTAGTTGAAGAGCTTAGTGTATAAGAATAAGTTGTAGTTGTAGATGGACATCTTACTAGTCCTACTCCACATGATGTATAACCAGGAGCACTTCTTACACATCCAGAAGGATCATTTGCTCCTGGTGTTTTACAAGATCCATAAGTTGTAGTTGTAGATGCCGTACAACCGCTGCAGTTTTGACCAACACCAGTTGGATCTGGTCTATAAGTTGGACATGTTGCTGATCCTGTTACTGTACTACCATTACAGTTATATGTTACAGTTCCAGATGATGACCTTATAAAATAAGAATAAGTAGTGGAAGTTGAAGCAGTCTCATTACAATTACCACAATACTGTCCAGAACCAGTTGGATTTGCTGTAGGGTTTCCAAAATTATTACAACACCCTTGACCATTACAACTACTACTACCAGTACAATCGTATCTTGTACTTTGATAACCATTTCTATATGAATATGCATATGAAGTAGAAACGTTACAATAGCTACATTGATCTCCTATTGCGCTTCCACCATAATTTGAATCATTACAAGGTCCACTATTATTATAATATGAAGGACATATAGCCACCGTTTCTTCATATGATTGACAAGCACATAGTTGTCCTGGACCTGTTGGATCTGGTCTTAGTAATTGTCCAGTGCAATCTGGTTGATTCATTGCCCATTCTGATGCACAAACATATTCATATGATTCTGTACATGATCCAGAGCAAACAGTATTTTCTCCTCCTGGCATTGCCGAACTCCAACTTTCATACTCTGGACAAGGGTCGCCAGCATTTAATACCCTAACATTATTTGTACATTCATAATTATAAGATGTACTTGCAGTTGTACATGCAGTACATCTTTTACCTAAATCAGAAACTGTATAGGCTGCCCCGTCAGTATTTGCAGAGACATAAGATACAGCATTACATTCTTCTTCTGATCCTGTTTTATTACTTGTGCAGTTATATGCAAATCCTGCTGTAGTTTGATATGAATATTCTGGAATAACAGCCCACCAAGAATTTGCTGAACTGACCCACACTGCAATTCCTAGTCCTCCGCCAAATGTGTCTACAGATACATTTTGATTTGCTGAGTTTATATCTACTGTTTGTAATGGATATCCGCTACCGTTACTATTATTGACAGCCCTACTTCCATTAACACTCCAAGAACTTGTGCTTCTTGCATATGAACTATATATAAATCCTCCGCTAGCAACTCCTAGTCCGCTGGCAGTTGTTCTATTATTAAAATTATCTTCTATGCCTTGCATAGTAGCAGTTATTGGATCACTATAATAATAGTATTTAGTAACTCCGTCAGTTCCAGTAACTTCATCTCTAGAATAAAATATATTTGGAGGTGGAGTAGCATCAGTTTGATCTATAGTATATGAGCTAGTAGATTTTGTATTTCCATATACTACTTCTTCGCTATAGCCATCTCCAGGCAAAGTTTCATCTGTTGTATAAAATATTTTATTTACTATAGAATCATAATTACTATATGTTCCAGGTGATTTTGTTATGCTTGTTCCAACTCTGCCAGTTCCAGATAAAGTTGGTCTTGTTAGTTGGGTTGGAGAGTCTACTGTTCCAAATGTTTTAGTCCATTTAGAAGGTGTCACTTTTACATATATATTTTTTACTTTTTTCCAAGTACTAGGTGTTACTTTAACATATATATACTTTATTGCTTTCCATGTGTTTGGAGAAACTTTTAAATATGTTTTTGCTGTCATGGACTACCAGCTTACCCAAAGATCTCCAACAAAGCCAGTGGTGGCAGAAGGTGGATTATTAGTTCCAGACCTAACGCCATAATATACTCCTAGTCCACGTTTTAATTTATTATCATCATAAGGATCTGCAACGATTACTCTATATCTTGCAGCTTTTCCATAGTTATAAGTTGGTCCATTTCCAGTAGTTATATATTGAGATCCAGCAGATCTATATTGAGTAATATTTACATTTGGTGCACCACTATTGTTATATTCAAGACTATTAAGTGCTGTTAATCCGTCTCCTAGTCCAGGTATGTTTTGAATTTTAACTCCGCCTGTAGTCAATTCTATTTTAGAAAGCGGAGTGTAAGAACCAGTAGAACTTCCAGTGTCACCAGATTCAGAGTCTACTTCTGTAGAGGCAAATTCTAATGGGACTACACCTGAGTACAATGTAATTACATTATCTGATGCTAGTGATTCTATTCTAGTATTTGCATCTCCGACACTAAACTTATCTGTATCCCATCTATTATATGATGCTTCTACAATAAATGAAGATCCAGTAATAGTGGATGCTGTAATGTTTCCAGACATGCTTAAATGCGATCCATCGCCTCCAGGACTTGCAGTTAATGTAAATTTACCAGTAGGGGATCCTCCATTGTAATGAGATATTGTTGATGGAGTTAATCTAAAATGATATCCTGAACTGCTTCCTAAAAATATATTTGGATCTGTTCCGCTATTTATTTTTAATGTGCCAGTAGAGTTTTGTAAATATGAACTTCCTAAATTCCATCCACCAATTTCACCATATGTAGCACTAAGATATCCACTCTTTGAAACACTAAATGGAGCACTTGCAAAATTTGCATTTCCTAACCAAATACCTACAGATGGATCTGCTTTAAATATATCATTACTTGATCCAATTTCAAGACTGCCTGTAAATGTACCTGATCCTTTAATTGATAATGTGCCAGCAGTTCCGCTTGCTAAATACTCTAATAATTTTGTAGTGCCATCTGTTCCATAAATAATAAGTGGAGCGGCACTTCCAGAGATAACAACTCTTTGTCCGCCTGAAACTCCTGCTGTAATTGAATTATCAGCGGTTAATATACCTGTACTAATTTCGCTTGCTGGTAATTTATTAACAGTAATTGGATTTCCATCCGCTGCTACTGGGTTTCCGTTAGCAACACCATTAGCATTTATAGTATCAATTTTTACATAATATGGAGTTCCGTATGCTAGTAGTGTTCCTAATGTTTTATCTATAATAGTTCCCACTCCAATAGAAACCTTATTAGAGCCATTAGCAAAATTTAGTGTATGAACCCAATTATCATTACTTGGAGTAAATCCTGCAGTTGTTCCTATAAATACTTTTGCTCCTGCAAAACTACCTTTTGTGAAATCAACTGGATCTCCGTTTTCATCTAAGCTTTTTCCGCTCCATTCTACAATAACAGAAGCAAGCCCAGCGGTTACTATTGGAATATCTGGATCCTCTGGAGATAAAACATTTTCACCTATTGCAGGGACAATTATTGTTTGTGGTAAACTTACAGCAGATTTAGCTCCGTAGTTAGAAATAGCATATAGAGCAACTGCATACTGTCCTGCAGGAGCAGCTATTGTTTGAGTTCCAGCAGTTTTAAAATTACCTGCTGGTTTCGTTCCATCAAATGGAGAACCATCAATATAAATATCAACTCTATCAATATTAGATATTTGTCTGCCAGCAGCATCGTTTCCGTTCCAAGTTATTTTAATTAAACCTGGCTCTGCAGTTACGCTACCTGTTGGAAGGTCTGGAGTTCCTGGTAAAGTTTCTCCTGGAGTTGTTAAAGTTTTAGATGCTGACCATAGGCCAAATGTTCCATCTTTATATTTCCATCTAAATTGAATTGGATAATTTTGGTTTAAGGCAAGATCTGTAATTGTGACAACAAAGTAGTTACCATTTTCAATAGCTACTGATGTGTCTTTTAATAGATCTTGATATGCCATTTTAGTTCCAGTCTAGATCCAATTTATATTCTATATCTAAAGATCTGCCTGCTACCTTTTTAATACCATAAAAAGAACCATTTCCAGAAACTGCAGAGGTGTTGTTGGCAGATAATGTTACTATGTTATTCTCTATATTTGTAATAGTAGCACCCGTTGCTACACCTGTTCCAGACACTTTCTGTCCTATAAATAAATTTTCGGTAGAGCCAACCTCAATTGTATCTTCTCCAGAATTTCCAGTAATTGTTGTAGTATTAATTACGACTGATCTACTTATTAGGCCAAAGAATGGATCAAATGTATCCTCATCATTAATACGAATTCCATCAAATCCAACATATGTTGTATCTGTTCCAGACGGAGTTATTGTTATTCCTATTTTATTTATTAATGTTTTATCTGGTGATGGAGTTGTTGTTCCTGCATAAACTAAGGACATAGATATGTCATCTGTTATTTGATGCCCTGTACCTGCTGGTGGTGTAATCTCGTATTCAAAATATTCAGTGCTTGAACTATAAAAACGAATTTTAATTGATTCTAAATTATCATCTATTTTTGTATAAGCTATTCTTAAGGTATCGTTTACACTATATCCTGATATATCTAAGTTATCTATATTATAAAAATACTCATTGGCACTTGGGCCATCTGATTGCATTACTACTAAATTATTTCCAATTCTTGGATTGTTAGTTGAAAAATCTGCTTTAAATAAATCCTCGTCAGTCCAATCTAAGTAATTTGAAAAGTCTGTTAAAAACTTACTATCAAAATTGTTTATAGATGATCTATCTGCTGGATATAGACCTATCTCATTAATTTGACCCTCAACATCTTGAGGAATTGAAGCTTTAAATACAACTGAGTACGTTGAAACATTATCTACAGTTTGTATTTCTGTTGATCCAAATATTACTGGAGTCCTATAGAATTCAAATCCGAGCCTAGTGTCGTCTTCTGTTGCGGCAGTAGGATCTATTCCTATTGCAATATTTTTGTTAAATCCTTTTGTATTACCTGCAATTAAGTTTGTTAAAAATCTTTTACCAAATTTTGTAATCATAATTCTCCTTAGATAGGTGCAGAATAAGAAGACGAATATTCTGTTCCATTTGTTCCTGTTACAACTGTTTTAACTCTTAGCCATCTAAATTGAGATGTCGCTGCTACGTCTCCGTCTCTTGAGCTAACCCTATATGTTTTCATAACTCCGCTATTACCGATATTAAATGAATCAGTTGTAGAATATGTTTCAGATCCGCTTTCTAAAGCAGGTGCTGTAGATGAGCTTGATGAACTTATAATCCAATCATATCTTACTTCCGAAAAAGATCCAAGTCCAGAAACATTGTTCCACCCCCAAGCAATTGAAGTTCCATTTCTCTTAAAATATACACTTGGTACTCCTGGGGTTGGAGTTATAAATTCAGAAGAATTAATTATTGAATTTGTTGATACTCTTGGAACTATAACGCTTGGATTAAATATTCTAGCGTCTACTCCGTCTATAGCAGAAGGGTTTCTGCTTGAATTTCTTATTTTTAAAATAGCTCTTATTTTTTGAGATTTAGACACTGGGTCGGTGTACGGTTCGTAAGTAATGCTTTCAATATCTGTTAATTCTGGTATGTCAAAATAAATCTCATCTTCTTCTGATTCTTTTGGAATTTCTCCATCAACATTTATATAGTCTCCAAAATCAATTCCATCAGAATATAAGCTAGAAGCTAAATATTTAGAATAATCAATTGATCCACCTTTGATTGTTAAATATGTAGTAGGATATGCAATAACTCTATCTACGCTATCTTCTGATAGGACTATTACTTGACCTCTGTTAAGGTCTTTAATATCTTGTCTTTTATTTGAATTTACCATATTTTTTATTATACCATTTTAAAACTATAAAGTTCTACAGGATATCTCAGTCTCCAATCCTTCAGAATAAGAATGCTTTACCTCTGTTATAATAAAATTCTCTGTTCCAGCAAGTCCTTGGTATACATACTTAATAGAAACTATGTCTCCAACAGATATCAGTGGGTTTCCAAAAATTTTCATATTAACAATTTTGCCTCTATTAATAACATTACTTTTAATCCAGTTAGCTAATGCTTTAACGTCTGCCTCATTTTGTAACCAAAAAGATTTAAAAGTTACAGGTTCTTTTGTGACATAATCATTTAATTCATCTGTTGTGTAGATCAATTCTCCAGAGTCTCCTAGATCATTGCCCCATAATACAAATGATGCTTCTGCTCCATTAGATAATGGAATTGTTGTAGATGTATTATTCATAACAAAAGCTTGTGATCCAAAATTAGAAACTTTTTGTCCTAAAATTTTAGCAAAAGGATTTATTCCAGTACTCCATTTGACTGGGTAGGAGGGGCGCTTAGAAAATGAAACATCTGTTTTAATAATTTCTCTTATAACAGTTCCAAATTCATCTACTGCTGTTGCTTTTTTATTTCCAGAAGCAATCTCATCCTCAGAATAATTTGCAATATATGTTAAGTCTCCATAGGAAGTATTAATTAGATCATTATTAAATTGACCTTGATATATATTAATGTCTAAAAGTCTATCATTGTATTGATAATCTTTTAATGTATTTGCATATGCATAATCAAAAGCTACCTGTCCTCTAGAACATACTAATCCAATTTTTTTGCTAGGAGGAAGAATCTTTGACTTTGCTTGTACTTGATTATTAATTTTGTAAGTAGAGTCTGTTGCTGTTATTCTATATCCATTAATAAATGCATCTATTACAACAGTTTGATTATCTATTTTAACTTTAAGATCAACATTATATGTTCTACCGCCATATATTCCTTCTATAGTAGATTCGGTTCTTGTTCCAGCCTCCTTTAATGGAATTTTATTACTACCAATCCATTTTTCAATTCTTACTGATTTTTTATCTAATATTGCAGCGGCTGAAGATGTTGACTCTATTATAAGATAATATCCACTAGTTCCTGTATCATTTAAAAAGAATCCTATGCCTCCTGATTGTTTTGTATTATCTAAACTATTATCCATTAGTATACTTGTTCCAAAAGAAAGATATCCAGTATTATAAGAGTCTCCATTTACTGATGAAGCAATTTTTACTGTTGGGACCTCAACTGAGTCGAAATCTCTATAGAATAAAGCTGATTGTTTTTTTGAATATTGAAATTCAGTTACTGCTAATTGCAGGTAAGATTTGCTTACTTGAAATTCTTGTCTTCCAGATGATACTGTTTGTCCTCCATAAATAGTTGTGGTATTAAATCTTTTAGTCCACACACCTCTTGGATCATATTGTCCATTTACTGATGGAGTAACTTTTGCTAAATATGAAGTTCCTGGCAGTAATCCTGTTACGTTTATTGGTTGAGTAGATACATTAAAGTTTTGTATTTCAAATTCATATTGTTCTGTCTCTTTAACAATTACAACATTATAATTAGTTGGTGTTTCCATCCCTGGTGCTGTTTCTGCTTTTATAACTGCTCCCGTTTGAGAAGACTCAATTACTAAATCTATAATTGCAGTTGCCATTATACTAACACTCCAGTCCAAGAGTATTGGCTAGACGGGGTTCCGCTGGCATTATGTGAGGCTGCAGTTGTACCGAGAGCTCCTCTTGTTTTAATCCGATATCTTCCGTTTGGTTTAATGTAAATATCTGATGCTATATTTTCAGATCCTGGTTTTGCAAAATTTGTATATTTATTTAAATCTGCTGAATTTTCTATCCAAATATTTATAAATCTTCCATCATTTGAAACATTAGATTGTTGTATTACATCGTATATAGTTGATGGAGTATTGTCTTTTGGAACATATTGATATCCCATAGCATCATATTCTATAATCTCTGAATCTATTAAAAAATACCCATTAAAATTAAATCCCGATTGAAATTTACTATACTTATCTAAGGTTTCAAATTTCATTGCTACATTAGTATTACCAGAAGCGTTTAATGGTTCTAGCAATCCCCCAGCTACTAAAAATTTTGTAGGTGATTGCCATAGTGGACCAGAAGTTCCTAAATATGAAGTTGAGGTTGGTGTTGACCATATAACTTTTACTTGATTGGCAGATGCTATTTCTTTCTGAGAAAAATCAATAATGTTTGGCAATATTGATGATTCTGCCTCCTGATAAAAATTCCAATCTTTTGTTGTTCTTCCATACATGTAGTTTCTGCTATAGAATTGTAGAATATCATTTTCATCAACAATAGCATTCATCTGTATATCTCTACATATTTCTTGTATATACTCCCATACCGTTCTTGACCCATCTGTCCAGAAATAATTAATTAATGGCACCGAAGAATCTGTATCTGAGGTTAGATTAAATTTATAATTAGTATATCCTACTGAATCTAGTAATCTTCTGATAACTGCTGTTGCTGGATAGAACTCACATAGTATGTCTGGACATACTACTTCCATTAAATGTTTTGCTGAGTCTAAGGCATTTACTGAGACTTCTCCGTAAGTACTTATATTCCATTCATCTATATAAAAATTACCTTGATATACTTTGTCATACTTATTGGATCCTTCTGTAATTGCTCCGTCTGCATGATAAATTTTAAAATATGGAGTCATTTTTGCATTTTTTACCATATAATTAAGAGAAGAGTTTAGTGCTACTGACCTATTATATGCTACATACTGCAAAGATGATTGATTATATTTTGTTAAATTTAATGAAAGATTATTTGCAGTTACCTTTCCTACAGGAAGTAAATCTTCAGAGCTTGAAGAAGATTCTTTGCTTATATCAAATGATTGAATATCAGAAGAAATATCTTTTACCCACCTAGCAGAAACTTCGATTACTCCAATTATTTTTCCAGATCCTGCGCTTGGAGTTGTGATGTTAATTGATTTAATTGCTATTGGATTTGCAAATGAATATGGCTCTGTTATAGTTGTTGACCAAGAAGTTCCATTATAATATAACTCAACAATTCCACTAGTTGGGGTAGACAATGAACTAGCAATAGTTTCTTGTGTATTATCTGACTTGGTTATAGATATACTATATGTAGATGGCAAACTATGTGTCTTTTCAAATTTTAATACAACCTTATTAGTAAGCGCATACTTAGTCCCAGTAGTTAAATAATTTACTGTAATATTAACTCCTGTATTTTGTGGCGTAACCCAGTATTTATAATATGTGCTTGCTCCTGGATAGTATATACGTGGTTGTGCCTCTGGATAACTTACTGATCTATAGGAAGAAAAACTATTTTTAGGAACATCAGTTCCAGAACCATTAGTTACTTTTTCTAAAATAAAATATTTAATTCCAGGATTTACTGGCCTGAATGGTTTTACTATAGAGTCTATTGGAAATAATTTTTTATATGGATTTGGTCTATTAGACGGCCATGTCTGTTGATTTACAGCATCAACAATTTGAGAAGTATATACAGAGTCTGATATTGTGCTAGTTACAGATATATCATCAAGCATTGTATTCATATTATATTCAATGTAACATCCAGAATCTATTTGAATGCTTGTTTTATTGTAAAATATATTTTTTAATTCTGTAGACGAGGATATCATTTTAAACCTCTACCATTGATAATGAGACGTTCCAAAATGGCTGTAAGCCTCTTTTTAAAACAGTAAAGTTACATTCTCCAAACATTACATTATATTGTTCATAATTAGCAGACTCTTGATTGGTTCCATCTTTTGCAAAATTAATTCTAATATTAAAAGCGCCTTTGCCTTCTGTGCTATTATAAAATGTCCTAAGATCTTCCGCTCCCCAAGCTCCGTCTACTGTTAGAGTTCTATACGAAGGCAGCATATCCCAAGACAAGTTAAATGTTCTTTTATCTGCTATAAAGAATTTACGTAAAGATCCATTACCCATTCTAGTTTGTTTTTCAATTCTTTCTGGGTTTATGTCGAATTGAGATCTATTATGCTCAGTAACCTTATTATATTTAAGAGTACCGTCTCCGCCATTTGCGCTTGAATCATAACCTTGTATTTGAAGTATTGATCCTCTTGGAACAATTAATGCACTCATGCTAACACCCTATTTCTTCCTTGTTTAGACTGAAGCATTCTCATTCTGTCTTCTATTGCTCTTGCAACATCATCTGGAGATAAGTTACTTCCATTTAGTGTAACATTTATATTATATAATGAATTAGATGTTGAGGCTAATCCAGCTTGATTCATATTTACTCTTCCGCCTGTGCTCATTCTAGGAATATTATATTTAGTTGCTAATCCGCCCATTGCCATTTTATTGATATTATCTAAAGTTGATGTTCCGATTGCTTTAACTGCTGAAGCTCTGATTACATATTCACCGTTAGAAAGCATCGCTGGAATAGAGTCTGAAGTTCCCGTACCTGGTCCAGATACATATCCTGCAGTTGAATACCGTTTAACCATTCCGCCAAGAGCAAGCTGAGCAACGCCAAGACTTCTTCCAGTAGTATCGTTCTTGTTTGTATCAAATAAATAAATTTGTCCGTCTACTGAATTTACTGCATAGGTCTGTCCATTAAAACTAAATACTCTATAGGATCTTCCAACACCAGCTGCAGATGCACTATTTCTATCATTAAATGCTTGACCAGCTGCCCCAGTCAATGTTTTTGAAGTATATGTCTTGGCAGTGCCAGTAGCATTCAATCCACCAGCAGCAGTTCTTCCCGAAGTGGATTCATAAGATTTATCTGATGCTGTTTTGCCTTTATCTAAGTTTACTCCATTATTTTTTATTGCTGCAAGTATATCTGTAAGTAATTTATTTGATGTTCCTATTGCTGCTACAACAAGATTATTAGATCCTTTATTTAAAGCATCTAATACTGCTTTTCCTTGTACAGTTTCAGTATTTACTTTATTTGTTTGTGTAGTGCCACGATCTTCACGCACTAGAGTACTTGCAGATCCAGATACTCCAAGATCAGATAGATAGTTCTTTCCTCCAGGAGTTTTTTCTAATACTTTTAGTAAATCATTAAATTTTGTTAAGGCTTCTTCTTCAGTTAAATTACCAAGAGAATAATCTTTAAATAAAGTATTAAGTTGCTGGTATGTGCCAGCAAGAGGAGATTCTTTTGGTTTAGCTGATGAAGCATTTGAAACGGCAGTTGATTTTTTATTTAATACATCTATTTGTGCCTGTAATGCATCTATCTTTGCCTGTACTGCAGCATCGATTGCATCTTCTGCTGTTTTTAGTTGTTGCTGTCCAACAAGTCTTTGTATATTTATTTGTGCTTGTGCAGCAGAAGCCATATCTCCTGATGCAAGAGCCATCTGGTAGGTTAGTTGTTCTTGTTGAATTTGTAGTTTTACATCTTCAATTTGTTGCTGGTCTCTTAGGGCTTTCTTTCTAGCTTCGCCTTCTTTTTTAATTTGATCTATTTGTTTATTTTTTAAATCTATCTGATCTTGTAAGTTTTGTATAGATATCTTACCTGCTGCCTGTTGTTTCTTATTAAAGGCATCTATATCTTTTGCAAGTCTTCCAGTAACAGAGTTATTTTGTGCTTCTTTACTAGAAACATCTAATAGAGTATTATAATAAGCTCCAATTTTTTCAGCGGCTGCTGCGAAGTCTTTTAATTGTTGACTGGTCAATGCATTGAGATCTTTTTGAACTCCAGCAAGAGATAGTCTCCATTTTGCCAAAGCTGTACCTATATCATCTGAGGTATTAAGGACAGCTGCAAGCATTGGATTAGTTTTTGATATTTCAACTATTTGTTGTTCAGTTAATTTTACATTTGCTTGATTTGATTTTGCTATAGCATCAAATTGTTCTTTTAATGCTTCGCCTTTATCTTTAGCATTTGCAATATAGTCTCCCATTGATGTAAAGATTTGTAGCATTCCTGCTGCTCTATCTTCTGTATTTTTAAATCCATCCATTGCTTTAAGCATTGACTGTATTGCTGTTTTAGCATTAGTTATTCCAGCTAATCCTTGTCCACCTAGTACTGCTTGTATAAATCCTGCTTTTCCTGCTTCTGCAAGTAATGCAGCTATTTTTGCATTTGCTTGTGCTGCTGAATCTCCTGCTGCAACAAACTGTGCTTTTAGTCCCTCTGCAACTTGACCTAATTTATTTGAAGGTGTTTGATCAAATAATTTAACTAACTCTGGATGTGTAGATTTAATTTTTTCTCTTAATTCAGCAAATTGTTTAATAGTTAATGTTAAGCCAGATAGTCCAGCAGAATTCATTTGAGCATGTAGTAGTTCTGATGTTGCTCTTGTATCTTCTATATTCTTTATAACTTGCTTTAATTCAGAATCAAAATCTTTGATAGGCTTAACTCCGCCAGAAAATGCCAATCTATTTATTCTTGCAAACTCTTCAACTCTTGATTTTAATTTCATTAAGCCAGCAGTAACTCCAATTACTGCAGCTCCTGCCATTACATATGGATTTGCAATTAATGGACCTAATCTAGAAAATATTCCAGCAGAAGCCATTCCTTGTTGATTAACTGCAGTTATCTTTTGTAGTACTGCTGTAAATACTGATGGTGCTAGGATTGATCCAGCAATTGAACCCATGGTACCGCCAAGCTTTCCGCCAAGTGTTGCTCCACCCATCATAGCGCCCATGTATCCTAGATTTTGTCCAACATTACCAAGTATAGAAGATCTTACTTTTCCTCCATCTTGATATCCTGGAACAAGACCACCTTGATTCATTCTAACGCCTCTACCTAAAACTTTAGATGCTAATCCCATAATATTAGACCATCTGCCTCCGCCATATCGTGCAGCTTGTCTTGCAGAGTATTCTTCAGATCCTCTATTAATTGTATAAGGAACAGATTGTCCAGTTCTTACTCTAACTCTTTGTCTTGAAACATTTGTTACATATGCATTTTTTAATGCTTCTGGTTTAAATTGTCCTGTTTTTTGATCAATAATAAATTCATTAATTAAACCTCTTGTAATTGCTTGATGAGTATCTCCAGTACTAAAAGCTTTTGCAGTTTTTGCTAATTCTTCTTGATAAAATAATCCAAAATCTCTTGTTGCTGATGTTCCTCTAGCTTTTGCGCTAGCTAAAGCAATTCTTTTTATTAAATCTTTTTGATAATTATTTTGTGAAAAAAATGCAGCTACTTGATTAATGCCCATTTTTTTATAAAATTGTGATACAAGTTTAGCATCTTTGTCTGTTAATGGAATAATATCTCCACGTAAATGTCTTGGCAAATTCATATTTTCTGCGGTTCTAATTGCTACTTGTTGTTGACTTCCGCCCCATACTGATGCCATTGCGTTATTTATATTTCTAGGTATAGCAGCAGTTGTTCCCTGTCCAAATCCTTGGAATGTTAAACTTGTTAATCTCTTAGGATCTTGTCCTGCAGCAATTAATGCTTTTTTAATTGCTGGATCTTCTAGTAATTGATACGATCTCATTAGATGAGCTGATTGTAAATCTGTAGTTCCTCCATCTGAAAATCCTGGGCCGCCATTTCCTGCTCCATCATTGATTGCCATAAGTAGTGGCAAGTTTCTTTGTGTTGCTTCTTTATTTACAACAAATTCTCCAGGAGTTAATACTGCTGGTACTGTATCTGTATTTCCTGTACCTGGAACTATATTTCCACTATTAAACTTTTTAGGCATTGTGGTTTCTATAGAATATCCGCCACCCCAAGTTTTAACACCAGTAGCTCTAGCAATTGCATCAAGCATTCTCTTTACTGGTCTATTATTTCTAAATAATTCTCTTAAATTAGATTTTCCAGATTTATCAACTATTGGTTGATTTAATAATGGAACTGCAGTTAGGTTTGCAGTTCTTCCCATTTGTTGTGCAGCCTGTGTTGTAGTCTGTATCATAGCTTGCTCTAACTGAGCATTAATTCTAATAATTTCTGCCTGTGCCTGATCGACACGCATTTTTCCAGCTAATGTTTGTCTAACTATTGCTTGAGATTCTAATACAGCATTATCAATAACTCTGGTCATTGCTGGTAGTATGGTTGAATACGATGTTAAAAATTCTTGACTAACAACTCCAGTTGTTGAAATTTCTTTCTTTAAAGTTGCAACTTCTTGCTTTGTTTGCATAGAAAGTGCGGCCATAAGAGAATGCCATTTTGCTGCTTCTCCAGCTACTATACCTGTTGATACTCCACCTTGTGTTGTAAGCCCAGGAATATCTGGCATGTTCTCATATGTAAATATTTGAGGAGCTTGACCTATTTTTTGATTAACAAGAATTGGATTTGGTGTAACAGAGTGAATTGTTTGAGCATCTCTTTGAGATTTGGTCATTCGACCTCTTGGTCTAGAATGTGCTGCCGCTCTTTCATCTATTTTTCCAATAAGTGGATGAGCTGGATTTGCTACTCTTTCTCCTCTTCCAATAATAACAGGTGCGCCTGCCATTGTAGACATTCCTGGATTTGTTGCAATAATTGCATTATTAGCATCTGCTGCTAATTTTGTATATGAAGCCGATAGTCTAGTAATTGCTTGATTTAATATATCTGCTGCTTTGGCATCACTATAGAATGTTGTTTCAGCTAAACTTCCTGCTTTATTGGCTGCAAGTATTTCTGGTGTTAATAATCTCCAACCTTCCCCGCCTTTAAATAATGCTCTGAAGTGAGATACACCTTTGATAATATAACCAAAGAAGTTTCCAAGTACACCAGTTAACATAATTAGTGGACCAGCTACCGCTGTCAATCCACCAAAGAAACTTAATATAGTTTTTACTGGTCCTGGTAACTTATTAACAAATTGTAATATGCCATCTACTATATTAATTAAATGTGTATTAATTGTTAAAAATTGTTCGCCTACTCCTGCTAGATCAGCCTTTAATCCTTCTAATGCTCTACGATATTTACCAGAAGCTGATTCTGTTACCATACTTAACTCTCGACCAGCAATATTAGCTAAATCAGCAGCGCTAGCATTCATTAAGTCCATTACCTGTAATGTCTGGCTTCCTTGTTTTCCTAAATTCTCAAATAAAGCATTCATTCTTGAGAATTGGAACTTACCAAATAATTGTTCTATAGCCTGTTGTTTTTGTAGTGGGTCAAGTGTATCGAGTGCCGCTTGTAGAGCAAGAATAGTCTTTGTTGTATCTCCTGCATTCTTTTGAACTATTCCTTTTAGATCTATACCAAAATCTGCAAACATTGCTGTTGCAACTTTTGTTGGATTAATAAGAGATGCAAGACCTGACTTTAATGCGTTTGCACCTTCTGATGCACTAATTCCACCTTCACGCATTGCTGTAAGATAAAGAGCAAGATCTTGTACGTCTCCGCCCAAACCTTTAATAATAGGTCCTGCTTTTGGAATAGCTTCCACAAGGTCATTAAGAGTTGTTGATGTTTGGTTTTCAACTGCGTTTAAGAAGTTAATAGATTCAGCTAATTGATCTGTATTTGATTTAAATGCTGATTGGATGGCAAGAGTTGCCTTCATAGCATCTTGTCTATCTACTTCACCAAGTACAGCAAGACGTGTTGTTTCTTGAATAGAACCAAGTAATTCTTTTCCTTGCTTACCAGTTGCTGCAATATCAGCACCTAAAGCTAAAGTTTCTTTAAATGATGATCCATATGCTTTGGATAATTCTGTTGCTGTTTTTGTAACATCAGCTCTAACTTTTGCTAGATCTGCTGCAGAAGTTGCTGCTAGTCCTCCATAAACCTTAGTTAAACGAGTTAACTCTTGATCTGCCGCCCTAAAGGCATCTGCTGATGCTTTACCAAATGCTGCTAATGGAATTGTTAAACCGACTGTTAACTGACGACCTGCCCACTGAGTATTCTTACCCCAGTTAATTAATGAGTTTGCACCTTCTTGAATTACACGATTCATGATCTGTAATTCTTGTCTTGCTAATGCTGACTTACTCTTTACTTTATCTAAGCCTGTTGGAATATGCACATTATATTGCATTAAACCTTCAGCATTTTTACCTAATGGTTGCAGTACGGCATTTTGTAATTGAACTTGCTGTTGAGCTAATTGTCTAATTAATCCGCCATTAGTTTTTAAATGGCTTTGATATACCTGAAAAAATTGTCTTAATTTAATTTGACCCTTATCTAGTTGTGAGCCAAATTTATCTACATCAGATGTTAAATTAACAAAATGTGTAGAAAATTGTCCAGTGCTTCGAAGTGTCTCGGCAAAAGAACGATTCATTACAGCAACTTGTGCTGATAAATTTTTATTTGTTGCGTTTAATTTTGTCTGTAAAGCAGTTAAGGCTGAAGATACCTTATTGAGATCTACAATAAGATTTGAGAAGTCGGACGTTGCGACTATTCGTGTTACTATTTGCTCTTCAGCCATTTAATTAAGTTTACTCCTTAGAGTATCCTAAACCTGCTCCTATTCCGAATCCTGCTTCTGATGCGAAACTGCCTTGTAGAGAAACTATGTCATCTCCGTTAGCAGTTACCCCCATTGCTTTTCTTCGTATGTCGTCAAATGAAGGACCTTCTGTTTCTTCCTGCTCATTTAAGTTTACTCCCTGAAGTGATGCTAAGAATCTTCTTTTCTCATCTTCAGTCTTTTGCATTGACTTAAATGTTTGTATCAACTCTGGCATTGATAAACTTTCTTCTAATTCTTCGTAATTTTTCCAATTACCTAGAAGAAAAACTTCTCCTAATAATGCGGCTAGATCGAGTTCTGCCCAGCCAGAACCGCTGCCGCTAGAAGGTTTGGGTCGTCAAGTTTAATCCCACCACAAACTTCTAGAATACGATTAATGGTTGGCATGTCTAATGCATTCTCTAGTTTATCTCTATCTGCTACCAAATCTGGTACTTGTGATTTAATTGCAATTCCACATGCTGTAGTTAGAATTGTAAGTGTTTCATCTTCCGTTTTTGAGTTTTCTGTTTTCTTGATTTCAAGCATGAACTCTCTTAGGGCCTTAATAGTTAAAGGTTTTAATTTTACCTTTGAGCCATCTTGTAGTTCAATTTCTTCTACGTCGTATACTGTAGTTGCCAATTTATCCTCCTCGGATTTGTCTTAATTATTATAACATAATGGAATTATCACTACAAATAGAAAAACCCCCGAATTAACGGGGGTTTCTATAATTTAAATTAAATTAAATTACCAGCTACGGTCAATAATCTTACCGTATTCTGAGCCAGAGTAGTTAGCATCTGGTAGAAGACGGAATGTTACTGGGAATGTAGTTGGAGTTGTACGTGCTAGAGAGAACTGTGATTGCTGTACAGATAATACACGACGTGCATAGTATACACGCTCAGTATCTGATTCTGATGATGATGTTGGAGCTTGTCCAACTGCAATCAATTGACGCTCTGTTGGAGCTGCACCAAGTGCACCTGCCTCAAGACCAAGAGTTCCATTTACTTCATCCACACGATTAAGTGTTGATTTTGGTTGTCCAAATACAACTAGAACGTTTTCTAATGTACCTTCGGACATTTCTGTTGCAATCATAACCTCCATCGCAGACTTGAACAGCTTAGCTGTATCAAGCAACTGATCTACGGTTACTGAATCATATGTTGGGTTATAGGTGATCTGAAGACCATTGTTTGTATAACCTACGTTACGATATGCAGCGCCATTAGTTCCTGCTGCTGTGTCTACTGCATTCAAAGTTGTTGTATATGACTCTGAATCAAATGCTGGTACCTTTGTATTTCGGTTAGCTGTTCCTGCTCTTGCAGAACCTGCCTCCATGTTTTCGATATAACCACTTACGGTTGAATCTTCAACAGACAAAAATAGTGGGGATGCACCAACAAGAATATTTTTTGCATTACCTACGGATTGTGCCATAGTGTTTCTTACCTCCTGTGTTTTAAACTATATATATATATTTTAAAAACCAAAGCTGGCTAGGCTTTCTTTCCTCATAGCCTATGATACGGTATTTTGAAACCTAAAGCAATCTACTGAAATCTGCCGTTTAGGTCTGTTATTCTTGAATATTTAGCCTCAATAATTACGTCAGATGAGAAGAAGCCCTGAAGCTCTTCTGAAGGCTCCGTCGGAGAAATATCTGCTATAAATATACTATGAAATTTAAATTTATCATTTAGGGTTCCTGACCTATTTATATCTCTGGCAGAATCGTCCATTCTTCTAAATAAGTCCGTCATAAAGTTTCTTATTTCAGTAATTTCAGATACATCTGTTGTATATATAGTAAATAGGATCTGCTCACAACATACTAGCCAATTATCCTCATAT
>Ga0129333_10001185_pt1 | contig 23310 bp, 46 predicted proteins | sample CPB6_08_DNA_FD_94474 | JGI IMG/M metagenome (GOLD analysis project Ga0129333, IMG submission 94474) | Freshwater to marine salinity gradient microbial communities from Chesapeake Bay, USA - CPBay_Sum_0.6_0.8_DNA | ecosystem: Environmental > Aquatic > Marine > Coastal | place: USA: Chesapeake...
AGGATTCAGATAACATTCTGAATCAGTTTAAGAAGTAAATAAATATCCTTGGGATAAGATGTAAAACTGTCCCTTTATAGCGCCTGTAACTCAATTGGTAGAGTAGCGGACTTTTAATCCGATAGTTGTGGGTTCGATTCCCACCGGGCGCACTCTCTAGAATAGGAGAATAGTATGAAGGATGTTTGGACAAGAGAAATCATCGAAGATGAGGAAGGTCTATTTACTGCAAGAGTCGTAGAACTTCCAGGATGTTTCTCGGAAGGTCGTTCTTGGGAAGAGGCTTCAGATAATCTACAAAAGGCTCTAGAACTTTGGCTAGAGGCAGCGTTCGAATCATTCGAAGATTATATTTAGGAGGGTAAGTGATTCCAGATAAAGTAAAAGAAGCACTATCTAACTATAAACCAACACAACTAAATAACTTTCCCAACAAAGATATCCCCGAATATGGGGATATTGTCATTTACAAGCAGAACATATTGTTTGTAGAAAAAGTTTGGGAAGAGCATTCTAATTGTTGGATGGTCCATACTTTCCCAGAGTGGATTACTAAGTATGACTTTCTAATTAGCCAGGATGAATCTGGCCTAAACTATCCACTAGTTGTTCAGATGGACCTAGTTATAAATGTATTCCATAAAGATATTGACAACTATATTTCAAATGTCAATGTTCCTAAGGAACTTGTAAACAATGCCTTTAAGGGAAATGGAATTGGACTTTCTATTGGTGGTCCACTTAGTTCTCTTTGGGAATTCAAATCTAGGCAGGGAGATATTTGCAATAATCTTACTGCCGACTGTACCGCTTATCTATTGGAAAGAGGATAAAAATGGATATTAATGATGCAATTAAGATTGGTGAGATTGCTGTAGAGAACTACAATGAATCTCTAGAGTTTATTCGTAACTATTCTGCAAATGATATTGATGAGGAAATGAAGTTTGCTCTAGTTGCAGATACGCTAGAAATGTTCAATGATACTATCATTGAGGCTAGTAGCATGATTGCACTTGTTGCACAAATTTGTGCAATGTGTACGCCTACTGAAATGCTTTCTAACTATCTCAATTTTATGAGTGAGACTGGTGATGAAAGGGAACTTCAGCAGATTAGCCAGGTTCTGGAACTCATTTCTGTTTACATTGAAATGCTGAATGATTCTCTCGGGAATCCCGACGACTGACAAAGATACCGACGAAATCTCAATAACAGGGAGTTTACTAATGTCTAAAATGCTAGCGACAGACTACCATTCCTGCAAGAATCTTCTTGATAGAGCAAGGAATGATTACAAGGCAATTGGAAACAATACCTTTATACGATACGATGAGCATATGGATATCGTAGTTCGATATCATAATAGCGATATTGTTATGCTTCTAAAGACTGGTGATGTAGTAATTACTTTGGCAGGATGGCCAACTACTACAACCAAGTATCGGATCAATCAGTTTATTGGTAAGCGCAAGGTTTACACAAAGAACTACGTCACTTATCTTGACGGAATCGAAATGGATCTTTACAAGTGGTACACCGTGACTAAGGAGGATATGTATGCTTAAGAATATTCAGCCTAGAAGCCATGACTACATTGAAGAGTATAGGCTTTCATACTATTGGAATGATTGTCCTGGTGCTGGATTTTCCTTTCCATGCACTAGGGATGGAAAGATTCTAGAAGATGAACTCATGACAGATTTGGGTCTAGACAATTACAAGATGTGTCGTGATGGTATCTTTGATGTAACTTTTGAGGGTATTATCAATTACAGTCGAACAATGACTTCGCCGGCATATGGTGAATGTGATTGTGGTAGAACTGTTTATCTAGACTATGATTATGGTCATGGTATTAACTGTGAGTGTGGTCGTATTTATAATCTTTCTGGACAGGAACTTGCACCACGTAGTCAATGGGAAGATTACTACGATGAAGATTCTACCGCTCCTTACAATGTAGAGTTTGGATACGCTGATGACAACTAGCAAGTTTGATAGTTGGCTAACTAAAGAGCCAGGATTTAATCCAACTGAAGTCAGTAATAATGACTGGATTAGCGATCAGAATAATGATGACAACTATGCCCCATTTGATGAGACTCATTGCAGTAATTGCAATGTAATCATCGGGGCATATTTGGATTATGATCCTGAAACAACCGCAGATATCTATTCATTTAAATCCTTTTGGATTATGGATGAAGATTGCGAGAAACTATTTTGTGAAGATTGCTACACTGAAGTAACGGAGGAAATTGTGTAATGCTTTGTAGAAACTGCTCACAACCAATCGTTCCAATAGAAAGGTATACAGAGGCTGGTCTAGATTACTGTAAAGATCCAGAGTGTATTTATCTTTGTGGAGAAAAGATTACTGGTGTAGCAGTAGTTATGCTTCACAAGCAGGGATTTAATGTTATCCCTATTGAAGATGCTAGAGGCAAGAACTTTATGGACGTTCACGGAAGGAGTTTCTAATGACTATTGATCCTGCAGAAATTGCGGAGAAAGCACTAACGCAGCCGCCAGATTCTTACTTTGGTAATGACAATCTTTGGATTGCTCATGGAATGTCTGGGTTTCATCAGACTCGTGATTCAGACTGCGTTGAGAAAGCAAACTTTCGAACAGTTCTAGAAATTCTAGAAGATGAATTTGGTCCGCAGGATACTGATGGACTTTGGTGGGTAAACCATGCTACTCATTGGGCAGTAGGATGGGTAGACCAAATTATGGTCAAGATTCTTATTGATGCCGATGGCAAGATTAATGACATTAATAATATCACCCCAATCTTTAAGCGTTGCGTAGAACTGCATGATGAACTGGAATCTTATCCAGTTCTAGACGATCAGATTTACTCAGAACTAATTGACGAAGTAACTGTTCGTAATGTCGAACTGGAACTTCCTGTATGGACTAATAGTTCTGCAGAGGAAATTGTTTCCATGCTAAATGAGATGGAAATTTATCCCAGGCCAGATGAAAATGGCGAGTCTACCATGTTTATGGAAATGGAGATTTATATTGCCGCATTTATGATTGGCAATCATGAGACTGACTCTGTTTGGTTTGATTCTATGGTTAATGATATTGAGTCAATCCTGGATACAGATTACTCAACTCTATACAAAGTTGGGGATTATCAGTGTGAGAATCTTAAACTTGAACTGATTGACTTTATTAATTTTGCCAATAACTAATGTGGTCAGTTATTGTAGTTGTTTCTTTGTTTATCATATTAATCAATATGTATTAGAGGAGTATAAATGACTGTATTTGTAGTTCCAGTAGATGTAGATGACCAGTTGATTCTAGATATTCTAACTACTGCTATGGAAGGTGGATCAAACTATTGGATTCATGGCTGCAATCTTGATCGTAACGAGAGTGATCTTTCTGTAACTAAAGCAGAGATCAATACTCACGATGGAGAAGTATTTACAGCAGACAAGAATACAATTGTTAGTGGCATTAAGATGATGCTAAATTCAGACAACAATTATCTAGTAGGAATTGCTCTTAATATTATCCTGCACGAAGATTATGATGCAGGTGATGCAGACAATATTCTACAGTACGGACTATTTAAGGAGTTGGTTTACTCATGACTACTATTTGGGATGCACTTTCAGATATTCCAGAGAACGAGGAAGTAACTATTTCTCGCAAGGATTTTGTTGCACTACTTAGTGCATATCGTGAAGTTTCTGATGTTGTATATTCATCCTTTGATGATTGTTCAATCATGAATAATCTAAATGAAACTGATGATATGGTAGACCGTATTGAGTCAGACTATTACGGTATTACTCGCCAGGATGTAATTGATATGTTTGAGCGAGATATTCTGCCAGATATCATTAAGCATTATGGCGATAAGGATATTCCGTCAAAGCGTGCAGCATGGAATGACTTTACGGATAGTCTTTGCAAGGATGGTACAATCACTCTTTATCAGAATAACTCTTGGGAAGGACCATACTAATGCCAGAGCGTGTTCTAGTTTTTACCGATAGTGCAGATAAAACAATTTACAATATGCGTATGCATGTAAATAAGATTGGCCTATTTTATGGAATTGCATCAAAGCAATACAATGATGCTTCTAATAGTCTAATGAATTGTCTTGCACAAATGATTCATCTTGGTGGCAAGATTAGTAGCGATGGAGACTTGGATCTTTATTGCGTAACACAGAATATTACTTATGGAGTGAATTTTCATTCAGGTCAAAAGTCCGAAAATGAAGATGCTCCAATTCCTGGTACTTGGTCTATCAATTCGTAACAAGGAGAAATTAAATGAAGAACCAGATAAGCGCAAATATTAGCATTAGTGATATTGATCCTTTTAAGAAGCATTTTATTACTGATGATGGAACTGTTGTTACAGACTTTTCTGGCAACGACTTTTTCACTATCCATATTACTGCTAGTCATGCAGAGGCTCTAGTTGAGTGGGCTCAGTCTATCTACGATACTTTTGTAGAGAAGGGTTACGCTGAGAATCTTAAGACCTTTGGAATGTTTACAAGCGCCGGCAATAATCTAGTCCGAATTGCAATTCGTGAGGCAATTGCTGACACAAACAAAGTTTGGACTGTTGATGATGTAACTGATAGGGTTATTGAACTAGGCAAGTTTAGTCCTGATAAGACTAAGGTTGGAGAAGTTACGGATACCGCAGTTCGTGAATGCATCTATGAGGCTCTGAACAATGCCAGAAATAGTAACGATTAAAATAGTAGCAGAAGAGTTTGAGGACTTTCTGTACCAGACTTTAGATGATCTTGCTATCCAGCATGGACAGCAAATTACAGACTATCTACAGTCTTTTCTTATTGGAAATGCCAAGGTTTATATTACCAAAACCGATGGCTCTAAATATTATTGGAATGTTTAGGAGTAAAAATGGACAATGAACTTTCAGATTTTCTTGACAATATTCTTGCTGGCAAGTATGATAATTATACTGACCTAATTGAGAGAACTGTTTCTCAGAGAAAGGATTCTCTTTCTTCCAGGTTTGTAAAGAATCTAAATACTGGTGATACTGTTACGCTAGCAAATGTTCGACCTAAGTATCTTGTCGGACTTGAGGCAACTGTTATTTCTGTAATGGGAGACAAGGTTAGTGTAAGAGTTCAGGATTCTCCCAAGGCAAATAAGTTTAGGAATTCAGTTGTCACAATCAAGAAGGAGATGATTCTACTGTGAAGGCTCCAATTGGATACACTCTAGTTCAACATAGTGGATATGCTTGGGGTGGTGATAATACTTTTGCTCGTGCAGTAGAGGTTGTTGGTATCACCAGAAAGTCTGAGAAGAAACTGGTTGAGTCTAGTGGTGGTATCGTATTTGAAAATTGGATTGAGGCAGACGATTTTAGTATGGATGTAATGTATCCAAACAATACTGGAATTGTTCCTTCAGCCGATGGTGGATTTGGTCCAATGCTAAATGGACTAAAGATTTATGTCCTTTGTGCAAACGATTGGACAAAGACCTCTGGACAGGTTACTGTCTAAAAGGTTCGCGAGTGTGGCGGAATTGGCATACGCAGTTGACTCAAAATCAACCGGAGAAATCCATACGGGTTCGAGTCCCGTCACTCGCACCATAACGAAGCCAAGAAGAATATACTTTCCTAAAGTCACTGGAAATTACGGTATGTTCTGTGGGAATTCCAATTGTCTTTACTTTCAGATGATAGGTGGCTTCGTCTTTAACATATTTAACGCATAGGTATGTTAAAGCGAATTCCTAAACCAGCCCTCGTAACTCAGCGGATAGAGTAACTGACTTCTAATCAGTAGGTCGTAGGTTCGAATCCTACCGGGGGCGCTCTTTGTAGAGAAAGGAAAGTAATGCCAACAAATGAAGATATTTTGGATATGGGACCCTCAGAGGTCCTATTTTTTATTGGACAACTAGAAGCCAGGATTCAGGAACTAGAGAATAGAATCTCTCTTCATAAGAAGTATAAGACCAAGACAAAGAACTTTGATCAATCAGACCAAATCCTTTGGGATATCATTTAGGAGGAACAATGAAAACTATTGATGTTTATGGCGTAAAGGGTGGAGTTGGTACTACAACTACATCTGTTGCTTTGGCTGCTATGCTAGCAAATAACTGCCCAGATAAGATTGTTGGTATTACCACTAATTCAGATGATGAACTTGTAGTGTCCGATATGATGGGCGTTATTGGCAAGAACATTAGTGATGCTTTCATTAGCGATAATCTTATTGTTATGCCAAAAAATATGGAAGTTGATTATCTTATTGTTGACAATGGTTTTGCTACTGATAATTCTGATTACAGTGGTGATGAAATTGTTTTTGTTGTAAATAATTCGTATCTTTCACTAAAGCGATCAGTTGTTTTGGATCTTTCCTTTAAAAGAATTGATGCTTTTTGGGTTAAGGTTATGCATGGAGATTCCGCTCTAAATAGTTCTGATGTTGATCAGATTCTTTATCTAGCACGCAATATCAAGGCAGAGATTGCATTTGATCCTGCTATTGGTAGAGCAGTTGATGCAGGTGTTCTAGTTAGAAGGATTCCTAACGCCATGAATTCTCTAATGAATATTATTGACAAGATTCTAGTTAAGGAGATTTGATGAGCGATCAACTAATTCCAGATACACTAGACAATGGTGCAAAGATTATGGAGTTTACTTTGCATCATATTGGTGGAAACGGCTGGCGTCCAAATGGTGTAGCACTATGTTCATACAACAATGAGTATGTAACGTGGACAGTCTATGAGGATGATAATGGTAATTGGCAGGCAACCTCTGGCAATTATTTTGATAATCTTCTTGATGCAGTTAAAGATTATACTCAAAGGAGTCTATGATGAGAATGAGAACCTATGTAGTTCAGTATGAAGTAGAGTTTGATGATGGCCCTAGTGTCAATGATGTTGTAGAAATTGTTGCAGAATCAGAGTATGATGCAATGGTTAGGTTTGATAATGACGAGAATCTAATGAACTCGATTCTATCAAATCATCCAGGCTCTATGTGCGTTACTTCTAATGCGGCATGGGATGAGTAATGAAAACTTTTATTGTTGATGGTTCATCTCAGGTATTTCAAGCACATGATGAAGAACACGCAGTAGAGCAATTTTTAAGTTCTATTGGTGTCTTTAAACACATTAGATCTGAACAGATTCAGCGTATTACTAAATCTGTAATCGATGCAGGATATATTACAGTCTGGCAATCAGATGGAGAGGAATGGTAATGAAGGTAGCAATTGTAACTGGTAATATTGTTGATGGGTTTGATTTCTACGGTCCATTTGATGACACTATTGAGGCCCATGATTGGGCACATAATGAGTTTCCATCAATGGATTGGTGGGTAATTATTCTAGACGATCCCAATAAGGTCAATAAGTATGACCATGCAGATTAATGTTTCATTCACTTTGGATGAAAAAGATTGTGATCCAGACAAACTAAAATCAATCTTTATTGATTATCTAGATGAAATGTTGGAAATCGGATTTGATGAAAATGATTTCCCTTTCGTGATAAAGTCTGCCGATCTTCACTCTTTTATCCACGAGGTTAGAACTTGAGTATTACCTATGCCCTAAAAATTGCCGAAGCAAATATCCACTATCCCAAGTGGAGACTAGGTTGCGTAATCAAAAAGGGCGGAGCAGTTCAGTCTGTGGGATGGAACACTCTAAAGTATGACCCTACTGATGTTGAGGACTATACTGTTTGTTCTGTTCATGCAGAAATTCATGCCCTTAAGCAAATGAAATTTAAGGCAGATGGCTGCACAATGTATGTTGCTAGAGCCTTAAAAGGTGGTGGTGTTGGTTTGGCAAAGCCATGCTGCAACTGTCAGGAAGTTATTGAGAGTTCAGGTGTAAAGAAAGTAATTTTCAGCATTGATACTCATACCCAGGGTATCTGGAAACCATAGGAGAAAACATGAAAACTAATGATGTTAACAGCAAGATGTTTTATGCTATTGCTGATGTTATTGAAGCATATCCAGAGAAGCATGAGCAGGAAAAGTGGTTTGAGCATTTTGGAGAGATTCACAATGGTCCTGCAGAAGATAGCATCATCTATGATGGTGTTAGGTATGAGTGTGATACTAATCAGTGTGTTGCTGGTTGGGCTGTTGTTCTTGATGGAAAAAAGATTTCTTTCTCAAATCAAGATCTTCTTGTAGATGGTGTTGATACTACTGATACCGAACTTATCAAAATGGCTGCAGATATTCTTGGACTGGAATACTCCAGCGCCAATACACTATTCTATACTATGGATATGGACTTTGATTGGCCTAAGATGCTTAGGGCTATTGGTGATGGTAAGTCTGTTGAAGATGCTATTGATGATCAGTGCTACAGGTAATTATGGATATTGATAATATTCATCCAAGTTTTTATACAATAATCAGGCAACATAGAAATTCTAAAATGTCTGATGATCAATTTATTGCCTCTTTAATACAGGCTATCAAAAGAAGCAATACCGAAAAACTTCCTTGTGGGCATGGTACTAGTCATATCCATAATGGAAGTTGTTCTATTTGTTACACAAAAAAGAAGTTTATGGAGGAAGAATGTTAATTTGGGGACTGCCTCAAGATATGGCAGAGGATTCTGTTGCCGCATGGGGAACTAGAGCAATCTGGAAAGACGACTTCATTGACGTTTTTGCGGACAGAACCTCTTTCTTCTATAGTGACTACAAGACACAAGAACTTCTTAAGTCAAAGATGGCTGTAATTGGGCTAAGGTTTAGTGACATTAATACAAAGTTAAAGGAGATTGGACATACTGGATCTAGTTGTGATATTGTAACAATTTACGAAGATGATGATTTCATCTTTAAGTGTTCAGCAAATGGTAGTCATGGATACCTTTACATGACTGCAAAACTTAAGGAGACAAAAATGGATACAGATAACGTAGAGAATGTTAAGCCTGTTGCGGTAATTCGAAAGAATTTCCGTTGGTCAGATAGTGTTCCGACAGCAAAGCCCGGACGCAAGCAGAGCAAGTCTAAGTGGCAGCCTGTTGCTGACAGAATCCGTAAGGACAAGAAGAATGCAGGACGTTGGGCACTAGTTGCCCACGGAGTTTACTTCACAGACGTAAGCCGTCTAAAGAAGGCTTATCCAGATATTGATTGGGTTACCCGCAATAAGGATGAGAACAAGCGATGCGATCTTTGGGCAAGTCTAAAGGTTGAGAGCTAAATAGAAAAGTGGTGGGGAACCTTATAGGTCTTTTCGCTCGAAAGAGTAATCCCCACCAAACTAGGGCCGGTAGCTCAGTTGGTTAGAGCAGCGTTCTTATACAGCGTTTGTCCTGGGTTCAAGTCCCAGTCGGCCCACTAATATATTTGACAATAAGAAAGTGAGATAATGGAAAGATACAATGTTGATTTCATAGCAGACTACTGCGTAATCTCTGTCCAAATTGAATGTGCAAATATTGAGGAGGCTCCAGAAATGGCCTCCTCTCTTTTGTCTCAAGAGTATGAGATTTATGTAGATGATATTGCTAACTCTGTAGAAGTTGAGAGGATGAAATGAATAGAAAAATTATCGAAGATACGTTCCCGCAAATTAATTGGGATTCTCTAAGGGATGTAAATAGGGCACTCAATTGGGAACTTTGGTCAGGGCCATTTGGTCATGATTACTGGACAGATTGTGATCCACTAGAAAACTATACTTGGATTAGTGTTCCCATTGCTATTGATGATATCAAATCAATTCTAGACGAACTGCCATCTATTGTTTGGTTTGATGTTGATTCTGGCAGTATCTCTGTTTCAAATCCAGAGTTAGATGATAATAACTGGATTGATGATGAGGATCGTTTGCCTATTTGGATTGGTGGAGAATGGGTTGAAATTGATCCTAGATATGAAGTTCTCCATGACAATGTTTATAAACTTATTTATGGATAGGAGGATGTATGAGTAATTATCCTGCAGGAATGACATCATCAGATATCCCAGGATGGGATGAACGAGAAATGGAAATCTATACTCGTTGCGATGCTCCAGATGCAGAAGTTAGAGTTGCGGATTTAGATAACGCACTTATAACTGTGTCTTGGATTAAGAAATTGATTGAGAATGAAATCAATCAAGTTCCACCACCAAAGGGTTTAGCCCCCAACCTTGAACGTGCTTTACAAAAGGTTAATGAAATTAAAACAACACTATCATACAAGACTACTGCAACTGTAGACTACTGCCCTTTTGAGGGAGATGTAGAATCAGTATTTAGTGGTCGAACAGTTTATTGGAAATGCCCTATTTGTAGTGCAGAACATGAGGATGATTCTTCGATTTACGAAACTGACCCCTCTGAATATTATGATGGAGAGTGATGATGAAAGAATTTAAAGTTACTGTTAGTTGTATTTTTGATGCCGATTCTCCAGAGCAAGCAGTAGCACTAATGGCTTCTTGGCTTGCAGATGAATCATACCATGTTGGGTATAGAGTTTATCCACCCGGCGAAGATAGCATCTTTATTGATGCAGATACCATTGACTGGAGTAAAGACTATGACTAGAAGTGTAAGAATTAGTTGGACAATGATTGATGCTTGGGAATCATGGATTGTAGAAGTTCCAGATGATGCACCAAAACCATTGACTCCAGAGTGGGTCAATGAGAACTTTGACAAGATTGAGTTTGTTCAGATGAAGGACGGTGGATGTTCTTCGATGGAGAATCCGGAGATTGATTATGAGTACGACGATTAAACTATCGCTTGATGATTATGAGAATCTAGTTGATATCTGCATTGACTATGATGTTGAGGTTTACCTAGATTATTCTGGCCGTGCAATGTATGGCGATGTTTGCTTTGGTTTCTATGGAAATATTGATATAAGCGAAGCAAACTCAATTGTTCTAAAGTCATTTGATGATAATGATCTAGCTAAGAAACTTCTAGAGAAAATGATGACTGATAGCCTTGGACTAGATACCATCTATTATTTTCCAGGATACGTATTCGATTTACATGAGGAGACAGACTAATGGATATAATGTTTGATGATCCAGAGTTTTATGATGTCGGCCATTGTGCAACAGTATCAGTAAACTCTGGGAAGAAAGTTCTCATTATGTCAGAAGGAGAACGCTGTCTAACAAGTAGCAATGGTGAAGTTCTAAGAACTGCCCTTGATTTCAGAAAGCGTTTTCCTAATGGGAAAATTCCTGACGAGTCAAGTGATTGGACTTGGGTAAACAATGGGTGGTTTGAAGTCTATACAGAGAACCAGTTGAATAATGGAATAGAGGGTGAACTGACTTATTCAATGTCAGAAGCAATTGATATTGCATTCGCTATCGCCAATGAAATGGAGAGGTAACAATAATGATTCCTAACAAGACTCATGTAGAGTCTACGCTCAGCGGACTTGAGACTAACAAGTTCTCAATCCAGATTACAGATAAGTCATTCCGAATCCTGCTAGATGGACTATACACAGATAAGCATCAGTCAATCGTTAGAGAACTTTGGACTAATGCACTTGATAGTCATAAAGCAGCCGGCCGAGAAGATGTTGCATTTGATTGTAAACTTCCAACAGGACTAGATCCAATCTTCTATGTTCGTGACTATGGCACTGGTCTTAGTCATGATGACATTATGCATCTATATTCGACTGTGTTTGCTTCAACTAAGACAGATACAAACGAGCAGATTGGTTGTCTTGGTCTAGGTTCAAAGTCACCATTCTCTTACACAGATTCTTTTACAGTCATCTCTTATGACGGTAACGAAAAGCGCACATATATTGCTGCTCTTGATGAGGATGGAATTCCTGCAATCACCCACTTTAATACAGAGTCGTCTAATGAGCATTGTGGCCTACAGGTCATGTTTAGTGCATCTAGTAATGACGCTTCGTATTTTCTAAAGGCGGCTGCAAGAGTATCTATTGGCTTTAAGGTTAAGCCTAATATTCTTGGTGCAGAGATTTCAAATGTTCCTGAGCCTGAGTTTGAGTCTGAGACTTTTGAAGTATACTCTAGAAACTCTGAGTATATTACTAGTCATATGATTAAGATGGGTCCGGTTCTTTATCCGATTCCAGATTCAGAGTCACGGAAACTAACTAATGCATTTGGCTGGAATAGGTATGCAGTAATTACTGTGCCTGTTGGCTCTATTGAGTTTGCTGCAAACAGAGAAGCAATCCAGCTAACTGACGATACTAGAAAGGTTATTGTCAACGTAATTGACGAGAACCTTAAAAAACTAAATGAGACAATTGCATCCGATCTTTCTGATGCACCTTCTTATCTTGAGGCTTGCAAGCGTTACTCTTACTGGGGCGCCCTTGTAAACCATAGAATCGATCAGTTTAGATGGGGTGGTAATGGCCCATTGGTTGGTTATAGTGTTATTCTTAACAAGAAACTTGTTGGCGAACTTGGTCTACAGTATTTCGATAAGAAACTAGAATACCTAAATCCCAACAAGGAGTTCGGTGTTCCAGTATACATTCTTAAAGATATCAAGTTTATTGTTAATAATGGAGAAAAGATGGCACGAAGAATGCTTCGTGTTAGAAGTTTTTGTAAGCAGAATGATTCTACAACTACAAAGATTTATTTCCTAAACAATCCAACAGAGAAAAGTATCAAGCGGCTTAAGCGTTCACTTGGAATTGATGATGATAGTTTTATGTCTATCACCGATCTTCCCGATGTTGAACCAGCCAGTTCTGGTGGTGGAAACTCTGATCCAGATTCTGTTCGTGGTGTAACCAAGGTAACCTTGGATATGGGGACGCCACACTTTGTTAAGATTTCATCTATTGATAGTATGCCAGATGATTATCTTTGGTTCCCGCTACCATCAGCAAAAGTAAATGTAGATATCCCGTTTACAAAGTTGCGTACAACCGTACCTTTTAATGATAACTACTATGGCAGACTGAAGGATGTTCTTCATACTGCTAAGTGGCTTGGTTGGGAAGGTAAGTTTGTTTTCTTTGGTCCGCAGGCTATTAAGAGATTTGCTGATGATCTAGATGATTCTATGAATCTAGAGACTTATATCATGAATAAGATTGAAGAGCAGAAGGATACTATTTCTGTTCAGATTGGCGCATCTGAGGGAACTTCTCTGAATGTTCTTGATAGTTCTGTGTACGATCTGCTAAACATTCCTAAGCCTTCAAGGAACTCTGTACCCGATACACTAAGGAGATACTTTAAGATAGCCGATATTGCGTTAGAGGTAACGGATTACTCTCATCTAGAGGAGAAGTATCCTATGCTATTCAGTAATAAAATTACTGAAGATACAATCAAAGACTACATCAATCTTGTAAATAACAAGTAAACTAGAGAGGAAATAAAATGCCATTTCAGTATATTCTAACCGACCGTTCAATCACCATTGTAATTGATGGTATTCCATATCATGTTCCACGGCCAGACGATCTTGATACTGGTCGTTCTGTTTGGAACACGGTAAAGAATGCACTCAATGATCCTTCTACAACCAATGAGCAGATGCTTGGTATTATTAACCCAGCGATTGGTGTTGGTAATGCTGTAAAGGATATTGATGGTATCCGTCTTTATAATGGTGCTCTTTACTACAATGGTAACATTGTTCATTCTGCTCTAGCAGATCGTATCGTAGATATTGTACGAGAGGGTCTACCAGTAGAGCCTTGGGTTCGCTTTGCAGAGAATGTCTACAAGAATCCTGCCGAGTTTTCTCGTGATGAACTGTACCTTTTCTTGGAGAAGGCTGATCTACCAATAACGGATGATGGCCATTTCCTGGCATACAAGAATGTCACATCAGACTACATGGATATCTACTCTCGTTCTATTGACAATTCTATTGGTAAGATTGTTCAGATGCCAAGAGAGGATGTTGATGTAGATCGTTACCATACCTGCTCAACTGGTCTACACTTTGCTAGCAAGGCTTATCTACCACATTACCGTAGCGGTGGTAGCCGTACAGTAGTAGTAAAGATTAACCCAGCAGATGTAGTATCAATTCCTAGTGACTATGACAACACCAAGGGTCGCTGCTGGCGATACGAAGTAGTTGCTGAGATTCCATTTGAGCAGATTCAAACTTACGTTTGGCCATCAATCATTGATGATGAGTATCTGGATGATGATGACTGGTGGAATGATGAGGATGATGACTGGCTCAATGATGATTTTGAGGATACTCCTACCACAGATACTGCAAGCGATAACCAGTCATCATACCTAAACTCTATTCCAAATCCTAGCAAGGGATTCATGAAGTGGGTTCGTAGGTTTACATGAGATACAGGACAGACACGCTTATGACTATGACTACAATAAGGCATAGTCATGATGCGGATTTGAAGTTTGAGGATAAGACTACAAGAGTATGGCTCTCTAGACTCGGAAAGGAGGATGGGGAGCCATACTCTAATACTATCTATATTGAACACTGTATAGATGGTAGGTGGGAGATTTCCTCATGCTATGACGGTGATTCGGTCTAATCCGATTACCGACTTGACAGTCGCAGCGGTGATCATTAGTGTGATCACCACGGCGTAACATTTGTCCGAAAGCATCGGGCAAAGAAATGCAAACATAAACAAACTAAACCCTTAAGAAAGGTAATAAAAAAATGACTACTACAAAGAAGACTGATACTAAGGCTACCGAGACCAAGACTGAGGTTAAGGCTGACGCTTTCCAGATTCTAGATGATGAGCCTGTTTTCCAGCGGGCACAGGGTCGTGCAAAGTCACCACTACGTCTTGCTATGGAGGCTCTACCTGTAGGCAAGTCAATGGTAGCATCAGATACTTCAACTCCTGCTCTACTTAATAACTGCCGTCAGAAGGCTCAGGAGATTCGTAGTGCAGCAAAGATTATGGGCGAGGATGTTAAGTTCTCTGTTCGTACCGACATTGAGGGTCGAATCATCGTCACCCGCAAGTCCTGAACTGCGCTAAACTGAATTGTCCGTTAAGGGCCGGGGGATTGTACCCTCGGCCCTTAACGTTTAGGCTTGTAGTCCAAAATGGCAATCTAGGGGGAGTATGTTCACAAGACCTCTTTGTGTTGAGGAGTTAGACCCTTCTGTTACGAAGTATAACGTAGGCAATAAAGCCTATAATCTAATGTGTATGAGTGCTATAGGTCTGCCAGTGCCAGATGGATTTGTTATAGGTATTGGTGAACAGGGTAGCATGATAGAAATTTTGTCAGAGTTCGAGTTATATGAACTAGCTATGCCTGTATCAGTAAGATCAGGCGGAGCAGTATCAATGCCAGGTATGATGGATACAATCCTTAATGTTGGCGTAACGAGAGATAATATTAACGAACTCTTTGATGATGAAGTCTTTGGCAAAGATTGCTATAGAAGACTTATCCAAACAATGTCAACAGCGGTATTTAATATACCGGCAGAGCTATTTCTAAAAATAGAACGTGCAGCAATAGACTTCTACATTGATGATCAACTGTCAATGATGAATAAAATAGTTGAACTGTATGAAGATATTTTTGAAAGCCACACAGGTTTTCCATTTTTTGATGATCCAGACCAACAACTATTTAGAGCAGTTGTAGCAGTCCAATCATCTTGGAATTCCCAAAGAGCAATAGACTATAGAAAGTCTGAAGGTATTTCAGACGAAGGTGGTACTGCTGTGATAGTTCAGCAGATGGTATTTGGTAACAAGAATGAATACTCTGGAACAGGAGTAGTCTTTTCTCATAATCCAAATACAGGAAAACCTGGACTTTATGGAGACTTCCTTCCTATGGCTCAGGGCGAAGATATTGTTTCTGGATATAAAGTTCCTGTTGCAATTGAAGCAATGAAAGATGATCAAAAGTTTAGAAAAAACGGTAAACAGCTACAGACATTTATGTCTAAACTTCTTAGAAGATTTAAGACAATTCAAGATGTAGAGTTTACCATTGACAATGGTGTCTTGTATATTCTTCAAGCAAGAAAAGCAAAGTGTTCACCTAGGGCTTCGATTAGATCAGCATTAAGTCTTGTTAATAATGGCTCAATGACTTTGAGTGAAGCAACAGATATGGTTATAGATTCATTGCCATTCCAAGGTAACTCATCTATAAATGTTGATGATGCGAAACTTTCAAGAATCGGTTTTGGTATCGGAGTTTCTGACGGTGAAGTTGCTGGCTTTATTGCGATTGGCAAAGACGCCGCTTTACAGATGAAGAATGAGAATAAGCCCTATATCTTTTGCGCTGAACTAACTTCTCCAGAAGATACCGAGTTGATGAGAACAGCAATAGGTGTTCTCACTTCAATGGGTGGCAGACTTTCTCATGCCGCAGTATTGGCAAGATCAATGGGTAAACCAACTGTAGTTGGATTTGAGTCAATGCAAGTTTGTAATGATCATGTCATCATTGATGATGAGATTAAAGTTTACAATGGAAGCCAGATAAAGATAGATGGTCTAACAGGAGCAGTTTACTATGTTGATGAGTAGCAGATCTTGCAGGCATATCATGCAATCAGTATTGTTAGGTGATACAAGAATTTATTGTTCATCTTGGAAAGATATGCAACAAGAAGGAAGCAGGGGATTATTTACACCTGACTTTGGACTCTATGCAGATTATGTATGGAAGAATGAGTCAAGGAATGAATACATCAACTGGCCAGACTTTAAATCACCACTATTTCCAGACGTTGCAGTGCAGCAAATTCTTGATGCACTAGATCGTGCTGAAACAAGTATGGTTGAGATAGGCTGTATAGGTGCTCATGGGAGAACTGGAACAATTCTTGCATGTATGGCATCTGCCAAATTAGGTATTGATAGTCTTGAGGCAATAGACTTTGTTAGAAGTAACTATTGTCATCATGCAATAGAGACTAGTTCACAGGAAATGTTTATTGAATATTTTTGGAGAACTATAAATGTATAATCTTACCTGTGATTGGGAAGTTGGACCTAATGATAGTACAAATCTAAACTTCTATTATCATTTTCCAAATCTTGTTAATACAGATGGTGGAAATGGTAGTGGTGGCATTGATCCAGTTCAATGTGCAGCAGATTTCTATATCCTATTTGGTTTGTGCAACAATACAATTGTAGAGTTTCCGACCATCAACTTGGTTCCACCTGAAAAGATTACTGATGCAGCTATCACTCTAAAGGTCTCTTTAGAGGAACTTCGTTTACGAAATGAGCGTTACCACTTTTACTATCAGAATCTACCATCTGTTACTCTCACAGAGTACGCAGATGAAGCAAGATTGATGCTTAAAGATTTGATAGATATTAATGAGGAGTGCTTTATTGAGTATGCTATTGCTGCAGTTGGCGGAGAACTTAGGCATCATAAAAATATCGAATGCTTAGGCAAGGGAAGTACTGATAGTTCAAGATATGATGCTTGGGCTAGATGGGGTTTTGCATACCACAATACAGGTCCAGAAATCTTGAACGAAGCGGTTTCTTTATTTCTAGATTTTCCACCGGGTTCATATGGTGGAAAGCCTTGGGCTAATGCTGCACAGTTGGTGTATGATCGTATAACTCATAGGCTTGCATCAAATCAATTTGATAACAGTTGCTTCTTCCTAGATCGCATATTTAGTATGCAGCACAATACAGGTTCATTCCTAAATAAGTTAGAGTGGGCTTGTTACAGGGATGATGAAGCAAACGAAACTGTTCACAGGATGCATGATACTGTATTGAAGGCTCATGGTCTTAACCCTCCAGATCTAGACACTCTATCTATGAGAGCATCTTCTAATGTTCAAGATATATTAAACGAGATTATAGTTTTTGCTCGTTCTAATAATATTATAGTCAATGCAAAATACACAGAAAGGTAAGAAATGTCAGACTACTTTAGTTATACGCAGCATCTTAAGAACTCGGACGTTCCAGTTCTTGGTATGCTAGCATGGTACTCTGTTCCAGAATCATCAGAGATTAACCATAAGGAATTTCTTCTTTTAGTTGAGAAGAAGAATGCACCAATCAAGACACCTGAACTGCCGAAGCCTGCCGATGTTTTCCGTCGTGCTTGCAACAACGCAAAACTTCTAAAGGTTCCGGCAGGTGTTCCCGGTGAGTTCTTTAACTACACACTTAGGGATAGTGGATACGATGATGCATTTGTTTTTCGTACAGCAGTAGAAGAGCGTGTAGACTCTAAGAATCATGAACTTGGCTTTAGAACAATTGGTCAGGTAATATTTTCTAGAGAGTCGATTAACACCACATATACATATGATGTTCCTATGGATGATGAGTCTGTAAAACATTATCAGCAAATGCAGCAGTCAATTGATCAGTATGTTGATGATAAGGCTTTAACTATTCCAGCAATTGCCATTAGGGAATCCGCTAGGCGTGCGCTAGAGATTACACTAACTGGAACTAGAGTACGTCCAGGTGGTGGGGTTTACTTTATCAACCCTGATAAACTAGACAAACTAGAGGCTGTTGACTTTGTTATCAATAGCGTACCTAATGCATCTTTCCATATGCTCCCACTAGTTGATGATAAGCGTCAGCGTGAGATGCTCAAGTCTTCATTTGAGGATGAATCAATTGAAGAGACTAAGAGACTCATTGATGACATTACCGGCATTCTTAAGAAGGGTGATGATATCTCTGCTAAGAAGTTCTCTTCACTTCATGAGCGTTATACATCACAGCGAGATAAGATTGCAGAGTATAAGAACCTCCTTAATGATGCCCTAGAGACTTCTAGTGCTGCGCTTGAGGTATGCAATGCTCAGATTATGAAACTTCTAGATAAGGCTACAGATGACTGATATTCCAGAGGCTTATGCAATTGTAAACGAAGATACTTGGGTTAAGCAGCATAGAACAATGGCTGTAATCATGATTGATAGTGACCCAAATTATACCTATAAGGAACGAGCAAATAGATTTGCTGCTTCTATTAATAGGGCTGATACTATCAAGGCAGATATCTTCGCTTTATCGGATGGTAATCTTTACTATGCAGGAGATGAATATAATTCACCTGAGCATGATGCAAAGATTGTTATGACAGGAAATAAGCCTGGTGGTAGGACATATGAGTCTTTGAAGGAATTTGCTAAGTCTAAGGGTTATACACAAATTTGCTTCCTAGAAAGTTGTATTTAAATGGAACATACTATCAAAGAAAAGAATGTAAAAGATAGCCATCCATCCTCTCCGCAGTCAGTCTTGACCTGCGCGTGTGGATGGACTACGGTGTCTGATAAGAAATTTGTAGAAGCACTTAAACTACGGCACACACAGAAATTCTAAGAAAGGTAAATAAATGTCAATTGACAATGCACTAAGGCCCAATGATTGGGATTCTTATATAGGTCAGGAAAAGCTAAAAAGCCGTTTACAGGTTTCTATTGACGGCGCTCTAGAAAGATATGCGGCACTTGACCATGTTCTACTTTATGGTCCACCCGGCTGCGGCAAGACTTCTATTGCTTCGCTTATTGCACAGGAAATGATGCAGGACTTTCATTCCTATGTAATGCCAATCAAGATCAAGTCACTACAGAAAGTATTCCTAGAGAACGAAGGCATCATCTTCCTTGACGAACTCCATCGTCTATCTCGCAAGGATCAGGAATTCCTTCTACCGATTCTAGAGGATCATGAGATTCAGTTTGATAACGGCAAGAAGATTCAGATCAAGAATCCTTTTACTGTCGTAGGTGCAACAACTGAACTGGAGAAGATCATTAAGCCTCTTCGTGATCGTTTCATTCACCGTCCAAAGTATGAAGAGTATACTGACGATGAAATGTCACAGATCGTTAAGCGAATGTCTGACCGTATTGGTATGGATATTACAGACGAGGAATCTCTTGCTCTAGGCAGAGCATCTGCTGGTGTTCCAAGACAGGCTCGTACAATTGTATTTACAGCCCGTGACCTTGGAACCTGCAAGCCATCTAAGGTTCTATCCACTTGTGGTATTACCGAAGATGGTTTGACAGAGGATCATATTGATTACCTTCTTGCTCTTGACAAGATGGGTCAGATTGCTGGCGTAGAAGTAATCGCCAACTACACTGGACAGCCCAAGGACATTATTCTTGATCTTGAGAAACTCCTTGTACGCAAGGGTCTTATTGAGTATTCGCCTAAGGGTAGGCAGTTGATGGTTAGGGGTATGCAGATGATTAGGAGTATGTCAATTGGAGACCAGTAAGTCAGTAAAAATTAAATGTGAAAGTTACTTTGGTGAACCTAGAGATATAATTATTTGGTCTCATCAAGATGACAAAATTCGGATTTGCATAGACAAGCCGAGTAAAACAACTAGAGCAAAAAATCAAATAGTATTAGATTTTGCTGATCTAAAAGCAGCAATTGCTGAGCTAGAAAAATAAACAAACAAAGAAAGGTAGTTTTAAAATGTCTAAGCCCCGTGCTTATGTAAGCAACTTCACAATGCACTTTGGTCCAGCCACCACTACTGGCAGGCTGCTACCAATTCGTATGCCAGACAAGGCTCCAAAACTTCATTACTGCACTCCAGAAGGTGAGCCAGTAAAGCAGTGCTATATTGATGAGAACGGCAAGACCTATTTCACTGATGAACTAGGTAGGGCTACTATGGATGATGAAGGCAATCTTGTTCAGGTAAATGCAGATGCCATTCAGGAGGCAAAGACTTCTGATCTTCCGTTGAATGTAATCAATCTAACTGCACATAACTCGGAAGAGGTTGAGCGTTTCCTTTTCCCATCCAACAACAATGCATACATCTTTGACCCTGTTATCAAGAATTCTTCAAACAAGGTTATTGATGACCCCGTAAATACTCAATGGCATGACTTCATGAACGTACTGATTCGTGATTCAGAGGTTACATTTGTTGGTATGTGCAATCTTCGTAACCATGAGGGTCTATTTAAGATGTCTCATTATCAGGGTTACATTGTTATCCAGAAGATGCTATATCCAGAGAGCCTTAACCAGTATGAGCCTGTTCATCCAGAACTAGATCCAGTAGTTAGGGATAAGGCTCTCTCTGTTGTTCGTGCTATGGTTCAGCCGTTTGATCCAGAGTCTTACAAGAATGTAATCTCTGAGCGAATTGCTGAGGCTGCTAGCGAGGACTTTGATCCAGATAACTTCCAGCCCAAGGAGCGGCCAGAGGTTACTGCTGGTATCGATATGGCTTCTGCCCTAGATTCTTTTCTCCAGTAATAATTAGTACGGAGGTACAAAATGGAAAATCCTATGGATATACTTAGGAAACTAATGGATTCCATTGATAAGGCACTTGAGGATATTCATGTAACAAGAGTAGGCTTTAATGTTGTGCCTGGAGAGAATGGTCAGCCAGACAATATTGCCATGATCTTTGAGGTAGGTAAAGAAGCCTTTATGTCAAGTGATCAAATCAGAATTGATTCAGAGTTTGATAGTCTTGTATCCGGCATCATGCATGAAGATGCTGAGGAGAAAAAGATGAACGAACTCAAGAAACTTGTGACAGATTGGATGGATGAAGAAGAGTGAAACCTCAACTTCTTTCGGAAATCAAAACACCAGTTTCTAAGCCTCTACTTGATGACAACTTTGCAATATCGCAAAAGATTGACGGAAGACGTCTGATACTTAAGACTGGTCTAAACATACATGGTTGGGCTAGATCTGGAAATCCAACAAATATTCCTGGCAATGTTATGGACGCCTTTTCTAAGGTAAGTCCAGACTGGATATTTGATGGAGAGATAGTTAAGAATACATACCATGTATTCGATCTTATCCAGTATTCAGGCACATCAATTTCCTTTAAGCCTTGGCTTGAGCGTCAGAATATTCTCAATGCTGTGTTGAAGGATTTCTCTCCGTGTGTCAAAATTGTTCCGCAGTTCTTCGGTCCTGAGAAACTCAGCCACTATGAAGATTGTATGGAAATTGGGGCGGAGGGAGTTGTCTTCTCCCATGTTGAATCAAGATATCATTTTGGCTTAAGATCAAAGAGGTCACTCAAATACAAGTTTGTTAAGACAATTGATTGTGTAGTAATTGGAAAGTCAATCAATGATAAAGACAATCTTGTTCTAGGTCTCTATGATAGCAACAATGATCTAGTCGAAGTTGGTAAAGTTAGTTCACTAACAGGTGATGGTAAAAAGTATAGTTTCAACATCAATGATGTAGTTACTGTAAAATATCTATACGGGACAAAGTCCTATAGATTATACCAGCCAGTTTCACCAATGTTGAGAACAGACAAGGAGCCATACGAGTGTCTGATGAATCAGATGATATTGAAGTCGGACACAATTCTCTAGATGAACTAAAAGTTCTTTTAGATGAATTGTCTGATGAGGTATCAGCAGGCAATAGAAAGCAGCTATTTAAAATGGCAGAGTTTCTTTTAGCACTAGATGTTAAATCAGAAATTTGCCAAGTAAGAACATCCAAAGGTACCTATGAATATGGTATCGTTATTCCAATTAAGCAGATAAACAAACTACGCAAAGCCCTAGTGGGCAAAGCAATTTAGAAAGGCAGATAAATGCAGGACAAATTTCTAGCAGTAGAAAATGAGATGGCTCACACTCTTTTTGAGCGTGATGCTGAAATCCACTCAGCAATGCTTGCTATTCTAGGCAAGCGTCATCTTTTTATGTTTGGCTCTCCCGGTGTGGCAAAGTCACTACTAGTAGATACGCTAAATGATCACATTACTGATGCAGTTAAATTCAAGTGGCTACTAACTAAGCACTCTGTTCCAGAGGAAATCTACGGTGGCCCTGACCTACTTACTCTTAAGGACAAAGGAATCTATCGTAGAATTACTGACGGTAAACTACCTCAGGCACATCTTGCTTTCCTTGACGAGACATTCAAGGCTAACAGTGCCATCCTAAACTCTCTTCTCAAGATTCTTAATGAGAACGAGTTTGATAATCCAGGTGATGATCCAGAGGTTCCGCTAATTACTCTATTTGCTGCTTCAAACGAGTTGCCAACTAACACAGAGTTGAACGCTCTTGCTGATCGACTTCATCTTTGGCACTATGTTCAGCCGATTCAGGATACTAGTAACTTTGTTCAGATGCTTGTAACAGAGCCACATCAGCCACATAACCTTATTTCCCTTGACGATATTTATGCTGCTCAGCGTGAAGTTGCTAATGTTGTTATTGGTGATGATGTTCTTTCAGCAATTGTGGAACTGTCAAACATCCTTAAGGATAATGAGATTGAGGTTACTGACCGTAAGTTCAAGCAGTCTCTAAGCATTATTCGTGCAGA
>Ga0129333_10001186_pt1 | contig 23307 bp, 16 predicted proteins | sample CPB6_08_DNA_FD_94474 | JGI IMG/M metagenome (GOLD analysis project Ga0129333, IMG submission 94474) | Freshwater to marine salinity gradient microbial communities from Chesapeake Bay, USA - CPBay_Sum_0.6_0.8_DNA | ecosystem: Environmental > Aquatic > Marine > Coastal | place: USA: Chesapeake...
CCTTGTGCTTTTTGTGTCGGTTGCATCAGAAACTAAATCAATTTTTTCTTCAGTTGTTTTAGCGGGCTTGCCTTTGCCTTTCCTTTCTATTGGCTGAATTTTAATTTCGCCTTCAGGAATTAAATCCTCTGAAATTTTTTGCTTTTTAACAGGACTTTTAGTCGGCAAAGTACCCTCAAGCATTTCTGCTACATAAGCAGGCAAAGCATCTTTTATTTTATCCTGTGGAACACCAAGTTCTTGAAGTGCCATTTCAACGGAATATCCTTCAAATGTTTTTCTTTTTTGTTCAACAAGGTTGTTTACATCATCAACGGAAACTCCATATTCAGACGCAAATTTAGAATCTACCTCCCCCGCTGTGGCTTCCTGTGTTTCCGGGGTTTTCCCGGGTGCCTCCGTGGGCGTGGTGGGCTTTCCTGCTACCTCCCCTTTGGCTTCCGGGGCTGTGGCTGTTTCCTGTGGCTTCCCTATTTTATTTAGTTCTGCAAGTATATTTTCATCCCTTGCTGAAAGGTATTGTTGATTGCTTAACTCGTCAATTTGAAATTTTATTTCATCATTAATCGAATTAATAATATCCTGCTTAGTTGGAATTGTTTTTACCCTAAATTCATTGTAATTGCCCATTTCCCCAAGGTTTTCAGGATAACTATGGGTAACAAGATACCGGTATCCTATTTTGTAAAATGGGTCGCTTTCGTTAATTGGGGTTACAATATAGGATGAATTTAATTCAGGGATTTGTACCCTTTTATTAATTTCTACCTCCCCTTGGGCTTCCGGGGCTGTGGCTTCACCTTGACCTTGTTGGGCAGTGCTTTTAGGTTCTGCTTGGGGTTCTCCTTTCGCCACTTCTTGGCTACTTGTGGTTCCTGACTGAACAGGTACTTGACTTGCTGTTTGCTTTTGAACGGCATCTTGTGTGGGGGTTAATAGTTGTTCGATTTCTACTGGAACTTTTAATCCAGCACTTTCAATAATTGTCTTTGCATCGTTAGCAGACATTCTGCCTTGTGCAATAGCATCTGTAAATAAATTATTTTCAATAGCATACTGAATAGCATCAGGGTCTCCTTTACCTATTCCTGTATCAACATATTTAGGAAATGTAACTTTATCTTCAGGTACTACAAATGTTGTATTAAACTTCTTTCCATCTTTACTTGTTGGAGAATCTATTATGGCTTCACCTTTATTGTTTGTGCCACGATAATTACCTGTCATTTGCTCTCCTTGAGAGTTTACAAACTCAACCTCATCTCCAACTCTTTTAGATTCGGTATATGTAACAGGGAACATAAATTCATCTTTTTCATTCCCTTTTAAGTCAGTTTCCTTATCTAATATAGTTTCTTTTGTCATAGTTTCCGCACCTGCAACAGGAGTTTCAGATACTACCTCTGCCTCTATTGTCTTTGTAGGAAGTTCTGCAAGTTTTACCTCCGCTTCCGCAGTAGTTCCCGTAGGTGTTTCCGTAACAGCCTCGGTGGCAACTTCTGTGGTTGCAGGTGCAGGGGTAACAATAGTTTGTCCACTACTCGGTAACACATTCGTTCCTGCCTGTTTCTTCTTCACCTCACGGGCTTTAGTGATTGAAGGCGTGGACTTATCAGAAAGTTTTGGCTTACTTTCTTCGTATATGGCATTATATTCATCTAATGTTATTTCGCCTCTCAAATGCGACTTCCATGCTTCTAATGTAATTTCTTCAAAACGAGCAAAATCAGCCTCATTCTTTTGCACTCTTGGCGATTTTTCACCCATTTGCTCATACATTGATTCCTCACTTATCGTTGCACTTGCTTGATCAAATGTTGTCGCCCTGTCAATGTCGGTAAGCATACCATTGAGTATATTCAAGGTAGCACCTTTTTCGGCAGGGGTTAATGTTTGGTTTGCTAAAGTTTCTTTTACTGCATTGTTTGTCCATTGGTAGGCCTCGTGTAAAGATTCAGCACTAATAAGTATTCCTCCATCTATCTTATCCATTATAGTTTCTACTTGCGTAGGCATAGTAGTAATAGGATTTGTCAATGAAGCCTCGTTCTTATCAAAGAATGTTTTAGATTCAGGAAGATCCGTAAGTTTTTTTACATCCTCATTTGCAACAGAATTAACTACATTGTCAAGTGCCTGTAATTTATCATTTACAAGCGTTTGTGCTTTATTGACATCATTCAGTTCCGCAATAGCCTCTTCCTTTGTCATAGTGCCATCCGCAACCGCTTTGGCTATGTTTGCCCTCTTACCTGCTAATGCAGTCAATAGAGAGCCTAAAACAAACCCTGTTGCCCCTCCTCCTTCTGCACTCTCAACTAATCCCTCTGATAGCCTTTGTGCCTCATTGTAAACTTGACCTTTCCCAACATTGGAAATGGTTTGCTGAATCATTTCTTGAATTGCCTCTTCCGTACCTTGAATACCACCATTCTTAAATGCAGAAATTACAACATCCTTTGATGCTTTCCCAAGTCTTGAAAATAATCTTTCCATAGGAATAGCCTCGGTAGCACCCGAAAACAATGCAAAAGGAATCATTCCACTTGCTACTTCATCTTCGCTTACAGATTTTAATTTATCATAAGCCTTTGACGCATCTTCCTCTGATTCACCAAGTGCTACTCTATTAAAAACATATTCTTCTTTTGGAACAGAGTTGGCGTACCTGTGAAGTTTACGAGCCTCGTCTGTTTCCTGACCAACCATCATTAATGCACCTGATATTGATGGTCTTGAAAATAATTGCTTTGCCCCGTATGCAATAAGTTGTGGGTTAGTCATTGCCTTGGTTCCAAGTTTCACTACTCCCCCAGCAGGATTAAGTCCTCCTGTAGCCATAATAGAAGCCACGCTACCAATACCCTGTGCAACAATATCTGCAACTCCTCCTTGGTATTCAGGATTCCTATACAGATTTTCTTCTGCAAAATTTTGCAAACCTTGACCTGCTTGATAAATCCAAGAATCTTCAGGTTTTGAAAGCATTGCATATTGTCCCTCTAAAGGAGTTCCCTCTAAAGCCCCTACTATTTTTTTATCAAGGCTATACCCTAATTCGGATATACCTTTTAGTTCACTACCAATACCTCCTATTAGGCTTGTCTCAAAACTACCAATCGTAGATACAGCAAGGTCGGTAGGATTAATACCACCCTGTTGCATCCCCTCCTCACGAGTTTGTGGCATTCCTGTTTGTGGCTGAACAACAGGCTGTGTCGGTGCTTGTCCTGACCATTGGAATTGTTGCTGTGGTGCATTGGCTAATACATCACCGCTAATTGGTCTCCCTCCTTGCACTTGTCCTGATTGTTGGTCAATAGGTGCTATTTGTGTTTCTTCGGGAGTAGGCTGTGGTTGGTTAGTTTGTGGCTGAACTCCTACATTCGGCAACTGCTGATTTGTTACAGGCTGTTTTAATTGTTGTGGTGTAGGAAAAGTTCTTGCAGGAGTACCTTGCTGTGGCGCTTCTTCCTCCGCTACAACCTCTGTTTCAGTAGTGGTGGTAGGAGTGGTTTGTCCAAATTCAGAAACAAACTCCTCATAAGGTTTTAGTCTACCAACAATGCCGTTTCTTTGTGCTTCTTTCATAAAAGAATACATAGATTTGGCAAAGTCAGGAGATTTCATTTTTTCATTAAAATCCGCTTCACTTACCTTATTATAGTCAATAGCCATATTACGGGCTAAGAACTTATAAACCTTTGATGAGTAACTTTCTTTCCCCATTGTATATTAATCGAAATCTTCTTGTGCCTGATTGGTTACATTTACAGTTATTGATTTTGGAGCTCTTCCACCAAAACTTTGTGCATTAAAAGCTCTGTTAGCCTTATCATCTTGGTCTATAACACCTTCAGGACTTTCAGGATATATTTGATATGCTATCTTACCAAGATTTCGAGTTCCTGATTTTACCACCCCTGGAGGAATAACCCAAATTCCTGTTTGTGGGTCTTTCATTCCACCACTCTGCGTCAATTCAGCCTCACTCCTATACGCATTCACCTTGTCAATTCTGTAAGATTCTGCACCTTCAGGCATACCCAAATCTTCATATTCTTTTTGGCTTACCATTTTATATCCATTGCCAGATGGAATCATCCACGCCCTTTCTGTGTCAATAATTATAGTATGAGAAGGTTGTGCGGCACTTCCTGCATTAGGATTTCCTGTTGCAACTTTAGGGTCGTAAGGAGCAAATCCACCATCTTTTGTTGGAACATACATTTGAGAATATGGCATTGGGGTTACTTCTTGTTGTATTGTAGCCCATTTACCAGGTATTCTAACCCTCATATATTCATTGTCAGGCTGCCAACTTCCTGAAGCATCAGCAATTAAATAAGCTTGTTTTAACGCTTGTTTTGCAGACACTTTTCCTTCTTTAACCGCCATATGATTATCGGATAAGTATTGTTTTATTTTCGGCTTGGCAACTGCTGTGTTATGATAAATACCAGTTCCCTTAGAAGGAGCACCACTACCATAAACAGTAATGTTACTTGAGCCTCTCGGATTCTTTTCCCTTTGGCCTACTTCAATTTGTCTACCACGCAAAGCAACAATGCTATCAGCAATTCTATTTGCTGTTTGTTCTGGAGTTTCATTTTCATTTGCTAATTGCTCCATTGCAGTAGGGGTCTGCGAGAAGAATGGCAAGACGATACCATCCAACACTTTCTGCTTATTCAAATCGCTGTACTTCTTAACGAATATCCATGTTTGATAATCTTCTGTTGCATTAGGAAGTTTTAATTGCTCTTGGTATGATGCCATATCCTCTTGACTTGGTTGTGCATTCATTTGTTCAGCAGTAGGTATTTTTTCATCTGCTGTAAGCAACTTCATGTTTCTTTCTTTGTAATTATCCCACCTTTCAGCAGTTCTAAATTGCTGTTCTAACTGATTTAGTTGTTCCGCACTTATAAGCCCATCTGCATAAGCCCCCATACCATTCATAAAGTTTGTTGCAGCACGAACCCCTTCAGGAGAAAAGTACATTGTAGTAGATTTCTCTTGAGCATTTTTAAGAAATTCTTTTGCCCTATCTGCTGTTTGGTCTATGCTTCTTGCAATACCCTCGTATTGAGATTGTAATTTAGCCAAAGAACCATCCTGCCTCATAGCACGAATAGCCTTTTGTGAACTGCCGTACTTCTTTACATATTCGTCTGTTAGTCCTGTAACGGCATCAATATAATCTGTTCTAAACCTACCAACATACGCCCCTGTCTTTATTTCAGGTATCTTAATCTGCATTACATCCCTTTTGGCTTCGTCAATTTCTGCTTGAGCCCGTGCTTTGCGTTGTGCATCGTAAGCAGCCATCGGGAATAAAGCACCCGCACCTGAGAATATAGGGTCACCCCAAGCAGTTTGAGCCTGAGAAAATGGTTCATTAGGGTAGTAGTCCTCGTTCTTCAAGTCAGGCATTGCAGCCTGTCTGCGAAGTTTCCGAGCCAATACTTCATCGTCAAATCCTGTGCCACCAATTTCAATAAGGTCTTGAAGTACTTGCTTCTTTTGACCTTTTTCATCAACAACGGTAACTAATTGGTTGCCTAAAACATTTACATTGGGACTACCACCGCCTCCTGCAATAAATTGTGGAGAGAAAGTACTTCCTCCTGCTGTGCCTGTTTGAGTGCCTGTTCCTGTTTGTCTACCTGCGATTCCAGGAGTAGCAAATGGAGGAGGAGGAGTGCCACCACCTGTTTGACTTGTTGTGCCTGTGCCTGTACCTGTACCTGTGGTAATATCGGTTTGAGTTTGTGCATTATCTACTACTTGCGGAGGCAAAGCACTTGTATTCACATTGGTAGTACCTGCTACCGCACCTGTGGTTTCATCTCCCGTAAGACCTGCTTGGTCAAAAGAACTTATTTGCGTTTCATCTTCAAGATTATCTCCTGAATTAACACCTAATGCCCTACGCAATGTATTGAATAAACTCATACTACTACTTTATTGTTTGATGAAAAATTGTTATTACATTGGAGGCAAAGGAAGTCCACCTGTTGTTCCAAGGTTTAAACTACCTCCTATTTTAGACCCCATTTTCATTCCTTGGTAGCCAAAATTATCTAAAGTTCCACCTGCAGGAAGGGTTCTTTGAGCACCAAACATTTCAGGACTAACACCTGCTGAACCACCTGCATCTGTACTTGGAGTGGTAGGCTTACCCAAATTCATCTTAGTCAATCCTGCCATAATACCCTGCGTTCCTGCCGCTATGTTCTTCTCAGACCTTAAACTCATAGCATCAGCCGCCCTTGTCTGTAAACGCAATCTCCTGTCCGCAACATTTTTTAATTGCTCATTGAACATATCCCTATAACTCTCCTCCTGTGCCTGTCCCTGTGCCAAAATATCATTCAAAGCCTTACTCTGCATTCTTGATACCTGACCAAACTGATTAATGTTTCCACCACGACTTAAAGCACGGATTCCTGCCCCCTGCATTTGTGCTAAATCACGCATCTGATTGCTGATATTCGCACCCGTCATAGCATTATTCGCCCTACGCTGATACTCCTGCATAGCCGTTACTTGCATTGGATCTTCCAATCCGGGTTGCATTTTCTTCGCCTTTGCCCGTTGGATATTGCCCAAGATAAGTTGTGTTGCACCAACTGCGGTTGGAAGTGCACCACCACCACCACCTGCGGCACCTGCGGCACCTGCAACTCCTTTTATCGCCCCTAATGCCCCAAGTATTTTTGGTGCTGCGGCTAATGCTACTAATGGTGCTGGCATAATTTCCTCCTTATTTTATTTGTCCAAAATTACACATTAAACCAAAGGTTTCCAATAAATTCCCGAACTCACTATCTTGAAATCCCCTGTTCCTTGGAATATTATTTCATAAACAATGGAAGTTCCCTGCATGCGATTGTCATTCCCAACAACCGTTTTTCTGCCTATGTACTGCTCCCAACCTGAACCATAATCACGAAGATTGGCTTGAACCACACTTGTTTGAATATTGCCGGACAAGTATTGTTGCAGGTTGTCATAGAAATTTATTGTGTCAGGAACTTGATTTGAAACAACCCTTACACCCTGAAATTCTTTTGCAAGTATCTGATTCTTAGCACTTGACTGAATTACCCTTGCTTGAATTGGATTGTCGTTAATTTGGTCTCCTGTGTCTAAGACAAAAGTAACTGCCTCACCACCATCTGCCCATCTACCCATTCCGTAGGTTTGATTGTCAAAACTTAGGTATTGGTCGTATCTGTGTGAGTAAGTTCCGTTCCACGCTTTGTTTTTTCTACTGAAAATAAACAAGTTGTCTATTGGTTCTTCAGAAGCATTACCTGCCTGAATCTGAACCCAATACTCCCCATACTTGACATCATAAAGACTTGTAAGCCAAGTTTCATATCCAAGTGTAGTTTGTTTTAGGAATGGATTGATTCTTGCAAAGTAAGAAAACTCCCTTGCAATATCCGTAAGTTGGTTATCTTCAAGCAGATATGCACTTGTTCTATTGATAAAATACAAGGCATTATTGTACTCTGACCTTGACCGCCAAGCCTCATCATTCATTCCGATTTCCTTGCTTATCCAATACTGACCACCTATCACATTCCCTGATGATGTAAGTCCCATAGCAATTTGCTCGGAGGTTGCATCACGAATTACAACATCCTCTGTCAATAATAAACAAACACCTCTGTCGGTAACAGCATAAAGGTTATTACCCTTGTTTCCACCCAAGGCACTCCAAGCATACTTTATTTCGCCTGATTGGTCCTCAATGTCATAGATATTTGCCGGACTGAAAGTTCTTATGCCAGGACTATCTACCCTTGCAATATCTCTCCTTTCGCTGTATGCAACTCTTGAACAAAATTCAGTAAGTTCTCTGTATCCGGTAGTAGGCTTAGTTGTCCATATAACCACATTTTGGAAGTGCATATAGTCAATGTTGTATTGTGGTTGGTATCTGTAACCACCATATCTCCAATAAAGCCACTCACTTGGATAGTCTGATTTATATGTATCGTAAATAATCCCTGCACCACCACAGAAGTTATCATCTTCAACAGTTGTTTCCCACTCATTAGGACGCATAATGTAGTTTGTCGCAGGAAAGAACTTACCCATTTGAAATTGTGGTGGGTCTAATTTAGCAACCTCGTGGAAGTATGCTACATGAACCCTACTTTCTACATTGAATAGTGCAATCATTTGACGCACCCAATCGCTTTTTACTTTACTGCAACCTTGAATTTTGTTTGCTAATATTCCACCCTTTGCATCCTGAGTAATAAACATTCTTGGGTTTATTTGAACCTCATAGTAAGGCAAACCAAGATTCATAGGTAGCGGAGAACTTGTGCCTGTGTTGTTAGGATTGCCACCGCCATTAGGAACTTGTCTATCAATGAAGCAACCTACATCATCTCCGGTATAAGCATCTCCACCATAAGCACGAATAGGCACTTCATTATCGTACTTAATGTAGATTTTACTATCGGTTTGTGGGGTCATTGGAGTTGAACCTGCCGTAAACACAATCGTAAATGTTCTTGGGGCAACAAATGTAACTCTGTAAAAACCTGAAATAGTTACTCCATCTTTGCTACCACCAGGGGTATTTGTTCCTATGGTATAAGGCAAAGACGGAATCATTGCATCAATATCCAAGTTTGAAACACTATCCGCATTCAACCAATACTGAATAGTTCCATTTGGTAACTCAATTTCAAGTATTGAGTTTATTGTGTTTGTATCAATCGATGAAAAATTTGTATATGTATTAGCAATATATGGTCTTACATCTTCCCATCTTTCATCCCCTGCAAGTTGGAATGTAGCAGAAGTTGGAGTGTAAGTACCAATCCAAGATTTTAGTTTCTGATATGCACCTGTATCGTAGTAGGTAGTAATATCACCTTGTGCTACATTCGCCAAGGTATCAACTATATTAATGTTATACCAAGGTTCGTGAAATGATTTTAAGTCACCACTATCATAAGCGTTATCACAAGCATTAAGACCTACACTCTGAACTCCATAAACATCAACCGTTGTTCCAAGAACAAAATACTCATTACCCCTATCCCCTACATATTCACTACCAATACCTGTTGTATTTGTACCTGAATTATTTGCCCCCCTAAACTCGTTAATAACAAAACTCGCCTTATTAGTAGAAAGAATAGTAGTCCATCCTGAGCCAGGGAAACCTGCATTTCTCCACTTTCCAAACTGAATATATCCTCCGGTACTTGTTGGGTCAGGTGTAAGGTTTATTGTAGCGTTATCCTCATAGAACCTTGGATAAAGACACATATCAATAATATCTTTTCCACCAAGAAAAGTTCTATTTTCTCCATGTGGTATTTCAGAAAACAAACCAACAGGAGAAACTAATTGTGCTTCGTATTGACCACCTGCATTAGCACCTATTTGGTTGATAATTGCTTGACTTATTAACCCTGCTCTTGAAGTACCTTCAAATCCATAGAACCACAATTTATTTACAGCCTTATATGCAGGGTCGGTATCACCACCTGGATTCGGATAAAGATAGTATCCACCTATTCCTTGAAATACAATTCTACCAGCAGGTCTTGTTCTAAGTACCGAAAATGCTTGAATGTTTGTTGGTAATACACTTGTATCAATACCATTCAAAGCCATTCCTAAGGCAAAGTATTCAGGAGCAAACCCAGCAGGATGATAATCATTCAAATTAGTACAAATGTTCTCAACACGGGTATTAATTACATAGTCGTGTCCTGATACATTTGGATCTGATTCACTTGTTGGAGTTAATGGCTTATACCCAATATCATTTGCATTAACATTGCCACTTCCTCCTGTGCAACCACAAAAAGATGGCATATTCCAAAGTCCTTGAGAACCATCACACCCTTCGCCTTTTTCACCCTCGCAAGCAATATTCTTAAAAGAACAGCAATCATCTTTTGTTATTGCATTCCGAAGCGAATATGTTTCGTGGCAAGGGGCATCACTATTCGTAGAATAAACAACAGCAGTAGGCAATGTTGTAACACCACTCGCAGTATAACTAAAAGTACCTGTTAATGTACTTGCCTCATCCCTGCGTTCAGGCATTTGGTAGTTATCAAAACCAGGAATCTTTGTAGCAAAAGTTTTGCCCATTAAGTTATTCCAAAACCCTACCGCAAAACCATACTTCTCTCCACGGAAATAACTCCTATAATAAGTAGTATTGAAAGCATCATTATACCCAACAGTTCCCAATGGAGCCATAACAGGGAACATATTGGGTCTGCCATTTGAAACAAACGAAGGCGTAAAGTCCATAGATTCATACCTAATATTCATTAAATACAATCTATTCTCAAAGTACCTTATCGTTTTAGCAGCTTTAATCGGGGCAAATGTAGCAGTATCTTCTTCATCCGTAATTGGCTCTCCAATCGCACCTATGTCAAGAATATATCTTATTGAGTTCTCCCCATCAACTAACGACAAAGTGCCTATTAATTCCGCACCAGGAGTAAACCCAACCGGAACGCCTGTGTTGTAACTATACCTCTTAATCTCAATATAGTCAAAGTTCAAGTCATTTTGAGCCCTGAAATTTAATACAATCCCATACTTACTTTGAGTACTTGGGTCTGCACCATAAGTCTTAATGTATGGATATTGATTACTATCTGCATTTATATTTACCGGAACAGGTATCGTAGGCGTAACATTTGTCCACGCAGTTCTATCTCCATCCTTGGTTACATACCTAAAAGAATAGGAATACATACCAACTTTAAGTCCTCCTGCACCATAAACCGTTGCACCTGGATAACCAGGGTTAGCAGTTAATTCAACAAAAGATAGTATATGTGGAGGAATCTGTGTATTAATTTCATATCTCCTCCTATCAAACTCATTGAAGTATTTTTCAGTACAATTAGGTACGGTACTATTGTCAATCATATCCTGCACATTCAGGATAATTGGGGGAGTTCTATTGTCGGTAATATAAATCTCTCCACCTAAACAGGTATTATTCCAATGGAACTGAACAGGAAAGTCAATGTCCAAAGGTAGTTGTGGACTTGCTGCACAAATCTGACCATTGATTCTTATGAATGGAGCCTCGATTTGGTTCTCATCACACCACAATTCAACTATATTGTCCTTAACATACATAGTACCCAAGCATCTCCACTCTCCATTTGCAAAAGTACCACCATAATAATTTAAGCAACTATTATCCTCACTCACATAAATCTTGTCCTCCCCATCAATTCTCTGCAAAGCCATTTCATCCTCTTTCAATCCAGTAGGACGCATATTCTCTGCATCAATATAAGCACCACTATCACTCTGCCCAAGGAACTGCTCCTCTATGCTGTATTGAGCACCCTTGTTAAATGCCTTAACATCTAACTGTGTATTCTGTTGATTGTGTATTGGTAATGGCATCTGTTAAAACTTTGCGGTTTCGTTCCTTAAATTAAACTCATTTCTCTTCCAAGTTCCCATTCTGACAAGAAATACCTTGGCTCTTGCTAAAGCACCATCTCTTGGCGAATCTAAGTCATTAGTAATTACTTGGTACAATACCCTATACTTCTTATCATCCCGAGCCATAAGTGCCATACAGACCCTCTTAGCGGTCATTAAAGTAATGCACTCACGAACTACTCTTGGTATCTCTAACTTATCACCTATCTCTCCACCCATACTATTGTAAACCAACCTCAAATACCTATACTCCAAACACGGACTACTAAGCATTATCAACCTATTTTCAATATTGGCAAAGTAAGTAGTATAACCTATGTTCTGAATATCACTACCAAAACCATCAGCATTGAAGTAATAATCCTGTGCTTGGTTGTCTTTCCGTGCAGCAGTATATCCAGGACCACCTTGGCTATTGTTGTAAAGTCTTTTCCAATGAACTACTGCCATTTCTCCACCCGGCTGACAACACACACCATTGTGCATATACATCTCACGGATATTGAAACTATCAGAAGGCATATCCAAAGTGAATCTACCTGGCTTAAGTTCAATATCAATAGTCTTGATAGTCATAAACGACTGCAAATTCAAGTCCTCAAAAGCCCTTTGAACACTATTCATATAGTACCCACGGCTTAAGCCTCTACTCATATCAGCATCGTCAAGCATCATACTCACTTCAGATATAATATCGTCAGCGGTAATAACATCACTCCATTCCATAATTAACTACCTCCCTGTAATTGTTGAGTAACCTGTTGTTGATACAACTGCTCTGCACGGCTTATTCCTCCCTCTGTTGTTGTATCCTGTCCATCATTAATATTATCATCAGCAGTAGATAAAACAAACTTACCAAGGCTTATTACATTATATTTTAACACTTCAATTAAATGTTCTGGCAAGTCCACCACATCATCTAAGCTCTTTACATCACTTGCAGTTGTATAAGAATAGCAACCAACCCTTAAAGTACTGATATTGCTACATTCCATACCCAACAAATATACCCTAACACCATTGCCATCCTCATCCTCTACCAAATAATAGTACGGATTAGCCTCACTTGGCTTCTCATACGGATTGGCATACAGCCTTTGAATACCAAAACCAGGTGTAGTTCTTGTAAAATTTACCTGATTAGGTCCATAACAGCAGTTTGGATCTAAATGATTGTAGGTAATAAACTTAATTCCACCATCTTTTGGTAAGTCAAGTATCCTTGCAGGTAGCATAATGTACTTATTCCCCTTAATTACATTGGGGTTAGTAGAAGAATTGCTTACCTGAATAGGGATATTTGAGTAAATCCGCAGATAATCTCCACCAAGGGAGCCTGATTCTTGATATTCTTTGTCTAAGTGCTGAAATTTCAGCCTATTAGCACTAACGCTGACATGGTAAAGTACCTGTGCTATGGTAAGTTCCCCATCATCAAAGTTTTGTTTTAGGGATTGCCAAATATCATAGACAACTTCCCTGTATGTATATCCAGCCATACCCCAAAGTTACGAAAATGTATAGAAAAAAGGACAATAAAAAAAACCCGAGGTCATCACTCTCGGGTTTCTGTCAAATGACAACGCAAAAACTTATATTAAAATGTTCTAAAACCGCCAACTGCCCTTTTAACACGGAATGCAGCAGTGTCAGTATCGTAGTAAAAATAACCAACTATGGAAGTATCGCTTGAAATTAAGTCAGCTTTTGTATATGCTCCCAAATAATTGCTGTTTTCACCGCTAATATCCTGATTAATTATGTTACGAGCCTGAACCCAAGTTCTTCCGCTAATAGAATCGCTTGAAGCGCCATACGCCAAAGTCAGTTGCGTAGTACCATTGTTTGAAAAACGAAGGTAGCGAACAGAAGTGATTGTAACGGTGTCCACAGAAGTTCCAATAACAGCCAATGCTTTGACAACATTATTAGAACGCCTAATTACAATATTCCCATTTGCAAAGGAATAAGTCAGGTTTTGAGCCTTTACGCTTGGCTCACAAGCAACTGCAAAAAGCAGTACAGACAGAAAGAAGAAAAGTTTTTTCATTGTTTGAAATATAAATTTAGTTGAACTGAATACAAATATACGGAGTTTTTCTACCATTTTGACCGATTCGCCCAGTAGGCCGCACTCATTTTGCCCTTTGCAATATTTTTAGCGTGTCTTGCCTTGAAACTTTCACGCCTTTTTCTTTCAGCCGGACTTTCACCTTTCTTTTTAGGGCTACCACTTACTCCCTGCTGTCCAAAACGGATAGTTTTAGTTTTATCGCCCTCCTTCGCCACAACAACATGGCTTTTCGTAGGATGGCTTGGAGTTCTTTTCGGCTTATTAAAACCGCTTACTCCCACTCTTTTCAGAATTGCAGAATTGTTTGATTTCATCGCTTTTTACCCTTATGAAGTCCGTGACTTGCAAACTGCTTTCCCATTGCAGTAGCCTGTCTTTTTTTGGCATTGGCACTCGCTAATTTACGCCTACCTGAAGCAGTAGATTTCAACTTGCTAATAGTGGCACTTGGGGCATAAACCTCGCCTGTTTCCTTGGATGGCTTTCCACTCGGAGTTCTCCACTCCTGCTTTGTCCATCTTTCTAAACTCTTTTGTGTCGCTTTCTTTGCCATATTAGCCTTTATATCCTCCCCCCTTAGATTTGTATTGCTTGGCTAACATCTGGGCCTTTCTTGCTGACCACTGCCCCGGATTACCACCCTTGCTTCCTGCCTTTATGCTTTCAAACAAAGATTTACGCATTCCCGGCTTCGTGTAATTACCCGCTTTATTGACGCTTGATTTCTTTGGCATATTATTCAACTGCCCCTAATAGGGTTAAAAGTTCTTGGTCTGTTGTACCTCTCAAATTAGTTCCGTTATTCTGCTTGATGGCAATATAATTGAGTGCCTTGCTTGTCAAAACATTCAGCATAATGGCAGGAAAAGGAATTATATCTGTTGGAGCAGTAATTTCCGCAGGAGTATGAATGTAGAAAACCGCCACTAATTCATTTGGAATGTATGGGGCAATCTCTATTTCCCGTGGAACACTTAGTTTATAGCCACCAAAAACCGCTGTATAATCCATATAGGAAGTATAGCAATACTCGGTAACATCATCATTATAGGCAATATTCCCTGGTGCAAATGGGTTTCCTTTGTTAATAGCGTACCTTTCTAAGTTCTCCCTACGGCAACTATGGTCACTTCTTAGGAAACTAAGTTCAGGTCGGAATGTACTTTGGTGTGGAAGCAAAGTTGTATTGCCTACCGCATTATACATTTGCGTTACAATAGGGGCATTGTAGGACTGCTGATTCAAGCTTGGCTGAATTTCCAAGTAGTATTGTGCAGGTAGGTTTGGAAGCAAATCTGTGGCATCCTCAACTACTACCCATGGCTTAGGGTAAATTGCAAGGACAGTCCAAATATCCCGATTATTCAGTTCCGCAGGATTGATATTAATCCTGCTGTATTGACTTGTCTGCCAAATTTTACTGAAAGTAAGCTCCCTGAATAACTCCTCGGAAAACTTCTTTTGCCCAATATAAGGACTGATTACAGATACAGACCATTCCAAGGCATAGTTTATTGCAGGTTTGAAATCCCGATTGAAGTTGTAATAATCACTTCCCTCGGCATCCAAAGCCGACTTAATTCTGTCTATGATAGTCTGTACCTGTATCATTCACTTTTAATTATTATGTCCGTTCAATTACGGCAGGTTTGTTTGTACCCATTTCAAAGATAGCCTTACGCTTACCATCGCTACTTAGAATAGCGTTTTCAGCCATAACCTTATCTTCACTTCTTAGGCGGTCATCTGCCAATATGGAAATCAATTCGTTTCTGTTCTGTTGCATATCCGTACTAACTTGCTTACCATATCCGATAAGGCGTTCAATTACGCTGTCATTACGCAATACATCAACCTCGTTGGCTGCATCTGCCAAGGCTCTTCCACGAATCGTATCTTTCGTAGTTATCTCACTTTTTGCACGGAAGAACTCAATACCCAATTTTGGGTGGTTCAAAAGGTAGTCTAATTCCTTTTGGTTCCGGCAATAGTAAGTGCAAAACGGAATATCGTTGAACTCCCCAAGTTTGTAGTTTGCTACCTTTTCAGCATAGGCAAACTTAAAATGGATTGGTTTTACAGGATATTCTCCGTTTTCATTCTTAGGTTTACTTTCATCACGGAAAGGAGGAATGTGGTAACGACCTGTTTTGTGGTCAAAACTACCAAAGTCCAAGAACTCTCTACGCAAAGAAAAGAATACAACAGGCTCATCTAAATAGTCCTCAACCCGATATTGCAATTCAGGGTTAATGGCTCTATCAGCAACTTCTTTTGCCTTGCTGTGCTGTTCTGCAATTTGTACTACACGAGGACCAATGCTATCTTGGATAGCCCTTAATTGGTCAAGTGAAATTACGACTGGCTTACCATCTTTATCCTGAATAGTAATTTGCCCAGTCAAAGAATTATCGTGAACTTCCTTTTCAGTCAAAGGCAATTCACCTTGCTTATTACCTCCGTTGCTTACGGGGTTTTTGCCTTCATTCGGCTTCTGATTCTGTGACATATCTGTTTTTATTGAAAATTAATAGTTGTATTGGTATTCCGGGGAGGATTTTAATGCCCTCCCCGGGTGTTCACCAATTAAACACGAATTACTGGATTGTAATCAATGCAGAGTACTGTGGTGCTTCGAACTGCAAGCCCAAAGAAGAACTCATTCCAAATTCATAGAAGTTGTTCAAAGTAGGACCGCCATTGTTACGAGGCTCCAAAGTCCAAGCAGAATCGTATCCTAACAGTTTTACTGTTTTGATATTTTCTTTTTGGAGTACGAAAGCGTAGTTTTCCCAAGCAGCAGGGTAAGAAGAACGGTCTTGGAAACGCAAGTTTGGTACAAGTACCGCAGAAGCAGAACCAAGGTCAATCTTATTCAGGTTCAATTTAGCAACCATATCGTTAGGAGTGTAACGAGTAAGGGCAGATTTGAACTGCTTAGAAAGTTGAAGGATACGAGTAGGTGTAGCGAACAAGAATTTCTCCTGACCTAATGGACCACCCATAGTGTTCAATAATGAAGCCTCAACAGCATCACCAAAAGAACTTACCGGAGTAGAAATAGTAGGAGAACCTGCAGCCAACATTTCGTTGAGGATACCACCCATCATCTTAACCCGGCTACCATCAGCCAAGAACATCATGCCTTTCTTACCCATCCACAACTGGTTGGACATAGAAACACGGAAGTTCTGCAACATACGGTCACGCTCTTTTGCAAGGAATTGGGGCAGGTAGTTGTTGGATTTGTACTTCAACATCTCAACAAAACCATAACGCATACCGATAGACAACAGGTAAATGTAGTTGTATTTACGCTGTAAGTTCAAACGATAGTAGTTAGTAATGTTGGTAGAAGAATCACCTTCAACCTGAGAAGCGAAAGTCAAAACATCACCAGCACCGATAGCAGGAAGGCTATCATTCTGCATTGGAGTAACGGTAATTACATTACCAACAATGGCTGTAACTGTACCCTGCTTGTTGTTAGGGTAAGTCAATACCATGTTCAAGGTAACATTATCACCTGAAACCAAGGTAACATTCTGAGTGGTTGGCCAAGTAACGGCAACGCTTGATGCATTTACTGGTAAACCATAACGGTCATAAGGAGCTTCAAACCACTCATGTTCATCGGAAGTTTTTTGTTCCGGAGTTTTGTCCATAAGAAGTTTCAAATCATAGAACTGCTGTGGGGCAGAATCAACGATTTTGTTGTAAACAATTCTTTCAAGAATCGCTTGCTCACGACCTGTGAGTTGGCCCCAAAAGGAACCAAGGGGGTTAGCGGAGTTATTATTATACGCCGCATTGGGTGGGGTGTACTGTGTACTTGCCATTTTCTGTGCTAAAAGTTAAATTGTTAATCTCGAAGCCATGCTGGAATGTTTGCCATTTTCGGGTCTTGCAGTTCGTTCCTGCCACCTTTCTCATCGTTAATGGTATCTCTCCCACGGCTTACCACTCCGGCAAGTTGGTCACTAAGCTCCTTGTTCTTCTGTTGCAACTTAGAAAGTTTCTTAGCGAGCCTGTCAATCTCCGTAGGAGCATACTGAATTAACGCAAGTTTCTTAGCAGCGTCTGCCCGATATGTGCCATCCTTATTGAAAAACTCAGAACCTAAACCGCCACCTGTCAATGTTTTTTCGAGTTTTTTTAACTCTTTTTCATCCATGCCAGGGAAGTCGGCTTTGACCTGTTCAAGCGAACTAAGTGCGGAATCCCTAAAGGTTTTCACCTTTTGTTCTTGGACACGCTTTGCCTCAGCAACCTGTCGGTCATTCTGTTGTTTGTCAAGTCGGAAAGCCTTCTCGGCAACCCTCAACAAGCGTTGGACTTCTCGGGAATCGGGGTCATCCTCGTATTCCTCACGGGTCAATTCATCTGGTGCGTAGGCTTCGATTAACGCCCATTTGTCTTGACTTTCCAAGTCCTTATTAAAATCAAGTCTTAAAGCAGGAGCAGTCTTTATTGCGTCTTTCCAATCCTGTCCGTTATTGTAGGCTTCAATAGCCTTAACAATTTCAGGAGGCATTTCAGCAAAGGCTGTTTCTATTTCTTCCTTGAATTTTTCTAACTCCGTGGCTTTTTGTGCATTTGCCCTCTGTTTGTTGTACGCCTCAACGAGTTTAGCGTAACCTGCAGGAGTGCTTACATCAAAGCCAAGTTTTTCTTTTACATACTTCTTTGCATCGGATTCATCCTTGAAGTTTACCTTAGAACCTTTCTTTGACTGAAAGATACTTGGTTCATCATCATCTTCCTCTTCCTCTGTTCCTACCTCTGTTTCAGGTTCATCTTTTGCAGGTGGTGTTTCAGGTTCATCCTGATAGTCCTGATTGTCATTGTCAGGAGTGGAAGGTGGTTCGTCTGTTATTGGAGGCTGTGTTTCTGTTGTTGTACCATCTCCAAATATCAAGGCAAATTCCTCGGGGGTCAGGTCATCCGCAAAGGGATTATCCTGCATAGCAGCCCTTACTTGTGCTTCTTGTTCAGGGCTAAAAGTTACTTGTTGTTCTGACATACTTTGTCCATTATTTTAGACAAAGTTATATATAATTTTTTGTTCGTACAAAAAAGTGGACAGGCTATAAAAAACAAATGCCCGGGTTGCTGAAGCCCGGGCACTCTTTCGTTTTGGTAGTCTTAGTACATTCCACCGGACATTTTACCGCCTTTCATGGCTTTTTTTGCCATGCCTACTACTTTTTTCATAGCAGATTTTTTGGCAGGAGCACTTTTCTTAGCAGTCTTTTTACCGCCACCGGTACTCATTTTCATTTTTGAAACGGACATTTTCATATAGATAGAAATTAAAAGTTACATTACTTGGTTTGGAGTACCGCCACCACCACGAGGTTGTTGCCTACTTGCCATTTGTGCCTCGGCTTTCATCATCGTTTCCATTAACTTAGCATCTCTGTTGTCTGCCATATTCTGATTGGCATTCTCCATTTGTGCTAACTGCATCAACTGATTGTCAATCTGCTGTTGCTGTGCCTGTGCCTCCATTTGCATTCCCTGTGCCGCCATTGCTTCTTCCTGCTGTCTTGCAATTTCTTGCTTCATTTTCAGGTATCTCCGTGCCGCACTATACACCTCGGCAGGAGTAGCAAGGTTAAGAATTTTGCTAATCGTATTCTCATCAAGCATACCCATTTGAAGTAACTGAATAGCCAAGGCATTACCTTGTATCAACAATTCTTTCTCAGGTTCGCTACGCTGTAAACTAATACGGAAGTCAGCCAACAAATCTTCACTTGTAAAACTAACTCTTTCAGCACCCTCATCACCTACTGCATTAATCAAAGTGTGTGGACTATCGGCATATATCTTTCTTCCACGATTGGCAATACTTTGGTAAATCTGCTTGATACAATCCGCTAAACTGAAATAAAAGTCCTCCTGAATAAGAGTACCCCTGTTAATCATAGCCTGATTATTCCGTACAAGTTCTAAACTACCTGTACCCAACATCTGCTCGTTTACACCTGTAATAGCCAATGCAGCAGTCTTAACCTGACCGATTGCAGCACTTAGGTATTGGAATCCACTTAAACTTGAACCAGGTAGATTTGCAACCGCATTGTTCAAACTAAACTTGCCATTTACAAGTACAGGGTCTCCATTACGGATATTTCTACGAAGTCCTTCTTCACCTTCTTCCTCGTCAATTACACCTCTGTCAATCAAAGTAATTGGAGGAGTAGCACGATTGATTTGGTGTTCCTGTGCTGACCAATAGCGGTTAATCATACGCTGTGGGTCAATCATAGAATCCAAAGGACTTACAACTAATCCATTCCAATACTCAAAGGTTTGAACTGCGTATGGGAATCTCGCACTACTTGGGTCTAAACTCGTTGTTTCCTGATAAGGCATTATGCCACTTTCAAGTACAATCGGAGACATATCTTCTGCATCACCTATTGGTCCTCCGGCAACATCATAAACGAAAACACAATACCTAATTACATCGGCATTGAACTTTCTTTTCTTCTTACTGCCTTTGCGTTTTCCTGAACCTTGGCTAAGAATCTTTTTGTACTTCTCGTCTGTGGCTTCAATTAGGTCTTTATCGGTGTATTTGCCACCTTCAAAATTTATTCTGACAAATAACTCATTACCCATTTCATCGGAAACAACACCATATTCATGTTCTTCAATATCACGCCAAAAAGCGTAATAAGTAGTAACTCGTCCAGTCTTGTCACCATTCCAAATGCCATTGTCAAATTGATCACCATTGTTTTGATAGTTGGCAATCTTCTCAATAGTTTCACACTCTTCTATTGTTAGGTCAGGATATTTCTCATAAATGTAAGTAGGGTCAAGATATGCCTTATGCCCCATATACATAGAATCGGATAAATCATCCCTTTGAGCACTTATATCCCAAAAGAAATATCTACTATCCAATCCCTCAAATACTTGGTGTCCGAAGTGTTCTTTGTTGAAAACAACACACATTCCTGAAGCACACAACTGCTTGGTCATCCACTTCTTTAACTTCCCGTTTACATCGTTTCTGTCAGCAACAACTTTTATAAGGTTATTTACATCACGGGTAAGGGAATCAAAGTAATAACCATCAAATAGTCTTTCTGCATCCTCAGGACCTTCTCCAATAGGGAATTGGTCTTGAAGAATATCCTTGAATATACCGCCCATTTCTTGGGCAATCTGTGAAATAACCATCATTTTGGTCATTTCTTGGTCACGCTTTTGCTGTACGCTTTCGCTTAAAGGTTCTGCCATGTACTCAAAACTTGTACGAATAGCATTACCCACATATTGACGAAGTACGGGAGCCATGATATTATCCTGCCACCGAATACGCCCATTAGGTTGTCCACTTTCATCATTCAGGAATGTATCAATATCTTCATCCAACATCCACTGCCATTTCATTTGGTAGTTAGCCAAAAGAAACATCCAGTTGGTGTCGGTTTTAACCCTGAAAAAATCCAGCCTCCAATCAAATACTCTGCTTATGATATAGTTCGCCCACGCTAAGTCGTACTCTTCGTTTTTCTTACCATCAATTCCGGTAATCCTGTTTGGTCTTACGCCTATTGTAGAGTAGTTCATCGTTCTTGTTTTTCTCTTTCGTGAGCCATATCCATTAAAGTTCGCCCTTTCATACCCTCAATTTCCACCTTTTTAGTAACTGTACGAACCCCATATCCTTCTTCAACATTTTTAATAATCGTTGGCAGTTCATCGTGTATTTTCACACACATTTCTACATACTTCTTGCGTTCTTCTGTGTCCGTAATTTCGTGCGGACTTCTATCTAAAAACACCATAAAGTCATCAAGAATCTTTTCTGCTGCCAACCTCGCCTTAAACCTCGCATTAGGATTAAACATTTCCATTCTGCGGATAGCGGAATTTACTTCTTCAGGGAATACACCACGCTTGTAGTTAGCATATTCCTCATCAGATACCCCAAGTCTTAGTCTATTGTTTACGCCATCGTATAACGCCCTTTCAGTAGCATTCTTACGCCTTACGCCCTCAGGTATTTCTGTTTTACTATAAGGGCTGCAAGGACTTGCGTATAGCCACACAAAATACATTTGCCATGTTTTGAGTGTCTTAAACTCATCAATGCGATTAAGTTCAGGATATTCTTTCCGTAAATCGGTAAGGATATACCTTTTGTCCTTATTTATGTTCGGGACAAAAAGTACATCCTCACCAAAGTTTACATCAGGTTTTTTGGTCGTAGCCCCCAAACCCCTTTCTTGCGAAGGATTCTCCACTTGTAGAGATTCGGGATGCTTTCCCATTTCTTCCTGTGGAGGCAGTTCAACCATTTTTTATATACCCGATTTTAATTACGGACGAGCCAAGTATTCAGCAGTAGTACCAGCACCACTAAAGTTGTCACCCCATTGTTGATTGAATGAACCAGCACCTGAATCTGCGGTATCGTCAACATACACAACTGCTGTGCGGTTTACTACCTCAAAAGTACCTGCTGCATTCTCTACTTTCTCGGTGTATAACACTTCGTAAGTATTGTAAGAAGCGGCAGTCAGGTTAGACAATGGAATACCTGTGTTGGCATTGATGATAGAAGGACTACCTTCTGGCTGAACAAGAGCAGCAGTTACACTTTGAGTAACAGCCAAGTTGATAGTAGCATTGAAGCCATAAACTTGAGTACCTAAGTTACCGAGGTTGCCCTGAATAACCAAGTCATCCGCAGCATTTGAAGCAGTGTAAGTACCCTGAGAATCATTAGTGATTTGAATCGCAAGAGCATTTACCAACTGAGTAATTGTAAGAGCAGGAGCTCCACCAGTGTTGTAAATAAAGGTACTTGGGTTAAGTCCACTTGCAGGGTCAGGATAAATTCTGACAATGTATTGAGTGTTTACAGTTGGAGTTACAACACTTGTGTTAAAAGTGATTTCCTGAAACTGACCAGAAGATGGAGTAATAACATCGTTACTTACTACATCAACCCATTTGATACTACCACCCCAAGCAAGGGAGCCAACAGGAGCAGTAACTGTTAAAAGTCCATCATCCAATACGCAGTTTGCTGCAGCTGAAGGATTGGTGTTCAAAACACCTACGAGAGAATAATTTTTTAAAGCCATTTTTTGAAAATAAATAGTTGAACTTATGACAAAGATACAACTGTCTAAATTACTATACAAAAAAATCTTATAGCACCTACTCCTCCAAGTTTCTGTCCCTAACCGCCTTAGACTGACTTAATACCCCAAATTTCTCCTCATCCCTCGGTTTCATATCTTGTAGCCATATTTCCCGAACGCCAAGTCTGTACTCCTTTATCATCCCCTCCAATGCCCTCAACTCCCGTAACAGATGCCTCGCCTCCTTGGGACACCTCGCCTTGGTTTCCACCGCCGTCACCTCCGGAGTTAATTTCGCCAATACCCCCACTAATTCCAAATGAACTGACATCAACTCCCGTAACTTTACTGAGTTGCTGTCCAACTTCCGAATTATTTTGTTCTGTAACTTTCTCTGACCTGTCTCTGTCATACCTGTATTTCGATTTTATTGCATTATCTGCCTCGGCTTCTTCAACAATCAACTGAACCCGAAGCCTGATTTTCAACATATTACATACCTTTAATATCTCGTAATGACTTAAAGGCTTGGAGTTTACACTCTCCGTTACTAACCACAACCGCAAATCATCATACCTTACCTGTGTCGAAGCCATCAAGCGTAGAGGATTCACTTTGAACTCCTGCATACGCTTGATTATC